>Ga0208789_1000660_pt1 | contig 28280 bp, 25 predicted proteins | sample Methanotroph_Enr_FD_187368 | JGI IMG/M metagenome (GOLD analysis project Ga0208789, IMG submission 187368) | Enriched soil microbial communities from Old Woman Creek wetland in Ohio, USA - Methanotroph_Enrichment_5 (SPAdes) (version 2) | ecosystem: Environmental > Terrestrial > Soil > Wetlands...
GAATTCCTGTGTCGCGCAGTCGGCCAGTGTGCCGTGCCATTCGGCTTCGGAGCGTGTCAAATTCTCCCAAACCTCGGTCGGATGATCGGACGATATGCCCTGTTCCAACAGGTAAGCGGCAATATGGCGCGGCATGAACGAGCGTGCCTCGTCCCACGGGCAGGGGATCACGATCGCATTGCGCTGGTCTTGCAGCACATGCACCAGATGTTGCTTAAATGGGGTCAGATCGCCGCGGCGGTGGAAAGTAATAAATGTCGTTTCATCGAAACAAACCTTGGCGCGGGACGCAAGAATCTGCGCCGAAGAGATGCCCGGTACGGTTTCGACCGGATGGCCGCAAGCGCGCTCGACCCGTTCCAGGTATTGAAAGCCGCTGAAATGGATGTCGCCCATGAACACCACGACGCAGTTTTTGCCGGCATGATGCTCAACCGCCACTTTCGCCAATTGCTCGGTCTGGTCGCGATAATTCATCAGCACGGTTTGCGCGGTAGCGGGAATCAGGCTTTGTACGACGTTAACGACCGCATCGAATCCGGCGACCACGTCGGCATTGCGGATCAGGTCTGCGCCGCGCTGGGTCAGATAAGCCACGTCGCCAGGGCCTGCGCCTATGCAGATAATCATAATTGTTCCTTTGTAGAGGCGGCCGTTAGGCTACCCGTTTTTATTAACATATTGTTCATTAATTAAATTTATCCCATACGTAGGGTGTGCCATGCGCGCCTTGTGGAAGCCAAGGCACGCATGGCACGCCCTACAGCGAATGTCTTTTTCTCGTTCCCACGCGCTGCATCACTGCTATTACATAGTTCCCACGCCGGAGCGTGAGAACGATAAAAATGTGGTGAAAGTGCATCCGGTTTGTTTTGATAACGTTGCGAGTTAGACCTTCCAGGTTTCAAAAACCTGGAAGGTCTGCATATCGGAAGCTTCCCGATCATTTAAGACATCCGCGTATCGTGATTGCCAAATTTTCTGCCGATAATTCTTCCAGCGTCAGGTATTCGGCGCCCAATGCCTGTGCCAGCTGGCGTGCTTTACCCAATCGCAAATAACCGGTTTCGGTATCGAGCACCAGAGCGGTTACGCCGCGCTCGGCAATTAACTCTGCAAATCTCAAGCTTTCCTGCCAAGGATCGTTACCGTCGTTTAACGCAACATTGGCCTTACCGTCGCTAAGCAGTACCAGCAACGGCGGCATGCTGGTTTTTTCCAGCGTTTCCAGCGCCACGGACAATGCATGAGGCAACGGCGTGCGGCCGCCGGTAGGCAATTCGCGCAGGTTTTGTTCGGCAAGATCGACGCTACGGGTCGGCGACAGCAGTAATTGCGCGGATTCGCCGCGAAAGCTGATCACCGCGACTTCGTCACGCTGCTGGTAAGCATCGGTCAGCAGCGATAGAACCGCACCTTTTACCGCTTTCATGCGTTGCTGCGCCGCCATTGAGCCTGAGGCATCAACGACAAACAAGATCAGGTTGGCGTTTTTGTCGGTGCGGATTTGCTGGTGCAGATCGTCTTTTGTCACCTGAAAATCTTCGGCGCCTCGAAGCGCGGCGCTACGCAATGTAGCGCCGACCGCGAGGCTGCTTGGATTCCGTTCGGGGACTGCGCGCACGACACGGCCGCGCGGCGCATCCGGTGCCGTGCTGCGTTTGCCAGCGCTGAAACGGTTGGCGGCTGCATCGACTTCTATGCGTCGGACATTACCGGCAGGTGCGGCCGCGAAGACTTGTTGTTGGTCCTGCGATTCACCGCTATTTTGATCATCTTCCTGCTCGGCAAAGTCATCGCCGGATTCGCTTTGATCGGGCGGCTGTAACGCCTGTTGCATCAGGTCGTCGAGCTGGTCTTGATCCAGCCCCGGTTGCTCGAACGGCTTGCGCCTGCGCCGATGCGGCAGCACCAGTTCCGCCGCACCGCGCACGTCTTCCGGCGTTACCCTCGACCGGCCATCGAGCGCGGCCAATGCCCGCGCCGCTTTGTGCATGACGATGTCGGCGCGGAGACTTGCAACCTCGAACTCGCAGCACAAATGACTGATCAAATCGAGCAACGCATCGTCCAGTATGACTTCCGGCAGCAATTGCTGCGCTGTCGCGAGCTGATGGCGCAATGCCTGTTGTTCCTGCATCCAAGCGGCAGCGTAAGCGCTAGGATTAGCTTCGAACGCAATGCGTCGGCGCACAACTTCGGAGCGCATGGCTTTGTCGCGCGGCGCGGTTACTTCAACCATCAAACCAAAGCGATCCAGCAATTGCGGGCGCAAATCGCCTTCTTCCAAATTCATCGTGCCTATCAGCGTGAAGCGGGCAGGGTGGCTGATCGACAAACCTTCGCGTTGCACGGTATTGACGCCCATAGCCGCCGCATCCAGCAGCACATCGACCAGATGGTCGGGCAGCAGATTGACTTCATCGATATAAAGTATGCCCCGGTGCGCCGAAGCCAGCAGGCCGGGCTTGAACACGCGCTGGCCGCCTTTAAGCGCCTGCTCCAAATCCAGGGTGCCGATCACGCGGTCTTCGGTAGCGCCCAACGGCAAGGTGACGAAAGGCACTGTATCCGCTTGAGCAGTGGCATGTTCGCTATTGCAGACTTCGCAATGGTGATACGGCACGCCGGGCAGGCAATTGAACGCGCAACCGGCAATTCGTTCGATCAGTGGCAGGATGTCGGTCAGCGCCCGCGCCGCCGTGCTTTTTGCGGTGCCTTTGTCGCCGCGTATCAGCACGCCGCCCAGCGACGGATCGACGGCGCACAGCAGCAAAGCGGTCTTGAGCCGGGTTTGTTCGACAATCGCGGAAAAAGGGAAGGTAGCTTGGTTCATTGGCTTACGCTCATTCCCAAGCTCCAGCTTGGGAATGCAGTCTTGGAAGCTCTAGCTTCCTGTTCAGCAAAGTAGGCCGGAATAAGCTGATTCGAGCGATAGCGAGAATTGGCGTTTCCGGCAAGTATCTGAATCCGCCGGAAACGCCACCTCGCGCTACGCGCTTGGATGGCCTTATTCCGGCCTACTTGGCTATATGAATATTTTCGTTCTTTTTGTGGATAAGAAAATTCTTTTGGGTGCATTATACGCCGCGCGGTGTTTCGCCGCGCGCCTCCAGCAGGGCTTCGCTATGCAGGTATAAGGCTTGCAATGCGTCCAGCGTCTGTTGCTGCGGCTCTGCCCACATACCGCGGCTGGCGGCTTCCAGCAGGCGTTCGGCAATCGCGTTTTGCGCCCATGGATTGGCTTCTTCCAGAAAGCGTTGCATTTCCGGGGCCATCGCATAAGTTTCGGCGACTTGCTCGTACATCCAGTCGTCCATCACCTGCGCGGTGGCATCGTAACCGAATAAATAATCGACGGTCGCGGTCAGCTCCAGTCCGCCTTTGTAGCCATGACGGCGGATGCTGTCCAGCCATTTGGGATTGACCACGCGCGAGCGGAACACTCGCAAGGTTTCTTCTTTCAAGTCCCGAACTTGCGCCCGTGACGGATCGTGGCTGTCGCCGAAATATTTGCGAGGCTGTTGGCCGGTCAAAGCCCTGATCGTCGCGATCATGCCGCCGTGAAATTGCAGGTAATCGTCGCTGTCGAAAATATCGTGCTCGCGGTTATCCTGGTTGTGCAACGCGACCTGGACACCGGACAGGCGGGTACGGAACGCATCGCGCTGGTCATTGCCCTGCTGGCTGCGGCCATAGGCATAGCCGCCCCAGTTGACGTAGGCCTCGGCAAAATCGGCATCGGCCTGCCAGTTTTTTTCCTGGATCAGCGGCAAGATGCCGGCGCCGTAACTGCCGGGTTTTGCGCCGAAGATGCGGAAGGCTGCTCGCTGTGAGGCTTCATCTTCGGTCAGGCCCTTGCCTATCCATTCGCTGAGTTCGGCAAGATAGTGCTTGCGCACAAAGTTTTGCGACAGCGGTTCGTCCAGCGCAATCACGGAATTGACCGCATCGTCAATCAAATCGATCAGTTGCGGAAATGCGTCGCGGAAAAAACCGCTGATGCGGGTCGTCACATCGATGCGCGGGCGTTTTAGTTCTTCCAGCGGGATAACTTCGACGCCGGTCAGGCGGCGGTTTTCGTGCTGCCAGACCGGCCGCACGCCGAGCAGCGCCAGAATCTGCGCGACGTCGTCGCCGTGGGTGCGCATCGCGCTGGTGCCCCAGATGCTGATGGCGACGCTCTCGGGATAACCGCCGGTTTCGCGGACATAGCGCGACAGCACTTCATTGGCGAGTTGCTGTCCGACGCGCCAAGCCGATTGGGAAGGGACGCTACGCGGGTCGACCGAGTAAAAATTGCGTCCGGTCGGCAGGATGCTCGCCATGCCGCGCGTTGGCGACCCGCTGGGGCCTGCCGGTACATAGCCGCCGGACAGACCGTGCAGCAGGTTGTCGATTTCGTCGGTGGCGCGGGCGAGATTAGGGGCTAATTCTTGGCAAGCAAAGTTCAGTATGCGTCTTATGGCAGTGAAACCATCGTTCCCATGCTCTGCGTGGGAATGCAGGTTGAACCGCTCTGCGGTTCGGGACGCTGGAGCGTCCCCGGTTGGGTTCCCACGCAGAGCGTGGGAACCATAAATACCGGTGATAGCTTGGTCTATGGCAGATTCGGAATAATCGTGCGTTTGCAATTCAATGAATAAACGTTTACATAATGCTTCAATGGTTTCCAGTACGTCGGCATGGGTAGGCAAAGGCCGTCCGGCCAGTTTTTCTAGCTCAGCGTTTGCGTGTTCCAATCGGCGGCCCTGATGCTCCAGCAGCGAGTCCATGCTCAGACCGAATAGCCGCGCAATTTCTATCGGCAGTCCGGGGATGTCCTGATTCGGCAAGCGGGTCAGCGAGACCAACATATCCACCAGTTGCTCGTTTTCCGGCGCTTGTCCGAGGATATGCAAACCGTCGCGGATTTGCGCCGCTCCCAGTTCGCACAGGTAGCCGTCCAGGTCTTCGATCAAATGCGCGACGTCGGCTCCGGCCATTTTGGTCAGTAGCTCGGGCAGGCCGTCTTCGTCGTCATGGTCATGATGATGCCCGTGGTGGAGATGATCATTGTCGTGGTGGTGTTCGTCATGTTCAGGCGCATCATCATGCTCGTGATGATGTCCATGATGGTGTTCTTCATGTTCGTGAGCATGGTGATGATGGTCGTGACCGTGATGCCCATGTTCGTGGTGATCGTGGTCATGGTCATAGTGATCAGCATGGTGGTGCTCGCCGTGACCATGACCATCGTGATGATGTCCATGATGGTCGTCATCGTGATCATGATCGTGGTGTAGCAATCGGGCTTGCAAATCAGCATCCAGGTTGGTTTCTTTGACCAAATCCCAGATTTGCTGTTGCAACAACGGCAGTTTGGCCGGATCGAGCACTTCCACCTGATAATATTCATCAACCAGTTGCGTCAATTGAGCCAGCGCGCCGTAAGTGTCGGCGGTGGTCATCGGCGGCGTCAGGTGGTCGACAACGACCGCATGGGCGCGGCGCTTGGCCTGCGCGCCTTCGCCGGGATCATTGATAATAAACGGGTAAAACAACGGCATATCGGCCAGCAACGCATCGGGAAAACAGTTTTCCGACAAGCCCACGCCTTTGCCGGGCAGCCATTCCAAAGTGCCGTGCTTGCCGACATGCACGATGGCATCGGCCTTCCATTCGTCGCGCAGCCAGCGATACAGCGCATAGTAATGGTGGGTGGGCGGCAGGTCGGGCTGGTGGTAAATGGCGTCGGGATCCATGCCGTAACCGCGCGGCGGTTGCAACGCCACAAAGCTGTTGCCCAGTTCCAGTCCCGCCAACGCGAGATGGCCGTCATGCAGATAAGCTTCGCCGGGCGCGGCTCCCCATTGCGCAGTCATTTTGTCCTGCATCTCAACGGGCAGATCGTCGAACCATACTTTATATTGCGCTGCCGATACCCGGCCAACAGCATTAGCTAGCTGTTCGGTCGTCAGATAGGTGTTGTCGTAAGCGCAACGATCAATCAGTTCGTGGATTAGCGCTGTGCCGCTTTCCGGTAGGTTACCGATGTTGTAACCAGCGGCTTGCATGGCTTGTAGAATCCGCATCAGCGATGCCGGGGCATCCAAACCGACCGCATTGCCGATTTGCGAAGCCTTGCTGTTGGAGTTAGTGAACACGAAGGCGATGCGTTTATCGGCATTGTCCAGGCGTTTAAGCCGTGCGAAGCGCGATGCAATTTGGGCGATGCGTATGACGCGATCCTGCACGGGTTCGTATTCGATCAGTTCATTCGACAGGCCGGAGGTTTTTGCTTTGAACGACAGTGGTACGGTGATGATGCGACCGTCGAATTCCGGCAATACCACATTCATTGCCGCATCCAGCGGATTCAGGCCGCGTGCCGATTGCTCCCACTGATGTTGCATCATGCCGCTGGTGATGGCTTGCAGCACGGGGACATTGAGTTGCTCTAGTACCGATACTGACCAGCCTGCGGGCGTGGCTCCGCCGGGGGTGATTTCGCCCATCGCGAATGCGGTGGTGTTGATCAGTACGTCGATATGTGCGCCTTGTTCGCCGCTGAAATAGCTTAACGCTATAGGAAGGGCATTATCGTTGTGGCCGACTGCCAGGGATGGCGGAAGTGTCGCAATCGGTAGGGAACCGATGCGACCTGCGCGTAACGACGAGGTGAACACAGGGAATACGTTCAGCTCGCGTTTTTCCAGTTGTTCTATTAAAACATCAATAAAGCGCGTGTTGCCGCTCATCCAGTGGGCGCGGTAAAACACGATGCCTACGCTGGCTTGTTTCGGCGCGCGTAAGGCAAGCCAGTCATCTATACCGGCATCTTGGGGTAAATCAGGATGATAAATACCGTGTTCGGGCAAATCGACAGCCGGTTCAAAGCCGAAGCCGGTCAGTAAAAAATGATCGGACAGATAACGCAGCAGTTGCGCCATATTGATGCTGCCGCCCGCCTGAAAATAAGCCTGTACCTGATGCAGCACGTCGGAAGATACCGTGGACGCGGCCGCCAATTCAGGGTCAGGCTCGCCGGTGCCGCTGATCGCGATTAAGTGTCGTCCTTGGCTTTTGGCGTGACGCACCAGATCGGAAAAGCCGGGCACGCTGCCGAGACGGCCCAATACGCGCAACACGATGATATTTGCCGAGGCCAGCTGATGCTCAAGCAATTCGGCCATTTGCGCATCGCTTTCCAATGCCTGCAAGTTGATGCCGGTCACTTCCGGGAAACTTTCCGGCATTTGCGCGAGTGCGCTTTGCAGCACCATCAGGTCGTTGGGCGCATGGGTCAGCAGGGCTATATTAGACATCGCCGGTACCCAAGCGGTGGAAAACATGTTCGCTGACTTCGAGGTCATTTTCCAGGTGCTCGCTGACGATGCGCTCCAGCACCGACTCATCGGTACAGGAATACCAAACGCCTTCAGGATAAACGACCAGAATCGGGCCGTTTTTGCAGACGGCAAAACAGTTTGAGCGGGTGCGTTTTATTTTAAGCTGAGGTCTGGCATCGATTTTTTGACCCAGCTGTTGAAACGCTTCAGTATTGTTTCCGGAGCAGCGCGGGCCTGTACACATCAATACGTGTTTGTTGTGGGTTCTCATGACTCTTTTTTGTAAAACTGCCCCATCAAACCGCCGATAGCCAGCCAAAAGACAGCATTAGCAAAAACGGTGGCGGTTATAAAAGATTGCGCCAATTCGGCAGGCGCAACGCTGCTGTGAACTTCCGGCTGCGGCGCGCTGATTAAATGGGGTGCTGCGAGCAATACAGCACCGAAAAACTTGTTAGTCTTGGTTTTGGCAAAAGCCAATAGCGACAGGCCGAAGCCGGTATCAAACACTGTTATCAGCCACCAGCTTTGTCGATCCGCAAGTTTGGCAGCCTCAGTGCCGGGAACTTCCGGCGGCAATCCCAAAGACGGTGCAACGAAAAAGGTCAGGTAACCCGCCAGCCCCCACAACAGCCCCATACGCCAATTGTCTGGGCGGCCGCGCAAACACATGATCGAACCCATCAGCAGGGCAAAACCCAAGCCCAAACTGATATTGGCTACCGCTGTAAAAAAAGTCCGTTCCCAGCCGTTGTCAGGCTGCCATTCGTGGTATTCGTGGACATGTTCCGTAGTGGAAATGATCGCCGCATGGGCGTTTTCCTCATACACTTCCGCCTTGAGCAAGGTCGGGATAACTCGAATTTGTTGAACCGCGGTTAATAATAAACCCGCCAATAAACCCGTCCAGAGAGCCGCAATAACCAGCTCTCTGAAGGTGGTTAGGTTAAACATTAATGGCACGGAAAACTGGCGGAATGGCGTCCATCATGAGCAGCGTTATGAAGTTGCGCAGTTGTAGCGAAACCGGCCGCATACACGAGAGTCAAGCCCAGCATACCGGCCAGCATTGCAGGCAGTATTTTGTCTTTTAAGACTTCGGAACGGGCTTGTGTTTGAGTGTTGTCGAGCAAAACAGGTGTTGATGGCATGTGTTTTCTCCAGAGTAATAAAGGCAGCAAAGCCGACAACGCATTTTCAAATCATGGCGTTATAGGCGGAAATAATCTGTGTAGGGAGAAAATGCTGGACGGATGCGAAGGAGAGCAATCCATCTGGGCGCCCTCCGCGCACAAATTCGATTATTACTTCAGGCCGGTCTCCGGGCTTACAAGTGTAGGGGCGACCGGCCGGTCGCCCCTACGATGTTAGCGCCTTCCCATGCATTACACAGTGGCGTTTACTAACCTTTTACTTGTTTACCGTTGCGGGGGCAGCGTGGGCTTTGTTTGCCGTGTTAAGCGAACTCACCAACTTCCCGTTTCAATTCTGCGGACGATAGTCCATGAATACCTAAAGCAAGTTATACGCGGCTAGTATATTCATTCGATAAAAAACTAGCAAGTTTGGGAGGGTGTGATTTAAGGTCGGTTTTTAGAAGATTATTCTTTGCAACTAAATTGTTTGAGTGCATAGCATCTATGCAACACGTCATCCCGGCAGGGATTCACATCAGGCTATCCTGCCTGATGCCCTTCGGGTTAATGCAAATCTGTTCCAGACAGATTTGTGCCGGGATCCAGAATACAGGGATGTGAACTGCGTAATTCCCTGTAGCAGAAAATTATGACCTGCTTTGATATTGCCATCCATGGCTCCTGGATTCCGGCAATCCCTGCCGGAAAGACGATAATACAATGTGCGTAATATCTATTGGGTGATTGTTTACCTTGAGTTTAGCCCGCACATTTAATCGCGCTGAGGTAGCCTTTGCGTTAGGTGGATTTAGTTGATTACGCTAAAATTCGCGCATGGATTTTGGTGTTAGTTCATAGAATGGGCTGAGGTACGAAGCCCATCAATTGCGAACGATGGGCTTCCTGCGTCAGCCCATCCTATAGCCGCCTAATCTATAACCCTTATAAGGTCACGATCAAATCCAGCCAACAATAAATACCGCAATCCTACTCAGCCTTTTTAACCCGGATTTTGTTGCCGGCCACATCCTTACCGTTGAGGGTAATCACTGCCGCCTTGGCTTCACCTGGCTTGGGCATCTCGACAAAGCCAAAACCCTTGGAATTTCCGGTCTTTTTGTCTATTACCAGGGTGCAGGATTGCACTGTGCCGTGAGCCTCGAACATGGCCCGAAGTTCTGCTTCTGTGGTGGTGCGGGCGAGGTTGCGTATCAATAGTTTCATGGGATTGCCGTGTGATTATAAATTGTTGAAATTATACAGCTAATCAACAAACCATTTACGATTAACAATTTTCTCAACTTAACGCGGTAGGGGTAATAGCGTATTACAGGCTATCGGATTGTTTATTCGCCTATAACCAGCTAGGGTGGTCATGACGCGGCTAAGGTTGTAGAATAAAAAACGCTACAAAAAATAAAGGTAATTTTTTAGCGCGATTTTTTAATAATAAAAACTTACGGAATAATTTATGTGTTTTAGTGCTGATATGTCTCTTGGCTTGGGGCTGGCTGGACTGGCCGCATCTAGTGTTACTTTTCTTGATAAGAGTGAGCCTTTTTGGGTTCGGGTTGCCAGGTTTTATGCCATTTTTCATTTTTCCTTGATGGAATTTATTCAGTATTTTGCCTACCCGGTTGCGGATCAGTGCGGCTACGGAACGAATCAATTGTTGAGTGAGCTGTCGGTCTACCATATTAGCTTGCAGGCATTTGCGATTATGCCGGCCTTGGCGACTTATTCGTCCGACAAAACCGCGCTGAAGAAGGCGACAATCACCGGTGTGCTGCTCAGTTCGTCGTTCTTGATTTTCAGCTTTTTGCCCAAGGAGTGGCAGCTATTTGAGATTGCGCCGAATTTTATCGGCAATATGATATCGTGCTTGTTTATGGGTAAATACCATATCGGCTACCACATCTCCAGTGCCTTTGGCTTGCTGGTTACGTGGGGTTCGTTGTTTGCTTTGGCGGTCAGCGGTTTTGTCTGGAAGGATAACTGGCGCATCGCCAGCTATCATTTCGGCATGGCGATTATGACGCTGTTTATGCCCCAGTGGGTATTCGGCGTGTCGACCGGCGAAGCGGCGGCGATGTATTGTTTTTATTCGATACCGATCACGATCAGCTTTATGCCTCAATTTAAAAAGTTCTTCATTGCGCCGTCCGCAATACAACAGAGTGAATATGCCTAATTGGCATGGCGGCGCGGTTCTGTCGCGCCGTTTTATAAGTCTTAGGTTTACGTCAAAAGGTAGTCCGGCTCATTTTTAGCATGTTTTTTGCCAAAGATTTTATCGAAACCGCTGAAGGGCTTATTTTTGCGGTGGTAGAGCAGGGATTGGAAGAAGATAAGGCGTTGTGTTTTTTGCGCTATGTGCTTGAATCTTCCGGCTGGAAAAAAGTCGCGACTGAACAAGCCAATCATCTTCTGCAACAACTGCATCCCGATTATCTGCATTACTCCCCGGTTTTAGATGCGCATTTGCATGCGGTCGCCGTAGACCGGATCGTTAAACATCATCAGCCCAAATACCGACTGCAACAGATTATGCAGGCAAACCGGCATGATCTGGTCGAGCGGGATTTGTTCCGGTTGTGCGAATTATTCGGACAGCACGGGCTGGATTTGACGCAAACCGGGGTTACGGGATCGATTTTGGTTGGCGTACAAAATCCAGATTCGGATATTGATCTGGTCTGTTACGGCAGGGAGGTTTTTCACCAATGCCGTGCAATTACCCGCGAGCTTATCGAACAGGGACATTTGCAGAATTTGGATGGCCGGGATTGGCGGCAATCTTATGATCGTCGTTCCTGCGATTTGAGTTTTGATGACTATGTTTGGCATGAACGGCGTAAGTGCAACAAGGCCGTGATTAACGGGCGGAAATTCGATTTGAATTTTATCGATCATTGCGCAAGTGCTGAGGCTGTTGTGTATCAAAAATGTGGGGCGATTACGTTGCAGTGCAGGGTGGTCGCCGATGTTCACGCGTTCGATTACCCGGCTGAATTTAAAATAGACCATGAAGAGATCAGTTCTGTCGTCAGCTTTACGGCGACCTATACGGGGCAGGCTGTCAGCGGCGAAATGGTGGAAGTGTCGGGCGTGCTGGAACAATCGGAACAAGGCGTTAAACGCGTCGTGGTCGGCTCCAGCCGTGAGGCGCACGGGGAATATATTAAGGTTGTTCGGTGATTAAGATAGCTGATTTTTCGGCGGTCATATTCGATATGGACGGCCTGGTTTTGGATACCGAGAGTACGTATTTTATCGCCTGGCAACAGGCTGCAAGTGCGATGGGTTATGACCTTTCGGATGATTTTTGCCAATCGCTGTCAGGATTGCATTATGAGGATGTAGAGCTAGCGCTGATTGAATATTGCGGGACCGATTTTAATCTGCAAAAGTTTAATCAGTTAAGCGGCGAGTTTTGGTACAAATACGTAACAGCCAATGGAATAAAAACCAAGCGTGGTTTTGTCGGCTTAGTCGAATTGCTGATTCGGCAAAAGATCCCTTATTGTCTGGCGACTAACAGCCTGGCGGCAAATGCGCTGGAATGTCTTGAGCGGGCTGGGATTGGAGATGTTTTTTCAGTCATTGTCACGCGAGAGCATGTTGAGCACGGTAAGCCGGAGCCGGATATTTTTTTAAAGGCCGCCGAATTGCTGCAAGTGGACATCAGCCGCTGTCTGGTGCTTGAGGATTCTCATGCCGGTATAGTGGCGGCCTCCCGTGCGGGAGCTGTTTCGGTGTTTATACCGTCGACAGTGCAGGTCGATCCGTTAACCGTTGAACTGTGTGATTTGATGGTCAGCGATTTGGCGCAGTTAGCCAATAAATTAACTGATTAATTCACCACGAAGGCACGAAGAGCACGAAGTTTTTTTGCTTTGGATTTTCTTCGTGAACTTTACGGGCGGGACGGGGTTTGCAATGCCCGAGCTAAGCAACTACATTTAATAGCCATAAAACGTTTCGGACGGGGCAACATGCCCCGTCCGGCTGTGAAGATTTGGCCCAATTGGCAAATGTTATCAGCGCTTAGTTCGCAGCCGATAGGCCGATCATGTATACTTCCAGCAACTTTTTGCAGCACAACTCAGCGTAAACCTTGATAGTTCAACATTCTAAAGTTTCAGTCATTGCCCCCGCCAGATTGCATATGGGCTTTATTGATTTAAGCGGATCGCTAGGTCGGCATTTCGGCAGCATCGGCGTTGCGCTTAATGAAATCAGTACCCGCCTGTCGGTTACCGGAGCCGAACAACTTACCATTGTCGGTCCCGCAGCGCAGCGGGCTAAAAAGTGTGTGTCCTTGTTGTGCGAGGCGCTGCACGTGTCCGATCAACTTAATATCGCTATTGAAGCCGCGATCCCTGAACATGTTGGCTTGGGTTCAGGCACGCAAATGTCGTTGGCAATTGGCGCGGCGCTGAATGAATTTTACGGCTTGGGGCTGACTGTGCGCGAAATCGCCGCAGTGACCGACCGGGGCTTGCGTTCCGGCATCGGCATCGGTGTTTTTGAACAGGGCGGTCTGGTGGTTGATGGAGGTCGTGGCGAAAAAACTATCACGCCGCCGGTATTAGCACATATGGATGTGCCGGATGACTGGCGCTTTATCCTGGTGTTCGACCAACGAGGTCAGGGCCTGCACGGTCAGCAGGAAATACAGGCCTTTAAGGAGTTGCCGCCGTTCCCTCAGTCGGAAGCCGCGCGCTTATGCTATTTGCTGCTGATGCAGGGTCTGCCTGCGGTGGCCGAAAACGACATCAGTAAATTCGGCGATGTGATTAGCCAACTGCAACGCTCCGTTGGCGAGCATTTCTCTTCGGCTCAGGGCGGTGTTTTTACCAGTCCCGAAGTTGCATCAGCCATGCAATGGTTGGAACGTCAAGGTGCGGTGGCTATCGGCCAGACCTCATGGGGGCCGACCGGGTTTTGCGCCATTGACGGAGCACAGTTGGCCGAATCGATTACCGAACAGGCCCGGCTGAAGTTTGCCCACTTTGATAAGCTGAGTTTTGTTGTCGCCAGTGCGCGAAATAGCGGCGGGGAAGTTTTTGTCGGCTAGGATGTGACGCAGGACGATACGTGGAAACGATACTGATAGTCGCCAATTCAGCGCGTATGCTGGCGCAGGCGGCGAAAAACGCAGGTTTTAAGCCTCTGGTCATTGACCTGTTTGCCGATATGGACACCCAAGGCTACGCAGAGGATTGTCGTCAGGTAAAATCATTAGCCGAACAAGATTTGGCGCCTGCCGTAGATTATTTTGTCGAACGCTATGCCGTCTCCAAGGTCATATATGGCAGCGGTTTTGAAGGTTACCCGGAAAGCCTGTATTACCTGAATAGCCGTTTAGTTGTGTTAGGCAATCATCCAGATGCTTTTGCAAGGCAGCTCGATAAACAGGTGTTTTTTTCGACGCTGGATCAGTTAAACATTCCACACCCCGAGGTTGTTTTCAGCGCGCCAGTTGATTGCAGCGATGACTGGTTGCTTAAGCCTATGCAAGGGCAGGGCGGTGCCGGGATAAAGCGTTATCATGCTGGTGACATTGCTGATAATTCGATTTACTGGCAAAGATTTCAAGCCGGTACGCCGCATTCGGCGCTGTTTTTGGCTGACGGACAGCAACTGCAAGTTATCGGTTTTAACAGCCAATGGTCTGTGCGTTTAAGCGAGACGCAGGAGTTTGTTTTTTCAGGGGTTATCAACAGCTGTGATCTGTCAGATATGCACAAAGCAGAAATAACAGTCTGGCTAAAACAAATGGTTCCGGTGTTCGGGCTAAAAGGCTTAAATTCTCTGGATTTTATTCATAAGGATGGTTGCAGTTATGTGCTGGAAATTAACCCCCGACCTTCCGCCAGCATGCAGTTATATGACCAGGATTTGCTGGGAAGGCATATTCAGGCATGTGTGGAAGGGCAATCTGTAGGGCGCAATAGCGTAGTGTGCCTTGCTGCATGGCAAGGTTATCATTCGGTGCAATACGCGATAAAGCCGCTATTGCGCCCTACGGGTTATCAAATCGTTTATGCCGAACATGATTTAGTTATTCCCGACCAATTCGAATGGCCGGATTGGTGTATGGATTTACCTAAATCCGGCGATATGTGTCGCGTAGAACAGCCGATTTGCAGTATTATTGCGCACCAAAAAAACTCACGGTCGGTAGTGGAGCAGCTGCGGACTAAACAACAACTTATCATTAGCAAACTAAAAGGTTTTGACCGTCATGGAATATACAGCCAGCGTTAACAAATTGACCCAGCCCTTGGTCCAGCATTTACTCGATAATGCGGATAAATTACGTTTAGGTGTGGAAAAGTTAGCCAATGGCTGCACCATTATCGACGCGGGCATCAAAGTGCCGGGCGGAATCGAGGCGGGCCGGATTATTGCTGAAATCTGTCTAGGTGGCATGGGCACCGTAACCATCAGCCACAGCCCTTATACAAACAACTGGCCGTTGTCGGTAAACGTCCATACCGGTAACCCGGTTCTTGGCTGTCTGGGCAGCCAATATGCAGGCTGGAGCTTATCTCATGAAAAGTATTACGCGCTAGGTTCAGGCCCCGCACGCGCGATGGCGACCAAAATCAAAGACGGCAAGCAGGAACCTGTTGAAGAGCTGTACAAGGAGTTGGACTATCAGGACAGCAACGATTCCACCGTTTTAGTTATTGAAAATGATGCGGTGCCGCCGGTTGAAATCGTCGAAAAAGTCGCCACAGCCTGCAAAGTCGATCCATCCAAACTGACTATTATCGTCACTCCGACCAGCAGTCTGGCCGGTGGCGTGCAAGTGGTTGCCAGGGTGCTTGAAGTGGCGATGCACAAGGCTCATGCCCTACATTTTCCGCTGGAGAATATTATTGACGGCAGCGGCAGTGCTCCGATCTGCCCCCCGCACCCGAATTTTGTCAAAGCTATGGGGCGCACTAACGATGCGATTTTATTCGCCGGGCAGGTGCATATTTTTGTCAAAGGCACGGACGAAGAGGCTGAAAAACTGGCTAAGGAATTGCCAAGTTCAACCTCCAAAGATTACGGCAAACCGTTTGCGGACATCTTTAAGCAGTATGAATACGACTTCTTTAAAATCGATGCGATGTTGTTTAGCCCGGCCAGCGTTATTGTGACTGCGGTGGAATCCGGCAAAAGTTTCCGTGCGGGCAAGCTGGACAATGCCTTGTTGGATCAATCGTTTGGGGCGTAGAGCATCGCGTGGGTCGTATAGTAATTTTTACCGATGATCCCGGCTGGCATGGCAAACAATTAAGTTTGGCTTTTGCCAGTCGCGGTTATACGGCTGACTACGTTTCGTTGACTCAATGCCGGTTTGCAATCGAATCCGGTCAACAACCGATCTTTATTCCAGGCTTTGAACACGCGCTACCCGATGCGGTTTTTGTCCGTGGCGTGCCCGGCGGTTCGCTGGAAGAAGTCGTGTTGTACCTGGATTTTCTGCACGCACTAAAAGCGATGGGGATTCCTGTTTACAATGACGGGCATGCGGTAGAGCGTAGTGTCGATAAGGCGATGACCAGTTTTTTGCTGCACAATGCAGGGCTGCCGACGCCGATGACTTGGGTGTTGCGCGATCGTGAGGAAGCCTTGAGGATTGCGAAGGCCGAGTTAAAACAGGGGAATTTGCTGATCAGTAAGCCCTTGTTCGGCTCGCAGGGCGAAGGCATACGCCGGATTGAAAAATCGACCGACTTGTTCTGGCTGACTGGCAGCCATGGCGTTTATTATCTGCAACGTTTTGTTCATTGCGAAGGCGAGGGTTTTTCCGATAATCGCGTTTTTGTGATTAACGGCAAGGCGGTTGCGGCAATGCGCAGGCGCGGGAAATTCTGGCTGAATAACGTTGCCAGGGGCGCGGCCTGCGAGCTGATTGATCTGGAACCTGAAATGGTCGAGTTGGCCGTTAAAGCAACGACGGCATTAGCGATGGATTATGCCGGCGTCGATATTATTAAGGACAGGGAAGGGCGTTGCACAATCATTGAGGTTAACAGCATACCGGCCTGGAAAGGGCTGGAAAGCGTTTGCGATGTGAATATTGCCGAGCTGATGGTTGACGATTTAATCACCCGCAAGATCAACAAATGCGCAGCCGCATGATCACTTCACCTGAGCGGCTCAGCGAACTTTACCGGCAAGCCTGCGAGGTTGATGTGCAGGCATTCAAACCCGGCAATGTCAGTGTTTACGCGGATGGCCATGACATGACCGTGGCCGATTTCAGAGCCAGCGCCAAGGTTAGTGCGGAACCTCTTTGCAATCCCGATTATTCGTTAGGCGAGAAAATCTATTATGCAGTGAAGGCAACGCGCGAGGCGGTCGGTTGCAATACCAATTTAGGCATTATTTTGCTTTGTGCTCCGTTGATTCAGGCAATCAGCCACAAGTATTCAGGATTAACGTTAAGGCAGGCGGTAAGCAAGGTTCTTGGCGAATCAACGATAGAGGATGCCGATTGGGTTTTTAAGGCCATAACATTAGCCTCGCCGGGTGGTTTGGGTAGCTCTGATCAGCAGGATGTTAACGAAAAGGCATCGGTTACATTGCTTGAAGCAATGAAAATAGCTAGTGCGAAAGACCGTATTGCGCTCCAATACACAACTGATTATCAAGATATTTTTAATTTCGCAGTTTTAAGGTATACTATTGGCTTTAATCGGTGGGGCGACCGGAACTGGGCGGCGGTGGCAGTATATGCTGACATGCTGAGTCATTTTCCTGATAGCCATATCGAAAGGAAATATGGAAATCAGTACTCTGAGATGGTCGCTGTAAAAATGGCTCAGCTCAGTGAGGAGCTGTACAAAACTGATAATCCTGAGCAAATAAAGCCGCTGCTTTTTTCTCTGGATCAGGAGCTTAAGCTTTATGGTATTAATCCGGGTACTACAGCCGACATGATTGTGGCGACAGTATTAACGGCATTTTTAGAGGATCTTAATCAGTAACAATACTGTTACTAATAGGGCTTCAAAAGGAATTTGTTAAAAACAAATAAGGGGACATTAACAATGTCGATAGTAGATTCAATTTTTTCATTTTTTTCTTCACAGGGGATAATAAGCATGGCTAAAATCAATAAATTATGCGTTGGCGAATCTTTGGTTGGCGAAGGCAACGAAGTTGCTCACATCGATTTGATGGTTGGACCACGTGGTTCAGCAGCTGAAACTGCATTTGCAAACTGCTTAACAAACAACAAAGACGGCTTTTCTAGCTTGTTGGCTGTTGTTGCACCTAACTTGATGGTTAAACCTTCAACTGTTATGTTCAACAAAGTAACAATCAAAGGCGCAAAGCAAGCTGTTCAAATGTTTGGCCCAGCACAACGCGGTGTTGCTATGGCTGTTGCTGATTGTGTAGAAGACGGCACAATCCCTGCTGCTGAAGCTGACGATTTATTCGTATCAGTCGGTGTATTCATTCACTGGGCTGCAGAAGACGATGCTAAAATCCAACAATACAACTACGAAGCTACTAAAGAAGCTCTGAAACGTGCTGTTGCTGGTACTCCTACTGCTGCTGAAGTTGTTGCAGCTAAAGGTACTGCTGTACATCCATTCGCTGCTAACTAAGATTTATTTAGTTATCAAGAATGCTAAAAATACCCCGCTTATGGGGTATTTTTTTGCCTACAGGATTTGTAGGCAAGGCAGATAAGGCTCCTGCTATATCTGCATTCACCACATCCCTGTGGTTCGGGCGTAAGCACGACTGCATGGATGCAGGAGGTAGAGCAACGCATGGAGCGGTTGCCGAGGAAGCGGAAGCTTTGCCTAAAGTTCAGCAATATCTTCTGCTTTAATGGTGCCGGAGTGCAAAGCACTGGCAACCAGTGCCCGATGAATCCCCGCTCCACTCAAAGCGATTAAATCCTGCTTGTTTCTGATGCCGCCTGCGGCAATAAAGTTTTTGCCGGGATATCGCCTGCAAAACTCAGTTAATTTCTCCAGGTCGGGGCCATGGCCGCTGCCTACGCGATCCAAAGTCATGATGATGATGTTTTCCGGCCAGAAAGCTGGGTCGGAAAAAAGACTTGCCGCGCCCAAAGCATCTGAGCTTGAATAATCCAGCGACAGAATAAAGTTGTTTTTATAGGCTTTGATTTCCGAGATGGTTTCATCGCGATAGGATTCGCTGCCCAAGACGGGCAGAGTGTTGCCGGGATGCTGCATGCACTGGTCATATTTTTGATAACCCCGGTCTATCCAGAATGTAATGTGCGGGAATCGATTTAACACGTCCGTTATCAAGCGGCTGTGGTCGCCCTGACCAGTAATCGCGTTCAAATCTGCAATATAGAAGGTGTCAAACTCATAAATTCCCAGAAATGCCTTAATAACCTGAAAAATATCAGGCGACTTACACAACTCAGTGTTAATGGGCTGATAGTTTTCGCGATTGCCTCGCCTAGCGTGGACTACAACGCCGTTCTTTAAGTCGATTACCGGGATTATTTTCATAAAAACAGGATTTGGGGCCAAAGCCGGCTTTGCCTACATGGGTGTAGGTAATCGGCATGAGCAAGCGGAAGCTTTGGACTCCATAAATTATAGTGTTGGAGTTCAAAGCTGGCTTTGCCTACATGGATGTAGGTAAGGAGCGTGAGCAGGAGCGGAAGCTTTGAACCGGTGATACAATGTTGCGTTTTATTTTATAGCTATTTATTGATTATTGTGAAAATTCTGGTGTTTGAGTATATCACTGGCGGCGGCTTTAATAAGCAGGAGTTACCGGATTCCCTGGTTGATGAAGGGCGTTTGATGTTGAATGCGCTGCTCGACAACCTGATCAGATTAAACCGTTTGGAAATCACGGTCATGATGGACTGGCGGCTTAATGAGTCAATCAGCATGACAGGCATAAACACTATCGTCATCAAGCCGGAACATGACATTAGTGAAGAATTTGCGCGACTGGTTGAGCAATTCGACCTAGTATGGCCGATAGCACCGGAATTTGACGGTATCTTGCAAACCCTGTGTCAAACAGTTGAGTCATTAGGCAAGATGTTGCTAACTTCGCCAGCAACAGCCGTTGCCATTGCCGGCAATAAATTCAAGACTTATGAGTTGCTCAACCGTCATCAAATAACCACTGTTCCTACCCGGATGTTTGAGGAAAGTGATTATACCTCCGGTGAATGGATAGTTAAGCCGGTTGATGGCGTGGGCTGTGCGGATAGTTATGTGATTGGCAATCGGCAAGAGTTCGAGCGGATGGTGGCACGAAAAGGCGAATACATCATCCAATCGCATCTTCAGGGCATTAAAACCAGTCTTTCGTGTTTATTCAAGCAAGGTCGTGGCTGGCTGGTCTGTGCCAATTTGCAGCATTTTGACTTCATCAACCAGCAATACCAGTTGGCGGGCATCGTGGTGAATCACCATCAAGACTTAGCCGCCTACGAGCCTATGATAGCTAAAATAGCCCAAGCCTTGCCTGAGTTGTGGGGCTATGTCGGCATCGATTTGATAGAAACTACGGGAGAAATATGGGCGCTTGAAATAAATCCCCGGCTGACCACCTCGTTTGTCGGCATATACGAGGCTTTAGGCATCAATGTTGCCGAAGCTGTTTTGCAGTTAGTGCATGGCGAGCCGGCACTCAGCCCGGTTTGCAATAGACCTGTTACCGTCCAAGCAAAACAGGAAGCTTATGAAAGCTAAAGTGGTGGGCTGGGATATAGGCGGCGCCCATGTCAAAGCGGCGGTAATCAAAGACGGTGAGATTATCGCAGTTTATCAGCAGCCGTGCCCGTTATGGAAAGGGATTGATCAACTGCAATGCGCGGTAACCACAATTATGCAGGAATTGGCAGGTTCAACTCGCCATGCTATTACCATGACCGGCGAGTTGGTTGATTTGTTTAATAATCGGGATGACGGCGTCAAGCAAATCATCCAAACCATGACCGATTTGCTGCCGGGATCAGATATGCTGATTTATGCAGGTCAGCAAGGCTTCCTGAAAACCTCGCAGATAGAAGTCAGGCATTACGCGTTGATCGCATCGGCCAACTGGCTGGCCAGTGCCTCACTTGCGGCGCAAAAAGCCGGTAGCGGGCTTTTTGTCGATTGCGGCAGTACCACCACTGATATACTACTGCTCAGTGGTGGGCAAGTGCTGGCGGAGGGCTACACCGATTACCAGCGGTTACTGTCTCAAGAGCTGATTTACACCGGCATCGTCAGAACCGCTGTGATGGCTGTTGCCCAAACAGCGATGGATCAGGGCAAAAAAATCGGCCTGATGGCCGAGTATTTCGCCACCATGGCCGATGTCTATCGCGTCACCGGCGAACTTAATGACGCCCACGATCAAACCGATACGGCGGATGGCGCGGAAAAAACAGTCCTGGCCAGCGCCAAACGGTTATCACGTATGATCGGTTGTGATTTTCATCCCGGCGAACTGCCGCGCTGGCAACAATTCGCCGAAAACATCCGCGCTCAGCAAATACAGCAAATACAACGTGGCTGCGAAGTCCGGTTGTCCCAGCATACGCTTGCACAAAACAGCCCGTTGATCGGTGCCGGAGTTGGCCGCTTCCTGGTTAAACAAATTGCATTGAATTTGGGGCGCCCTTATCTGGATTTTTCAGATTTGTTGCCGGTAGCCGCAATTGGGTTCGATATGACGGCTGCGGACTGCGCCCCGGCGGCGGCGATAGCGTATTTGGCAGGAGTTGGGTAATACTTGCTGTAAATAGCGATTCGATACTTTAATAATCGTGCTAGAATATTTATTTTGTCAACATTAATAAATGTTTACAGGCTCTATGGAAAAAGTTGATGTATTTGTACTGATCGAGCGGATGTCCGCGTTGATCCGGTCTGAAGAACGTAAAAAGTGCACGGAACTAGGCTTGCAGCCGGTTCATTTGCAGGTCATGGATTATTTGTCGCGCTGCAACCGCTACAGCGACACTCCGGCAGCGCTGACCAATTACTTGGGCATGACTCGCGGCACCGTTTCCCAGACCTTGTTGCTGTTGGAAAAAAAAGGCTACATAAAAAAAATCGCCGATTTAAATGATCGGCGCATGGTGCATCTTAGCCTTTTGGTTGAAGGCGCCGCTATCTTGAATAAAGCCCGTCCGGCAGATTTATACAGTCAGGCCTCTGCGATATTTAATGAAAACGATAGTCAGGAAAACGTTTTTGTTAATGCGCTGACTGCGCTGCAAAAAGCCAATAAATCCCAATCTTTTGGGCTTTGCAAAACCTGTAAATATTTCACCATAACTTCGGATGGTTTTGTTTGCGGCCTGACCAAAGAACAGCTTAGCCAAGTCGATAGTGAGAAAATATGCCAGGAGCATACTGTGAGCTGACGCCTGCTTGCAAAGAAGATAGCTGACGTTTTATGAAAAAAGTCGGTAAGCCATATAGAAGAACGAGCGAAAGGCATCAATGAACATTACAAGACAGAACGGAACAAGAGAAAATAAGCGAAGCCGGCACTTGCAAAAAAGGAAGAACGACAAGAATTAAGCAATCTGTGAACCAGGTGCATGATTAATTGAACTTTTCTCCAGTAAACTGCTAGGCTTACGGGGTTGTCCTAATTAAATTAGAGAAGAACTTGGAAGAAGATTTAACTACCGATTTAGTCGTGCTGCAAAGTCACTTAGAATCCATGTTTGAGCGCGTTCAGCAAAACAGCGCTATCTTGCAGAAGTTTCGGGCGTTTGAAATAAGATTGCTAAAGCTCAATTCCTTATCGGACATTATTGACCACCTGCTTGAAGAGGGTAAAAATTACTTTGATCTTGATGTGATCAGCTTATGCCTGATCGACGAAACTGGTGAAATTGCCAAAACGCTTAACGACAACGGTTACCCGCCCAGTTCAAAAAAAGGTTTAATACTGCTGGACACAAAATTAACCGCCATTCAGGCCTATATCGGCGTTTATGAAAACGCTCAATGTGTCGACTTTTTTCCGCATGTTGAAAAACAACCCATCAGCGTTGCCATTACGCCCTTAACTCGCCGGGGCAAATATCTGGGGGCTTTAAATCTGGGCAGCTATCAGCTTGACAGGTTTGCCGATAATATGGCGACAGACTTTATAGAACACCTCAGTTCAGTGGTCAGCGTTTGTCTGGAAAATAATCTTCACGTCGAAGAGATAAAACGGATCAGCTATATCGACGTATTAACAGGAGTCAATAACAGACGTTTTTTGGAACAGCGCATAGGCGAAGAATTAAAGCGCAGTCAACGCAATGCCGAGCCGTTATCCTGCCAATTTTTTGATATAGACTTTTTTAAGGCTATCAATGACAAACATGGCCATCAGGGCGGCGATCAGGTTCTGTCTTTGGTGGCCGCCGCGATAAGATACCAGTTAAGGGACAATGACATATTTGTCCGTTACGGCGGCGAAGAATTTGTCGCTTTATTGTCCAACACCGACGAAACCAAAGCTCTGGAAACAGCCGAGCGAGTTCGCAAAACTATCCAGACGCTGGCCATCGCTTTTGATAATGCTTCCGTCCCGGTTACCGTCTCTATAGGCATATCAACCTACCAGCCGGATGGCACATCGATTTCTATAGATGAAGAAACTGCCGCGAGGCTGATCAAATCAGCCGATTCTGCTTTGTACAGAGCCAAACATAATGGCCGGAATCGCGTGGAAAATGGTGGGATTGTTTCAGACAAACAAGTGTTATAAATAAACGACTGACCACGAAGACACGAAGACTACGAAGAAAAACCGAGGTAATAACTTCGTGGTCTTCGTGGTGAATGCCTTATCCCTTCAACGCCTTCAACACCGCCTGCATCGTCGCATTGGCATCGCCAAACAACATGCGGGTGTTTTCCAGCACGAATAACGGATTACCTACGCCGGCATAGCCAGACGCCATGCTGCGTTTAAGCACGACGGTGGTTTCGCCTTTCCAGCATTCCAATACCGGCATACCGGCAATCGGGCTGTTCGGATCATCCAAGGCTGACGGATTGACAATATCGTTGGCGCCGATCACGATGGAAACATCAACATGCCCCCAGTCCTCATTGATTTCGTCCATTTCATAAACGATATCGTAAGGCACTTTGGCTTCGGCTAACAGCACGTTCATGTGGCCGGGCATTCTTCCTGCAACCGGATGGATACCGAAACCGACTTTCTTGCCTTTGTCGCGCAACAGCTTGGTGATCTCGTTAACCGTGTGCTGGGCTTGCGCAACCGCCATGCCGTAACCTGGAATGATCATGATGTTTTTTGCATCCAGCAATAATTGCGCGGTTTCCTCGGCATTTATCGGCGTGACTTCGCCTTCAACTACCGCAGCTTCGCCGCCCGAGGTGCCGAAGCCCCCGGCAATAACGCTGATAAAGTTGCGGTTCATCGCGCGGCACATAATGTAACTCAAGATTGCACCGCTGCTGCCGACCAATGCGCCGGTTACAATCAACAAATCGTTGCTTAACATAAAACCGGTTGCCGCAGCTGCCCAACCTGAATAACTGTTGAGCATGGACACCACCACCGGCATATCGGCGCCGCCGATAGCCATAACCATGTGTATGCCGAACAACAGCGCAATCGCAGTCATGATCCAGAGGGGCATAGAACCGCCGCCGTTTTCGGTTTGTTGTAAAAACATCCAACCCAGAACGATGGCTGCAATCAGTAAACCCAGATTGAACCAATGACGGCCGGGCAATAACATCGGTTTGCCGCTAATACGCTCGCTGAGTTTGCAAAAAGCAATCACCGAACCTGAGAAGGTAACGGCTCCGATAAGGATACCAACGTAGATTTCTATTTCATGGATATTTTTTTCTACGCCGACCAGGTTGGTGGAGCTATCCATAAAGTTGGCATAACCTACCAACACAGCCGCCATACCGACCAAGCTGTGCATGATGGCGACCAGTTCCGGCATTTGCGTCATTTCAACTTTTAATGCGGCCCTGGCGCCAATAGCGCCGCCGATTAACAAGGCAACGATTAAAATAGTGTATGAAGTAACCGATGCGCTTAATGCAGTAGCGATAATGGCAATCGCCATACCCAACATACCGTAATAGTTGCCTTTGCGGGCGGTTTCCTGATTACTTAGGCCACTCAGGCTGAGAATGAACAAAATGGTGGCGACGATGTAAGACATCGTGACTAAACTTTGGGACATCATATTCTCCGGTTATTTTCTGAACATTTCTAACATACGGCGAGTGACTAAAAAGCCGCCGGCAATATTGATAGATGCAATGAGTATCGCCAATCCGGCAAGGATCTGGATATTACGGTCCAGCGCAGAAACCTGTACCAGAGCGCCGATCACGATAATGCCGCTAATAGCATTGGTTACACTCATAAGCGGAGTGTGCAGCGATGCTGTCACATTCCATATCACTTGATAACCGACGAAACACGCCAACACAAAAACCGTAAAATGCGACATGAACGATACCGGAGCAACCGAGCCGATGCCGAACAGAGCCAATCCGGCAATAATTAAAGGTATGAACTGTTTAACCGGTTCGGGAATGACAGATTTTTTTTGCTCCTGTACTGATGCATAAGCCGGTGCTTCGGTTTGCGGGGCAGGGGCGGCGGAGAGTTTAGGCGGTGGCGGCGGCCAAGTGATTTTGCCTTCCTTAATAACCGTGGTGCCGCGTATCACCTCGTCTTCCATATTGACGTTAATCGTGCCGTTTTTCTCAGGGCACAGTTCGGTCAACAAATGCCTGAGGTTGGTTGCATAAAGCTGACTCGATTGGTTAGCCAAACGGCTGGGTAAATTACTGTAACCGATAATCGTCACGTCATGTTTTACCACCACTTGGTCTTTCTCGGTCAACGCGCAGTTACCGCCTTGTTCGGCAGCCAGGTCGACAATAATGCTGCCCGGTTTCATGGATTTAACCATGCCTTCGGTGATCAGCTTGGGCGCCGGCTTGCCGGGAATTAGCGCGGTGGTGATAATAATGTCCACTTCCATCGCTTGTCTGGCAAACAAGGCCATTTCAGCTTCTATGAATTCCTTGGACATAGTCTTGGCGTAACCGCCGGTACCGGAGCCTTCTTCTTTAAAGTCCAGCATCAAAAACTCGGCATCCATGCTTTCAATTTGTTCTTTCACTTCAGGTCGGGTATCGAAAGCTCGGACGATAGCACCCATACCTTTTGCAGCACCGATGGCGGCAAGACCGGCAACACCTGCGCCGATGACTAACACTTTAGCGGGCGGGATCTTACCGGCAGCAGTGATTTGTCCGGTAAAGAAACGGCCGAAATGCTGCGCCGCTTCAATAACAGCGCGATAACCGGCGATATTAGCCATAGAGCTCAGCGCATCGAGCTTTTGCGCCCTGGACATGCGCGGCACGCTGTCCATAGCCAGCACCGTGGCATTTTTGGCCGCCAGTTTTTGCATTAATTCTTCATTTTGTGCAGGCCAGATAAAACTGATTAAACGGCCGCCTTCGGGTAACAGGTCGATTTCATCCAGCGACAGCTCGGGATGCTGCTCCGGTGCGCGAACTTTCATGACAATGTCCGCTGATTTCCATAGCGTCTTGGCATTGTCAACGATTTCAACGCCCACTTCTTTGTAGGCTTCATCAGAAATGTTCGCGGCAAGTCCTGCACCGCTTTCGAGCAGGACGGAAAAACCCAGTTTTATAATTTGTTCTGCAGCCTCAGGCGTCGTGGCCACACGTTTTTCACCTGGGTGAATCTCTTTAGGTATACCAATCTTCATACAATCTCCAATGGGAGTAGTTTAAGAGCATAGTGAGCAAAGGTTTTAACCTCAGTCAAAACCTCAGCGTGGAGGATAGGAGATTAAGCTATGTTTTTCAATAAAAAACATAAAGGGGCTGGGTAAATATTGGTTTTGCGAGGGTGGGTGATTTTTTCTATGCGTATGGCTACGGAACGGGTTACAACCCGTTCCAATGAAGAATTCAAACCCTAAATGCATCCAATTTCCCGGATGACTTAGGGCGGGGCAATGAGAAAGAAGACGACGGCCATGCAAACAAACCGGCGGTTTTGGTCACTCTGGACGCCACATCTGCAACCGGCTCGGCTTTGCTCAAAAGTAGGCAAAGAGCAAAATATGCCTGGCCTACGGGGGAACTAATCATCCTTCACAGTCCAACCTATTCTTCTAAGGATATCCCGTGATGACGCATCAGGGACAGCATAGTATTGCCCTTCAGTGGAAGGGTTCATCAGGTAGTCTGCTCCGGTAATGTGATCACATGTTGTGAATGGCCGGAATTTTAAGTCGTCTGCGGTTAAGACAATATACTCGGAGGAATTGATAACGATACTGCCGTTATCACCCATAAACGCCGTGTAATCATTGGTCGGTTCTCCTTTCGCCAGTTTGGCATTTGTATACTTGAATAGATTCGCGAAAGGGGTTCTTACGGCAAATCCGGTTTTGGAGGGATCGGGAAAAAAATGCGCGGGGATATCAACATTAGGATCCATGACTTTCACGGCGAGATTAAGCAATTTGATCAGTCTGTCAGCAGCTGTGTAGGTGCCTAAGCCGTGTAAACTGGAGGAAAGCGCTCTGGGAGCGGCATCGCAAAGGCCAAGAAAACCCAGACCGTGGCAAAGTTCGTGCATGACTGTCGTGGCTAAGCTGTATTGCCCTGTAGCAACCTCTGGCGCTGGGTCGGTTCCCAATACCCATGGCGTTGCTGTATCTATAACAACAATCAAGTCAATATTTAGGTCATGACCGGCTATAGCACCTAATAATTTTGCTTGCGGGCGGGTGAGCGTTGGGTGATCGGCACCCTGATAAAAGCCGGGGATACATATCGTATTGAGCCCTATATTCATGGACACAGCCCAAACCTGCACATTTATGCTCAGATCGTCGTTCAGAATTTTCGTCCATTGAGCGGCGGCGTACGCAATATCTGCTTTCTGCTTGTTCGTGGGCATCGCCTCGGGGACATATCTTATATTTATGATAGCCATTTTTCTTCCTAGAGTTTGTTTGGATTTGCGTTATTGTTATCGGCTTTTTATCTGCCCTTAATAAGCAGTATAGACAACGGCATTTTCCGTAAGTTCAAAATGAAACAAATGGAGCCTGACCATTTGTTTTTTATGTTAAATAGGCAACTGTGGTTAGTTATGGAAAGGTCAGGCATATAACACATGCCTGACCGGCTGACTGGCCTACGCCACAGTCCAGCCTATTAGCCTAAGGATAGCCCGTGATGATGCATCAGGGACCGCATAGTATTGCCCCTCAGTGGAAGGGTTCATGAGGTAGTTTGCCCCGGTAATGTGATCGCATGTTGTGAATGGATCGAATTGTGCGCCGTCTGCAGTTAAGACAATATACTCGCCGACACCGGGTTGATTCACATTACCGATAAAAATACTCTCATCACCCATAAACGCCGTGTAATCATTTGCTGCCGTCCCTTTGACCAGTACTCCATCTGCATACCAAAATAGGTTAGCGAAAGGGGTTATTACGGCAACCCCGGTTATAGGGTTGGCAGGAAAATAATTAGCGGGAAGGACTACAGGAGGCACCATGGCGTTCACGGTGCCCTCAAGCCCTGGTATCAATGTGTTGGCTGCCGTGTAGATACCTTGTCCGGGGGCACCCTGAGCGGGCGGATAAACATTGCAAAGGCCAAGAAAACCCAGCCCGTGGCAAAGTTCGTGCATTATTGTCGTGGCTAAGCTGTATTGTCCGGGGGCAACGGCTGGAGCTGGGTTGGTTCCCAAGACCCATGGCGTTATCGTATCCATAACAACA
>Ga0208789_1000661_pt1 | contig 28245 bp, 24 predicted proteins | sample Methanotroph_Enr_FD_187368 | JGI IMG/M metagenome (GOLD analysis project Ga0208789, IMG submission 187368) | Enriched soil microbial communities from Old Woman Creek wetland in Ohio, USA - Methanotroph_Enrichment_5 (SPAdes) (version 2) | ecosystem: Environmental > Terrestrial > Soil > Wetlands...
CGTTTTTCTTTCTCCTGGTTTTGAAAGAGAAGTTCTTTATTGGCAACCACTAATTCGGCTGCACGTTTTTCTTTCTCCTCATTTTGAAAGGCAAGTTCTTTATTGGCTACAATCAGTTCCGCAGCCCGTTTTTCTTTGACTTCGTTTTGAAAAGCAAGTTCAGTGTTTGCAATAACCAGCTCTGCTGCCCGTTTTTCTTTTTCATCGTTTTGAAAAGCCAATTCCTTGTTCGCTATTCCTAGCTCTGATGCCCGATTTTCTTTTTCCTCGTTTTGAAAGGCAAGTTCTTTGTTGGCAATACTTAATTCCTGAGCCCGTTTTTCTTTTTCTTCATTTTGAAAAGCAAGTTCTTTGTTGGCAATACTTAATTCGTCCGCACGTTTTTCCTTTTCTTCATTTTGAAAGGCAAGTTCCTTATTGACATTTCTCAACTCCATTGCCAATTTTTGCTCGGCTATATCCCTGGCTACAATTACAACTCCCAGCACATTGCCGGCAGCATCTTTGTAAACCGAACCATTGAATGAAACATCAGTAAGTTTTCCTTCCTTATGGCGAAGGGTAAGGGGCTTATCGGCAACAGATCCATTGGCAAAAACTTCCTGGTACACTTCACGTGCTTTCTGAGGTTCGGTAAAATAAGTAAAGAAGTCGGTATCCGTGAGTTCTCCGCGTGTTAAGCCAGTTATATTAGCAGTGGCTTCATTCATATCGGTTATCTTACCTTCGGTATTTATGGTAACCAAGGGGTCAAGACTCGCTTCGATAAGACTAAGAGAATAATTAGAAAGTAATTGCTGAGAAGCGGTGTGTGCTTCCAACTCAATATTTCTTATGCGCTGATTTTTTAAGATTATAAATACAAGAACAAAAATGAAAATAATGAAAATCAGGAGCAGCAGCAATATCAATTGCGAATAATCATTGCTTCTTTCACTTTCTAATCTTCTTTCTTTCAGCAAACTAAATTCTTCTGCATTGATAGCTGCGATGATGTTTCTGACCTTGTCCGTCTGATTTTTGATTTCTTCAATGGTTTTTATTTTCTCCCCGCCATTTAATTCATTTTTCATCTGTAGTGCAATTGCAGCTTGTGTATAAGCCAATCTTTCTTCTACAGTTACTTTCAATGAGTAAACACGTATTCTTTGATTCGGATTGTTAAAAATGTATTTAGCCAGATTATCTATATCTGAGTTAATTATTTTGGAACCTTCATAATAAGGCTGCAGGAAAGCCTTATCCCCGGATAATAAAAAACCCCTTAATCCTGTTTCAATATTAAGAATATCCAACAGCACTGTGTTACTCTTTCGCAGCGCTTCCTGTGTGTGCATCACTAATTCACTGTTTGCTTTTACTTTTTGGGTATTATAATAAAAACTTACCACTACCGATACAAGTATAATGGCGGCAAAGAATAGGAAGAGTGTTATTTTTTTTTCTGCCAGGAATTTCATGTTTGACTTAGAGTTAATTTGAGATGTATTAGAGCGTTGTGGGAATTGAGGGTATTATGGTTTCTAGTTTCTCGTTTCTGATTTCTGGTTTCTGGTTTCAGTGTTTCCGATGAAGAGTTTCAAGTTTCGGGAATCTGTCACGCCGAGCGTTAAAGAAAGGACTTCAGGTTTAAGAGATTTATAATGTGATACCTGACTTTCACAGTTTGGCAACTTGAAACTCTGAAACCAGAAACTATTCTGTATTCCCGATATCTTCAATCGGACTTCGTCTTTTATCCTTCAATTGTTTAAAATGAGAAGGCGTAAGGCCTGTAACTTTCTTAAATTGATTGGATAAATGCGCTACACTGCTGTAATGCATCATCCAGGCTATTTCGGTAAGATTTACTTCATCGTAAATAATCAGCTCTTTTACCCTTTCTATCTTATGCGAAATGATGAATTTTTCAATGGTGGTTCCTTCCACATCAGAGAATAAATTCGCCATATACGTATAATCGTGATTCAGTTTTTCGCTTAAGTAATCCGAAAAATTAATTTTTGGGAGTTCATCGGTATAATGAACCATTTCGACAATTACGGCTTTTATTTTTTCGATTAGAACAGCTTTCTTGTCGTCCATCAGTTCCAGTCCTGATTGGTGTAAAGCTATACGTATTTGATTGCGCTGCTCTGTACTGATATCCTCCATAATATCCGCTTCACCCATATCGACAATGAAATGAAGGCCGAGTTTCTTCAACTCTTCCTTTACTAACATTTTGCAGCGGTTGCTGACCATGTATTTGATGTATATCTTCAAAGGGGTTGGGGATTAGGGTTTGGGGTTTGGGGTGAGGGATGAATGGTGATGGGCGAAGGGGCGAGGGGCGAGAGGCGAGGGTTCTTTGTTCAAGGGTTCAAAGGTTCAACGGTTCAGTTGTTCACATGTTCAAGAGTTTCTCAATTTCAAATCCTTCACACATTGCAAGCCCTTCACACATTCAAAACCCTTTAAAAAACATAGCACTAAGCACATAGCACTCTTCACTATTCTCTATTCACTTTTCCCTGCTACTGCGGATTGAAAGTCTTCCAGAAAACGATTCCGCCAATTCCCATAAGGCAGATTCCAAATATGGGTGAAATGTCGGGATGGTGTGCCTTTTTTGTGGTGATTTCAACTTTTCCCAAATCTACTACTTTTTCCTTGGTAAAAAAGGTAATAGTTTTAATAACTGTTAAAGCTAGTCCGATCAGGAAAATTGGTATGCCTACTTTACTCATTTTAAATTGTGTTATAAACGAACTACTGTTTATCAAATCGGGGAGAAACAAGTATTTTAAAGTTGGTTAAGTAAGGTATCTAAAATGTCAGGTAGCATTTTGTTCAGGAAAAAGAGATGAGAATTATAAAATCAGAAATTTGCATTTCTCACTTTATTACTCTCACCTCCCGATTGGAAGAATTCTATTTTTAAAGGAATATGCATGCTCCCTTAAGTTTTTATTGATCCAATATTTTAAAAAGCTCTTTAAGGTCGGGCGACAGAATTACTTCGGTCCTGCGGTTTGCGGCACGTCCTTCGGCTGTTTCATTTGATTGCACTGGGTGAAAACTGCTCTTACCTGCTGCGGTAATGCGATTCGGATCAAAAGCATCGTCTTTAGTCAGAACTCGCACTATAGAGGTAGCCCTTGCTGTGCTTAGGTCCCAGTTATCTTTGAATTGTTTTGTCTTAATCGGAACATTGTCAGTATGGCCTTCAATCAATACATTAATATTTTTGGTATTGTTGAGCACAATAGCAAGTTTGGCAAGTGCTTCTTTCCCTTTGGGATCAACCACATCGCTGCCCGATTTAAACAGCAGCTTTTCCTGGAGCGAAACATAAACGTTTCCATCTTTGATAGTTACAGTTAATTCGTCAGCGGAATAATTCAGCAGCGCGTCGGCTATTGAATTTTTAAGCTTGCTCAATATATCTTTCTGCGATTGAATCAGATTCTGAAGGTTTTGTAACCTCATTGCCTGTTCAGCAATAGTCATTTTCGATTCAGTGTTATCGCTGTTAAGAACTTTTAAATCATTTTGAATTGCATTATTTTTAGCTTGTAGAGAAGCTTTATCGTCATTCAGATTTTTTACCAGCGTGTTGCAATCTTTTAACTGGCTGTGTGTAGAGGCACTGTCGTTTTGAAGTTTATCAACCCGGGACCGTGATTCAACCAGTTTTTTACTGGGTCCGCATGATGTTAACGACAAGCTAAGAACTAAGGCTGAAATTGCAAGAAATGGGAGTACTCTGTTCATTTTAGGAAATTAAAGTGATTAATAAGAGTGCAAAGTTGCGGTCGTTCAGCGGAATAAGTGTTACACAACTATTAAAATAAGTTATATAATTCACACATTTTTTAAATTGAAGATTTGATTTTTTAAATCCCAATTTCCAAATTCCATCCTGCCGTGGCGGGATGGAATTCGAGTACTGGAATTTAACAAAGATTAACCTGAATGTGAGTTAACCACTTTCTTGTACTTCTGAACCGTTAAGCGTGCCATCAGGTAGCTTACCGTTGATTCAGCTCCCTGGTTAAGGTTAACATGATTTTCTTCCAGCCCATCGTAACAGCCACCGGTACTTGGATTATATACAATCTGATGTAACCGGTTATCCCCTAAAAACCAGTTGAATGCAGTTTCCATTTTCTTGTTGTAGCTTACGTTCCGAAACTCATCGTAGAATTTACTTAGCGTCATAATGGTATAGGCAACATCAATAGGCTGTTCAGCCGGATGACCTGCTTCAACTCCTTTTTGCAGCCAGCTTTTATTGGATATTACTTCTATTCCGTTTTCGTTGAACGTTTGCGAAAGCAGAAAATCAAACGATGAAATGGCGATATCTTTATACTTTGTATCATTTGTCAGCAACCAGGCATATAACATGGCTTCAGGCAGTATGCTGTTGGCATAGGTGAGATAACTTTCAAACCATTCCCATTTAACATCCGATTCGTGCTTATACATCTGAACCATCCTATCGGCAAGGGTTTTGATAAGTATCAGCTTTTCGAATGACTTCAGAGTTGTTTGATAATAATACAAGCCTTTGACAGTAAAAGCCATCGCCCGCGTTGAATACATTGTACTTATATGAAACATGGATTTATCAAAAATAGCGCAAGCCTCGGATATAATTTCAGCGGGGAGCTGACCTTTTAAAGATATTAAATATCCTAGTGCCCATACGGCCCTTCCGTTGGAATCGTCCAGGTTGACTTCTTTGTTTTGATCGGTAAATTTGAGTTCCTTATCCACATAATTTAAAAAATCTCCGTCAGGTTGCTGGCAATACTTTATAAACCTGAGATATTTTATAATATCGGCAACAATCTCCTTTTCGCCGGTTAATTCGAAATACATACATGTAGCAACCAGGGCACGGGCATTATCATCCAGGGTGTAACCGGTTTTAATATCAGGCCTGTTTATTTTCGAAAACTGAATGATACCGGTTTTGGTTGTCATTTGTTTAAGATGGTTCAGGTTAATCTCCGGGAGATTAAATTGGATCGGGATTTTGTCGTCTGTAATTTCTCCGAAAAGAATGGAATGTGCAATGGCTGAGTTTTCCCATGCTGTAGAAACAATTTTTTGCAGGGTGTTTATACTGATATCATTTCGTAATTTATCATTCCGGAGCAGCCGGATCGCGCTTTTTGCTAATTGTTTTGAATCACGAAAATCAAAAATAATACCTGTATCTTTTGTCAGCAATTCCCTGGCATGAGGTATAGGTGTGGAAATGATGGGGCAGCCACAACTCATAGCATACACAAAAGTGCCGCTTACAGCCTGGTTGGGATCATTAGTGGTGAAAAGGTAAATATCGGTAAGCTGCAGATATTCGAGCAGATCGGGCAACGCCAAATAGCTGTTAACAAACCGCACATTATCCTGAAGGGAATATTCTATAACCTTTTGTTCAAGCATTTCGCGGTATTTTTCACCTTCCTCTTTCACTACTTCGGGGTGGGTTTTGCCAATTACCATGAACATTACTTCAGGACATGCTTTTATGATTGCTGGTAATGCTTCGAGGGTAGTTTCAATGCCTTTTCCCGAACCAAGAAGTCCGAATGTAGTCAATACTTTCCGGTCCAGCAGTCCATACTTCAGCTTCAATAATTTCTTACTTATACTGGGAACCAGGTGAGTGCCGTGGGCAATTACTGAGATTTTTTCCTGTGCTATGCCATACTGGTTTATTAAAATATCCGATGAAGTGTTGGTCATTACTACAATAGACTCGCAAAAAGCAGCAATATTTTTTATTTTTGATTTTAACAGATCATCGGGATGAGGAAGCACCGTGTGAAAAACAATGACAAGCGGTTTCGTCAGGTTAAAAAGAAATTGCAGAAATGCTTGTTCCTGCACTTTATAAAAACCAAACTCATGCTGAATTACCACTGCTTTAATACGGGTGTCGCTATTAATCCTGGACACCATTTTTTTGTATTCAGCTGCAATTGATGTTTTTAGAACATATTTTACCTCGGAGGGATATTTATAATCTGTTTTGCCCGATTCAAGTGCACAAACTTTAATGGATAAAGAATTACTGAACTGATTGTTCAGTGCTTTTATTAAATCCTGCGAATAGGTTGCTATCCCGCATTCCCGTGGTGGATAAGAGGTGATAAACAAAATTTCGGCCAGGTGTTGCGAATGCTCCTGTACTACGTTTTGCATACTTCTTGAGGGAATAGTTATGGTTTGTTTCATATTTTCGGGTAAATACAAATTCTGGTATTGGGATGCCCCGGTTTTGAAAGCGAGGGAACCGGTTTGATTTTTCATTTTTAGTATTATTAATTAACAATTATTACTCTATTTTGATTGATTATATGCTGCGTAGGCCATCCAATGGAGTTCTTCACCTTGCGCCTCAAAATCCACCTCCGGAACCATATAAGGCTTTTCCCTGACTTCTGCATGTTTTGATGTCCTGTCGATCCGGTTATATCCCATGGTGGAATTATAGGTCTTCGACACTTTACTACCCTCTTTTTTAACTTTTATCATTTTACTATTTTTTTTATTTTTTTCAATATCGGATCGATTTCCAGTAACGGAGCGGAAGACTTATAGTCGCCCAATAAAAACCCCCAGGGTTTTAAAGGTTCGATATGATCGAAAATGAGTTTTATTATGGCAAGCAGTGGTATTGAAAGAAACATACCAGAGATGCCCCACAAGGCATTGCCTGCAAATACAACTATAATGGAGAAAAGTGCATTGATTTTCACTTTGGAAGATACGATCAGAGGCACGATTAAGTTATTGTCGATGAGTTGGATGATATAATAAATTACCAGCACATAGAATGCATACCAGGCTGAGTCCTTGGTGGCAAGAGCAATCATCATGGGTATTGCAACAGCAACAAGTCCGCCGATATATGGAATTACATTGAGCAATGCACCTATAATGCCTAAAAGAATTGCATATTCAATGCCTAGTAATAAGAGCGCTGCTATTTCCATTACAGCAATCATTACAGCTTCAATAACCAACCCTACCAGGTAGCGTTGAATAAGAGTCTTGGTTTGGTTTACAATTTCGCTCACCTTTTTTTGGTTGCCCGTACCAAAGAGCCTGTGTATAAATTCAATAAGCAGTGAATGGTAAAAAAGTATAATAAATACATAAACGGGAATTAAAATCATTACCATTATTGAATTACCAACTGCGAAAAGTGTTTGGCCAATCGCAGCATTGCTATTACTAAGTAGTTCAGTTTTGGTTTTAACGATCCATTTATGGGCCGCCCACGGATCAATTCCGAAATAACCGGTAACCCAGGTCGTAGCCTGGCTGAGCATAAGTGTAATTTTATCGACCAGCACAGGCCATGTTTCGCTAAAGCGACTGGCCTGTTTGAATATTAGTAATGCAAGTGCAGCAGCTACTAAAAAAGTAAGAAGTAATGTAATAATAATGGCTACAATCCTGTTTATTTTGAAACGCACAAAAAAGTTCACCACCGGGTGGAGAACGATGGCAATTATTACGGCAAAAACAATAGGTACTATAATGCTTTGAGCAATGTATAACATACTGATAAAGACAAACAATCCGATTACCAGGAGCGAAGCCTTTGCGTAAAACGGGAATTTCAACTCAGTATCCATCACAGTTCTCTGGTTTAATTTGTGTTAGCATTGAAACTGCCTTGAACGTATTTCATCCCAAGGCAGTTTTTATAACAAATTCAATCCTATTTACTTAGCCTTAGCCTGTTCGGTAAATTCGGAAACATCTCCTTTTACTTTTTCAAACTTTTCAGTAATGCTTTCTTTAAATTCGTCGAATTTATTCTTTAATGAATCTGAGTAATCCTTCCCCTTTTTTGATAATTTATTCCGGGTATCCGATCCTTTGTCTGGTGCCAGTAAAATCCCTAACACTGCACCGGCTGCTATGCCAGCTAATAATCCTAATACTACTTTTCCTGAACTCATAATTTCTGTTTTTTATATGGTTTATAATAAAATGATTAGCAATAAAACGATAAGAAGAACAGTTCCGACTGAAACATAGACATAACCGCCCATTTCATGAAGTTGCTGTTTTATTGAACGGACTTCTTTTCGCAATTCGCGTTTTTCTGACGACTTCAGACCTGATTTGTCCATGTCGTTTATTTCGTTTAGCCTTAGTTCTAATACTTTGACTTTGGCTGCGTCAGCAGGATTTGTAGCACCTATTGATGATGGTGTAGCTTCTTTTAGAGTTGCAGCATTTGCCTGACCCGGGTAAAATGCTAACGACAAGAACATTGCCATCACAACAAATGTGATTCTTTTCATATTAAGTGTTTTAAAAATTTGATTTACAATATTCTCCTGCCCTGGATTACTCTGAATATTACTGCAATTATTGCTATAACAAGCAGTATATGAATGATGCCTCCGGTGCTGTATGCAAAAAATCCGATCGCCCAGGCGATTACCAGGATTACCGCGATGATGTAAAGTAGATTTCCCATGACTCTAAGTTTTTAAAATTTGGTTTTTTATAATAGTCCTTATCATATTCGATCTTGTTTAAGTAGTAAACTATTACAGGCACAAAGATATACCCGGCACTTCCACTATGCATTACATAATTCCATAAATAAGTTACATTATTCACACCTTATAAATCAGCGTTCCTATAATGCTTTGTAATGTTTGCACAGAAACATTCCATGGTAAATACTGTAAATTATTGTTACCGGGCTATATAATAATAAAATATCCAGGCTCTAACGGAGAAGTGACTGATTGAGGTGTATTAAAATATAGCAAAATGTGTGAATTATGTAACTTTTATCATAAATTATATAAAAAATTACAGGTCTGAAAGCAGTAATTTTATTCAAATTTATTATACTCTTAAGAGAGGTATAAATAAGTCCTGAAATCGCGGATAAATCCCTTACCTGCTGCTGTATATAGAGCAATGGCGATGAAAAATGCCCTTTTAATATATCCTGAGTACCCCGAAACTTTCTGGAGTTTTAAATATGCCCTGAAGTTTATTCACCGGAAAGCGGCCCTTCCCCCATTGGGTCTTCTGACGGTAGCATCCATGCTGCCTTCCGATTGGGAACTTAAATTAGTGGATCTGAATGTTGAAAAACTTGACGAAAAACTGTTAAACCGGGCTGATTATGTGCTGATCAGCGCTATGAATGTTCAACGAAAATCAACCTGGGAGATCATTCGCAGGTGCAAGGCAAAGAATAAAAAAATTATTGCCGGCGGACCGCTGTTTACATCTGACTTTGAGGAGTATGGAGAGGTTGACTACCTGGTGCTGAACGAAGCTGAGCTGACTTTGCCTGAATTCCTGATGGATCTGTACCAGGGTAATCCTAAACACCTCTATACCACGGACAAATTTGCAGATCTGGCGGATACACCTGTTCCAATGTGGTCGCTTATCGATATGCGCAAATATGCAACTATGAATATTCAATACTCGCGGGGATGTCCTTACGATTGCGAGTTTTGCGATATTACACTCTTGTTTGGCCGGAAAGTGCGTACTAAAAACAAGGAACAAGTGGTTAGTGAACTGGAAGCCATTCATAGCGCAGGATGGCGCAAGGAAATATTTTTTGTTGACGATAACTTTATCGGGAATAAACCTAAGCTAAAAAAAGAGATATTACCTGCAATAACCGGATGGCAATCACAGTTTATGACTCAGCATTCGTTTAATACACAGGTATCCATTGAACTGGCAGATGACTATGAATTGATAAAACGAATGACCGAAGCCGGGTTTGACAGAGTGTTTATAGGAATTGAAACAACCAATGAAGACAGCCTGAAGGAGTGCAACAAGTTTAAAAATGAGAACCGTGATCTGCTCAGGAGTGTGAACACCTTACAGAAAGCAGGGCTTGAAGTGACGGGCGGATTTATTGTCGGTTTTGACAGCGATCCTTCTTCCATTTTTGATTCGCAGGTTGATTTTATTCAGCGGAGTGGGATTGTAACCGCAATGGTTGGATTGCTGACAGCCTTGCCTGATACAAAACTATACCAACGGCTGCATCATGAAAACAGGATATTGAAACAATCAACGGGCGACAACACCGACTTCACGGTAAACTTCGTTCCGAAGATGAAATCAGAAGAACTTATCAAAGGTTACACAAAGTTATTAACTTCAATCTATTCCCCTAAGGCATATTATGCCCGGGTAAAAACGTTTTTAAGGGAATACAATCAAACCCAGCGTAAGCGGGATCCCATGAGTTTCAATTATATGCTGGCACTTATAAAATCATTTTTTTATATCGGATTCTGGAACAGGTCAGGCTTTCGATTCTGGAACCTGTTTTTCTGGACAATCTTTAAGCGCCCAGGACTATTTGCAAACTCCATTACCTTTACTATATATGGCTTTCACTTCAGGAAAATAATAAAACTAAACCTGAAGCGGCTTAAAAGTGTGAGTGTGTGATAAAGTATTTTCTTTTCACCACAAATCGCCACCCTCAATTTTAAGAGAGTATCTGATAAATTGACTTTTCCCCGGAAATACACACTTATTTATTGTTAATTTTTAAAAAGAAATCCATCAGAATGACTACTTTCGTAAAAAAATAAAATAACCGAATCGTTGAGGAGCCTGCCAGGGCATTGAAAAGCACTGAATTCAGTTCAACTAAAATGTTTGAATTGGTAAAGTGCAAAAATTGCACTCAACCCCGAAAGGTCAAAAACATCAGCAAAGCGATGATCCCGTTATGAAAACTAAAATCTCATGCAAGTAGCAATAACCAGAAAGAAGTTTATTTTTTCACCCGATCCAAGCAGGGTAATTGCACGTTTCCTTTATGTGAACGATGAAAGATCGGCTGATATAATAAGGAAAGTATTGGCAATGCCCGAAAAGGAAGTAAACATTGCCATGAGCCAGTTGTTGAGAGGGTATTCGAGGCGTCACAGGAATATTTCGAAAATATTTGAGAAGCATTTCAACAAACTGGCTCCTATATTTGATAAAATTGAAGTGAATGAAGATGATCTCACCGCTTCGCAGAAAGCACTTATCGGCTCTTATTTTACAATGGAATATTCCATCGAGTCCGCTGCTTTTTTCAATCCTTCCGTTGTTGAAAATCCTGATCAGTCAGAAACACGACAGGATGAAAAAAGAGTGATCTTCAGTTTCCGTGCAACCGGAGAAGGCCATATCTCATCAGTGGTTTTCCGTTCAGGACTTCTCGACCGGAATAACAACCTCACCCTTGAACCTGTTGGGAAAATGCTGGCTGAAGCTGATCTAATTAAACGGAATGTTTACGATAAAAAAGCATTTCAGGCTAAACTGGCTGAACTTAACGAGCAGGGGAATGTGATTTCTCCCGCAATTCTGGATAAACATGATGAAAAACCAGGCCAGGCAAATGTTATCCCACCAATTATCATTGATAAAATTGACAAAAAGCAGGATCATAGAAAAGATATCTCGCCAGCATTTATCATGGATAAGCTTGAAGATAGTTTTACCTATGGCGAATTAATGAAGAATCTCGAAATAGCACGAAAGAACCCCAAACTAACCGAAGATCATATTAAAATTATGAACCGGATGATGTGGCTGGCTTCCTCTCACTACGAGATTACTTTCTCAATTGATTCAGCCATTTCCGAAAGGGTTATTTTTCCTGTATCGGCAACCGAGCAAAGAGGTATTGAAGATGCCCGTTTTGTAAAATTCACCGATGATGATGGCGAAGTAACCTATTATGCCACTTATACGGCGTATGATGGTATGGCTATTATGCCAAAGTTGATCAGTACAAAAGACTTTTATAATTTTAAAATATTACCTATTAATGGTGAGTTAGCCCAAAATAAGGGAATGGCCCTGTTTCCCCGTAAAATCAACGGGAAATACGCCATGCTATGCAGGATTGATGGTGTAAATAATTATATCGCTTTTTCGGATAGTATAAACATCTGGCATGAAGCCAAAATTCTTCAGCAGCCCAAATACCCGTGGGAACTGGTACAGATCGGCAATGCAGGCTCGCCGATAGAAACGGAAGATGGCTGGCTGGTTATAACTCATGCAGTAGGTTCGATGAGAGAATATACCTTAGGAGCTGCATTGTATGAGCTTGACAATCCGGAGAAAGAGATTGGAAGACTATCGTCCCCTTTAATGGTACCAAATGAAACTGAAAGAGAAGGATATGTACCGAATGTAATTTATTCGTGTGGTTCAATTATTCATAATGAAGATCTGATTCTACCTTACGCTATGTCCGATCATTCATCCACTTACGCTACTGTTGATCTCAGGGAACTGCTTGATGTGCTGAAAGCTTCCGGCAACAACAAGTAATAATACAGGATGCCGGGTACAGGGTGCCGGGTGCCAGTGACTGTTATAAATAGCCCTTATTGTATTTTCAGGTATTCTCGTTGCTGATTGAAAGCAGAAATGTCTTGAATAAAGTATTGAACCAGCACACGGAACCAGGCACCCGGAACTATAATCTTCGTAAGATTACAAAAAAGTCATTTTGTATATTTTTCTTAAACAGAACAATTTTTTTTATAAACAATAACGGTTCATAAAAATCTTACTGGTAGTGTATTCCCGGCTATATGATGTAATATATTTGTCGTTCTCATAAATAAAGTAGTTACTATTCCGATGCACATCAATTAAATAATGTAACTATACAAGTAAACAATTACTAAAATGCACGTTAAAGTTATCAGAAAAGGCACTCAGTTTTCACCTGACTCCACCCGCATCATTCCCCGTTTTTTATTTACCTCGGAAAACAGAAGCATTGAAATCATCAAAACGGTGCTTGTAATGTCTGAAAATGAAGTGAATTATGCACTAAATCCGCTGTTAAGAGACTTTTCGACCAGACACAGAAATATTACACGAACATTTGAAAAGCATATTGAAAAACTCAGTGATATATTCAAACTGCTCGAAATTGATGTGAAAGAACTGAGTTCATCGCGAAAAGCACTGATCGGTTCCTTTTTCACAATGGAATATTCCATCGAATCTGCTGCATTCTACAATCCATCTATTGTTGAAGATCCGGATCAGACTGAATTAAACAAGGACGAAAAACGTGTTATTTTAAGTTTCAGGGCTACAGGCGAAGGGCACATTTCATCCATCGTTTTCCGTTCAGGTGTGCTCGACAGGAATAATAATCTCACAGTTGAACCGGTTGGCAGGATGCTGGCTGAAGCCGATGTTATCAAACGTCATGTTTACAATAAAAATATTTTTCGGGAGAAACTGGTTGAGATGCAGGATCCGGAAACTGCAATTTCACCTGCTTTTATTCTGGACAAATTAGGGGATGCCTTTACATTTGGCGAGTTAATGAGAAGTCTGAAGGATGCAAATGAGACGAACTCAATAGAAAAGGAATTGCTTATCAATCAAGTTAAGTGGCTGGCTTCTTCACATTATGAAATTGACTTCTCTATTGATTCGGCCATTTCCGAAAGGGTTATATTCCCGATTTCAAAGTCAGAGCAAAAGGGGATTGAAGATGCCCGTTTTGTTAAATTTACTGACGACAACGGAGATTCAGTGTATTATGCTACCTATACGGCAAATGATGGGGTAACTATTATGCCAAAATTAATTAAGACTACCGATTTTTATCATTTCAAGGTTCTGCCTATGTATGGTGAAATTGTACACAATAAAGGAATGGCCTTGTTCCCAAGGAAAATTAACGGAAAATATGCCATGCTTTGCCGGGTTGATGGAGTCAGTAATTTTATTGCCTATTCGGATACTATAAATATCTGGCGCGAAGCAACACTCATACAGCAGCCTAAATATCCCTGGGAACTTTTACAAATTGGCAACGCCGGTTCGCCGATTGAGACAGAAGATGGCTGGCTGGTTATAACACACGCGGTTGGCCCGATGAATAGACACGTTATAAGCGCTTCGTTATTTGAACTTGATAACCCGGAAAAGGAAATCGGAAGGTTAAATGTCCCTTTGATCATGCCAAATGAAGCTGAGAGAGAAGGCTCAGTACCTAATGCCATTTTTTCGTGCGGTTCAATTATTCATGGCAAGGACCTTATTATCCCATACGCCATGTCGGACCATACATCAACGTATGCTACTGTTAATTTAACGGAACTACTGAATGAACTCAAAGGATTAGAAACAGAGAATCATAAAGCTTTAGACGATCATTCTGAAAGAAGATTGAATTCAGAGAACAAGAGCGAAATGAGAGTAGCCTGAAGCGATGAACTTCTGCACAACTGTAGCTCTAAACCAGGATTGAAACAAATAAATGTCCGCAACAATAAACTACTGACATCATGCGGCCCTGGCTTGTTCCGCTTTCGCGGGATGAATCAAGCATAGGATATAAAATTATATTCGGGATGCAGACTTTGGGTCAACCGTTTTCCAGGCTTCGTTATTCTGATCTTTATTATTTTTCTCTCTCAAAGTATTCCTGATAAGATTAAATATTGCTCTTCCTCCTGATTTGACGACTTCAGGATTTTTTGCAACCAGGTTTTTAATTCCAAACATTATAGCGGTGCCGATAATTTTTTTAATTGGATTTCCTGTAACTCCTTGAAAAAGTGCTTTCGAAAGGTATCCGGCCGATATGCCAATTGTTGAGTTTACCAGGTTGTCCTGTAAATCCGTTGATTCAGCTGCTTCGCTAAAAGCACTCTTAATCAGGTTGATAGGTTTAATACTTTCAACTGCAACAAGAAATTGTTCTTTCAGCAATTTACCTTCTTCAGCCTGCCTGCTTTCTAACATAAGTATGGCCGCTCTTAAATCGGTTTGTGTAATTATTGTTTGCATGATACCGATTATTGAAGCGCTTGTTTGATTATCAATTCACTGATTGGCTTTTTAACCCAACCATGAAGAAAAAAATGCAATATCACACCAGCCAAAAGGTAAAATCCTGCAACGATAAAAAAACCATAATAAGCTTTTCCGAGTATATCGCCCAGCCATAATGCCACAGCTATACTCAACACAAATGAGAACATTGAGATCATAAGAATAGTACTAAGCCTGGCAATCAATGATGTAACTACTATGTTAGTCGTCTCCAGTAACTTGAGTTTCGACAGTTCATAGGTTGTTTTGCCATAAGCTTCAGCTTTCTCAAATAGCGATTCAATTGAATTTGCCGTGGTTTCCATGAGCTAATAATTATTCTGTTGGTTTTTATTATGAATTAGTTTTAAGCTTCAGGAAATTATTTTTTATGGTTCCCCTTTGATTGCCCTGGATTTGAGCTATACGGATGATGTGGGTTATTGGAATTCTTGTACCATCCCGCATGTTTTCCATTGTCATGTTTAGTATGATATACAACGCAGGATGTTGTGCCATATAAAAGACCAATGCACAACAGTAAAAACGCAATTGTTTTTATAGTTTTCATTTTAGGGGAATTGCAAATAATTCACTTGTTTTTAACTGAATTGTATTTCAACTTCCGAATTCAATAGAGTAACATCCTGCTGGCAGTAACCTGACTGTCACATTTTTCATTATTTGGCAGTAGCAGTCTTTACTTTTTCTGTTTTAAGCCTTTCAGCGTCAGCCATAAGGTTAACTTCTTCGACAACAGTCTGAAATTGTTCAGTGATGTTGTCAATCAAATCGTTGAATTTTTGTTCCAGTTCGTCGCTATAAGCATAGCTTTTCCGCGAAAATCTCCTGCGTGTGTTTGAGCCTTTATCCGGAGCGTATAAAATCCCTAATACAGCACCAGCGGCAGCACCGGCCAAAACGCCGATTAATAATGTTTTTGTACCCATGATTTTAGTCTTTATAGTTAGTTTAAATAATTTCGGAATACAAAGATCAGTCTCAATCTGCCTGAAAGCATTACACAATTTTGTAAAAGAGTTACATTATTCACACATTCAGGCAATGGGTTGTTTAAACTCATATGGTTTTTGATATTTTTTTCCAAACTCCTTTTGTATTAAACACGCAAAAACCCATTTCAAATTGAAACGGGTTTTTGCAGGAATTAGATTGTTAGATAACTAACGCTTATTAATGAGGCCTAGCGAAATGACAAACCAAGGGTTGAAACACCGGTTGACAGGTCAAGGAATAATCCTACCTTCTTACTCAGGTGATATTCTGTTCCAACATGTAAGTCAAGAAACAAAGGATTTACATTATGGTAATATGTATCGTGTGAATACCCATTATCCCAGGTTTCTTTTACAATAGAAAACCCTAAAGATCCTGCAAGGTAAAAATCCCAGTCGGGGCCAGCACCTAATATCTGATCGAAATAGTAAGTGCCTTTAACACCTATAGGTATAATCGTTTCACGGTAATAATTCGCATCATCTCTGTACGTTGAAAAAGAAATAAAAGGAGCCAATGTGAAATTTCTTGCCACATCAAATTCATAGTTAATGTTAAATACCGGCAATGAATGTCCATAATTATAATATCCGTAATATCCTCCTATACCAAGGCCGACATTTAAGGTGTGTCCATATTGTCCAGTAGAATAGGTTCTCTGGGCGAATAAATTTGACCCTGATATTAAAAAGGCTAACAGTAATGCTAAAGCTATTTTTTTCATTTGTTTGTTTGTTTAATTATTGGTTTTTAAAGTTATTGGTTTTTTGATGTTTAAGGTTGAAGATTGTAAGTGCCAATAAGTATTATTTTTTACGATGTCCTTTTTCGTGACCACCACCCTTATTATTATTGCCATGTCCGCTACTTTTAGCATTTCTCTGACCGTTGCTTTTAACATTGCCATGGTTCGATTCTTTATAATGTCTATTTGAATTTCCTTTGGTCCCTGAGTACCCGTTTTCTGGTCTTTCACCAATATTTCTTTGTGCCGGACCGTGATAGCCTTTTGCATATCGCCTTTTATAATCCCTGTAATGAACATAAGGTTTATTGCCATGATAGTCAGTCATTACAACTTTATACCCATTGTATAAATCATAATTTCTGTAGCGGGTTGGAAGGTAAGTTCTGTGAACCCATACTCCACCACTCTGATAAATAAACATGGATGAATGTATGTCATAGTAGGCATACACATCGGGGAGGTAATAATACTGAACGTTAGAATATCCAACTGGTCCCCACATCGGTGGCGAGCCAATATTCACATTCACCGATACTTGTGCCTGGGTAGTTCCTGCAAGAAACAACGCCATTACGATTACAATTAATTTTAAAGTTTTCATTTTAGCTGATTTTATTGTGAGTTGATTTTCACACTGCAAAGGTGAGTCGTTGCTCACCGCAAAGCATTACACAATTATGGGAAAGATTTACATCATTCACACATTGATAAGTTTAAGTTTTAGGAAGAAAAAACAGCTACCTGATAATACTACCAGGCAGCTGTTTTAAAAAACAATTGCGCTCCGAAAACTTATTTTACGGGGATGATATCAATTATAACAGTACGGTTATAAAAGCGGTCCTCAGGATATTTGTTTTCGAATGGTGCTGATTTCTCATCTTCACCAAATCCGTTAACCTGGAATTTAACATCGCTTCTGCCAGCTTTTGTAAGGCTCTTTTCGAGAATGCCCTTTACATCATTAGCCCTGGCAACTGAAAGTTCTACGTTATTTTCTTCACCACCGATAATATCGGTATGGCCCTGGATAATAACTGTTCCGCCAGAAGGAATTTTTGGTGTTACAATTTCAGTAAGATACTTTTCATACATATCAGTAGCCTTCGATTTATTGAATTCATACAATATGCTGAATCTCATTCCTTCTTTGGTTTGTGGTGGTGTCCATAGTACCATGTGTACTGTAGATTCCTTCTCTTCGATCCTGCCAGCTTTGGTATCAGCAACCATTTTCACTTTATAGTCGCCTGACGGTCTTGTGCCAAGTATTGATTTTGTAGGTATGCTGACTGAATCCTGGTAATAAGGTCCGAAATTCTGAACTGTTCCTTTTTCGTCCCTTATTTCCAACCTCCACGACTTGTAGGCTTCTGTTGCACCTTTACTCTCGAAAGTAATATAGCTTTCAACAGGAGCTTCCGGTATAGTTGCGATAACGACTGGTTTCAGCGATGCATCAGGTCCACTCTGGAATTCCATCAACAGTTCAGGTGATTTGCTTTCGATAGATACTCTGCGGTCGCCTTCACGAAGGAGTACAAGTTCTTTTGAACCGCCTGGTTGTTCAGATGGAACATCAGGTCTGCTCTGGCCTTTAACAGTAATTCTCGAACCACTGATTCCGAATACATTTACAAGGTATGTGTTTATCGATTCTGCCATTTCGCGGCCATCTTTGCTGCCTTCCCGCGACGATCCGACCAATGTAACGGTAGTCGAAGGATTTTTTACCATGCGGTCGCCGAGTATATTCAGAATGTTATAATAAACAACCATCTGACGATCTGAACGACCTTCTATGTTTTTAGGCTTGCTTGATTCAAGTTGATCTTCCCTGAAATCTTTTACCTCATCCTTTTTGAGCAATACATACCGCTTAGGAATCTCTTTAGAGCCCAAATCGAAGAATACGTAATTACGTATTGGGAATACTTCGGTTACTTTAAGTTCTGCAGGAACATTCTTAGGTGAGTTCACCATAAACTTAACCTCAGGTACAACTGCAACAACTACAACAGGTGCAATTTCTTCAACCTTTGCAGGTGCCGGTATTTCGCGGCCACGTCCAAGTTTAAGTGCAACACCCGCTCTTATGGTAGTTATATTCAACGTTTCAATTGAACGTGGGGTCTGACCAAAATAAGGCTGGAAAGAAACAAAAGGGGAGAGCACCCATTGTGTTTGTTGGCTTGTGGATGAAAGCTGGATATCATATCCTGCCCCGACCTGCATTGAAATCTGCATATCGTTCACATCACTTAAATCGCCTGTAACATCAGCAGTAGGCTCCTGATCAGGATATGCAGGATTTAATCCCAGCTTATAGGTATAGGATTTTGATATATTGTAAGCGAAGCGCGGGCCGGCGTACAAATAAAAATCCGATTTGAAAGGCGCAAGTCTCAGGCTTGGTTCAATGGTAACATAGCTTATGTCTGTTTCTAAATCTGCCGGGCAGTTACAAGGTGCTTTTACCTGGTCAAATTTACCTTGACGATTATCTAACCCCCCCTGTAACATGAAACCCAGTCTTGAATCGGGCTTATGATACTCAATAAGAGGTGCGACAAAAAGACCAATGCCATTGCCCTCATGAAATGTTACCGGGGGAGCAAAAGTTGCATCTAATTGATGAGTAGATCCGTTATAGAAGTTAAAATTTGCACCACCTGCTACTCCAAACAACCACGAAGGTCTTGTGTATTCAGTTTCCTGCGCCTGAAGAGGTGCGTTGATGCCGATTAGAATAAAAGCACTTAGAACAACGCCTTTAACGATCAGGGTATAAGGGGACCACGTTTTGCGCGGTCCCTTTTTAAAATTAGTTATCAATTTCATATATTTAGTATTATGGTTTTGTTATTGTGTTTGTGTGTGTCATTACTACGGCACCATTCCTGGCAAGCATCCGGCCTACTGCTGTTGCATGCGAATTCATTGTTATGGATGTCAGAGCCAGAACATTTCCCTGGAACACGGTATAGTCGCCGATGGTAGCGGAACTACCTGTCTGCCAGTAAACGTTTTTAGCCTGTGCACCTCCGGTGAGGATTACATTTCCTCCGGCTCCGCCAACTGTTGTAAAGTCGGATGCAATCTGGAAAATCCAAACAGCATTCGGATCACCTTGTCCATCAAGTGTTAAATCACCTGATTGAATTAACAAGGTAGAAGTTGATTTATAGATACCAGGTGCAAGTGTTTTACCACCCTGATCGCCTGATACTGTAGCTGGTGCCGGTGAAGTTGCTCCTTCTGCAAAAAGATATGCAGCGGTGAGGTCAGTTTTAGCCTGTAGAAGCATGGCCGCAACTCCCGGAGGAGCAATGTCATCGGCGGCAAAAATTGCGCCGTTAACTACGGTTGCAGGTGGGAATCCGGTAACTGATGAACGAAGTCCAGGGTAAATACCAACATTCATATTATATATTACACTAAAGCCAGCATTATTGCTAATGCCTACTCCGGCTAAAATTCCAAATTCGTCGGCAGATCCAAGATCAACGATCGGAGGAATAATTGCTCCTCCTGTGGTCCTGAAGGTCCATGAATAGTTATCGGCCAGTGCAGTACCAGCAAGATTCATAGCTCCGGTAGTAATCGTTGCTGTATAATTAGTACCTGGCAAAAGATCACTCAATGGAGCAAAAGTTGCAGTTGTACCAGCATACGAAACTGTTCCATCAACCGGCGTTGTCCCTTGCATCAATGTAAAGGTTGTCGAAGTAATGGTCAACAAATCCATTGTCATATTAAAATCTGCTGTTACAATTTTGTTAAGAGCTACTCCTGATGCATTGTCTGCAGGGTCGGTAGAAATAACAAGAGGATCAGTAAGATTTGCAGTGGTAAATGTCCATACATAGTCAGCAGCCAGTTTCATAGCTGATGTACTTGCTGCACCGGTAGTAATTGTAGCAGTGTAAACTGTACCTGGTAAAAGATCAACAGTAGGATTAAACGAAGCTGTTGTTCCTGAATAGATAACTACGCCTGCAATTGGTGTTGTACCTTGTTTTAATGTAAAGGTTGTGGTATTAATGGTCCCAGGATTCATTGTAACGCTAAACGTTGCAGTTACGGTTTTATTAAGAGCTACACCCAAGGCATTATTTGCCGGGCTAGTAGAACTTACTAATGGTGCAATATAAGCACCTGTTGTAAATGTCCAAACATAATCAGCCATCAATTGCGCACCTGGAACATTCCTGGCTTCAGTAGTAATAGTTCCGGTATAAACAGTACCTGGCGTCAAAGCAACGGTAGGTGTAAATACTGCTTTTGTACCACTATATGTAACGGCGCCTGCAATTAAAGTTGTACCTTGTTTTAAGGTAAAGCTTGTTTGAGTAATAGTGGTCGGATCCATTGCAACACTAAAATTTGCCTCTACATCTGTGTTAAGGAAAACATTCAGGGCATTATTTACCGGGTCAGTCGAAATAATTGTTGGCGACAGAACCACCCCAGTGCTAAATGTCCAAACATAATCAGTTTGTAATGGTGTACCTGCTAAATCTTTAACCGTGGTTTTAATCCTTCCGGTATAAGTTGTGTTGGATGTGAGCGGAGTGGTTGGCGTAAAGCTCATCGTAGCATTTGTATTGTCGTAGGTAAGGATACCTGTGATTGCTTCACTCGATTTTAACCCACTTGTTAAGATAAAAGATGCCTGGTCGATCGTTGCCGGGTCCATCTCTTCATTAAAGGTTGCACTGATAACCTGACGGAGAGGTACGGAAGTAGCAGCATCAGCCGGGTTTGTTGATACAACAATCGGGCATACATAAACGGGATCAATGTAGTCATCTTTTTTGCAAGCAGTCATGATTGCTGCAAAGGATAGGACGGCTACGACTGTAGTCATCCAAAATCTTGTTCGGTTTATTTTCATTGTGTCTGGATTAGTTCGTGATAATATTTTCACTTTGCAAAGTACTGTCGGGAAATTTTACAATGCGTTACACAATTAAATTCAAGAGTTACATCATTCACACATTTTCATCTTGATTATCTTTTACAACTCATTTTCAGTCAATTGATGTGTGAATTATATAACTTTAATATAAAGTTGTGTAACAGATATCCGGCATTACTAACTGAACTTTGCAAGAAATTTTGAGTTCTGTTGAAAGCAGATCAAAAAGAAAATCATTTAATTAAATGCCGTTTAAAACAAATCCACTCTTTGCTTTTTTCAGAAGAATAGTAACTGCCTTCAAATCCAGAGGTAGCAAATTCCTTCTGCGAAAGCATATGCCAAAACCATTGAAAGCGCTTCTTATTTTTATTAGTTTACTTATTGTTTTAGCAGGCTTGGTAATTATCCTTATTTCACCAATAGCAAAGTATCTGGTCGAAAAATATGACTTAAAATATACCGGACGGCAAATTACGATGGACTGGGCCTATGTTAACCCGTTTACCGGATATGTTCATTTCAATAACTTTAAAATTCATGAATTTCAAAGCGACAGCATTTTCCTTTCTGCAAAAGGTGTCAGTGCAAATTTTGAAATATGGAAGCTCTTCTCCAAAACCTATCAAATCAGTGAGCTAACATTAAATAAACCGCAAGGGATTATTATTCAGATTGATAATGATTTGAATTTTGATGACCTGATTAAAAAGTTTTCCCCGAAAGTTGATTCCATTAAGGCTTCAGCACCGGTTCACTTTAGTATTCTCAGTATTAAAATAGTTGACGGGGAATTCTATTACCGCGAAAGGGTAACTCCAATTAATTACTTTATCAAAAAAGTAAATATCGAAAGTTCAGGCATTCATTGGGATGCTGATACAATAGCAGCAAAGTTTTCGTTTCTTTCAGGCATTGGAGGCGGAGGTATGAATGGTGATTTTACTATCAATATTAAAAGTCTCGATTACCGGTTGGCTGTAGTGGCTCAAAAATTCGACCTAGAAATCCTTGAACAATACCTTAAGGAATTGACCAACTTTGGCTATTTCAAAGGTAACATTGATGCGGACCTGAAAGTTAAGGGTAGCTTTAAAACTGCTGAGAATGTAACTTTCAGGGGGCTTTTGGCAATTAACGATTTTCGTACAGGCGAAAGACCAGGCGAAGATTATGCTTCCTTTCATAAATTGGCTTTAGCCATATTCGAGCTTAGTCCGAAAAACGAAAAATACATTTTTGATTCAGTGTCGCTCAATAATCCCTATTTCAAATATGAGCGTTACGATTACCTCGATAACCTTACACGAATGTTTGTTTCGGAAGAAACCAAAGCAGCTGTTACGCAGTCACCAGGAGCCAAATTTAACCTTGTTCTCGAAATAGGTAATTATATAAAACGACTGTCGCAGAATTTCTTCCGGAGTAATTACAAAATTAACCGGCTGGCCATATACAACGGTGACCTGGAGTTCAATGATTATTCGTTAAGTGAAAAATTCTCCATGCATTTAAACCCACTTTATGCGCAGGCTGATTCCATTACCAAAAACCAAAAAAGAGTCAGCGTTTCTATTAAATCAGGCATTCAGCCTTATGGAAATGCGACGGTAGCCCTTAGCATAAATCCAAACGACAGCTCTGATTTTGACCTGAATTATTTACTCCAGAAACTACCTGTTGCACTGTTTAATCCGTACCTGATTCAATACACTTCGTTCCCTCTCGATCGGGGAACACTTTCATTAAAAGGCACATGGCATGTCAGAAACGGTAATATTAAAAGCGACAACCACCTGGTGATCATTGATCCCAGGTTAACAAAGCGGGAAAAAACCAAAGGTATTGTACGACTTCCCATGCGGCTCATCATGGCTTTTATGCGCGAACGAGGTAATGTGATTGATTACGAAGTCCCGATAAGCGGTGATTTAAAGGATCCGAAATTTAATTTGTATGATGTGATTATCGATGTGCTCGGAAATATCTTTGTTAAACCTGCAACCACAGCATACCGGATGGAAGTAAAAAATACAGAAACTGAAATCGAAAAATCACTTACCGTGAAATGGGAAATGCGGGGCAGTTCACTTACCAAGCTGCAGAAAAAGTTTATTGAACAAATGGCTGACTTCCTCGTCAAAAATCCGGATGCAACTATTGCTGTTTCGCCACAACAATATCCCGTTAAGGAAAAAGAATATATCCTGATTTATGAGGCTAAGAAAAAATATTTCATGACTACCAAAAGTAAAAACGAAACGGACTTTAACAGGGAAGATGCAGAATCAGTTGAAAAAATGTCGATTAAAGATGAAAAGTTTATCAGCTATTTAAATAAACAAACAGCTGATTCAATGTTGTTCACAGTACAAGATAAATGCACAAGGCTGCTCGGGAAACTTGTTGAATCAAAATACAATCAGTTAAATAAAGAAAGGGAAACCGCTTTCCTTTCGTATTTCAAGGAAAGGGATGTTGCGAAACGTATAAAAATTAATGCCGGCCAAAACGTGATTCCGTATAATGGGTTTTCATTCTATAAAATTGTTTACAAGGGAGAATTTCCCAAAAAGCTGTGGGATGCCAATACGAAAATGAATGAATTAAATGACAGGGCGCCGAGGAATCTTTTTAAGAAACAGCGCAGCAAAAATAGGAGTGTGTTATAAAAAGCACATGATCCTCTGAAGCTGTCTCAACCCATAAAGTTTAAACGCAGAGGACCGCTGAGTCTAATCGCAGAGTTTCGCAGAGATTCCTACATCAATAAAGTGTCTTTTCGGTTCCCTTTTTGCGGCCAGGCATGTTTGCGCACCCTTTGTGAACTTGTGCGTTGAAATATGTTTTGAAACAGCCTGATCTATGCAAATTCCTTCAAATGACTTTGGTTATGTGTGAATTATATAACAAATTTAAAAAGTTATGTAACACGTTATGTTTTAGATGTTTTCACCTTTGTAATCTAATTTAGAGGTACTAAGTCCTGAAAATATCAGGAGAGCTGGAAACAATTCAATTACAATAAGCTCAGCAATCTTTAACTCTAACGGTTTCATTAAAATCAGTCACTTCTACAATACCTGAATTCTAAATGGCAATTTTTACGAAAAGGGAATACCTGTTTTCAAAAGGAATCGACCAGTATTTTGAAGGCGTTCAAAGCGCCTGGAGTTTTGTTGCTTTATTCTTTAAAGAAGCTTTCAAAAAGCCGTTTCACCTTCGTGAAGTAATAAACCAAAGCTTCGAAGTCGGATTAAAGTCACTGCCTTTAATTACACTTACAGGATTTATAGTTGGCGTGGTTTTCACAAAACAATCGCGTCCTTCGCTGGAGGATTTCGGAGCTACATCGTGGCTGCCTTCTTTAATCGGTATTGCACTGGTAAGAGCATTGGGGCCTTTGGTTACGGCGCTTATCTGCGCCGGCAAAGTGGGATCGAGTATAGGCGCCGAACTGGGTTCCATGAAAGTAACCGAGCAGATTGATGCCATGGAAGTATCGGCAATCAATCCGTTTAAATACCTTGTGGTTACACGGGTGTTGGCTACCACAATCACCATTCCCATCCTGTCGCTGTATTGCAGCTTTGTCGGGTTGTATGGCTCGTACGTGAATGTTCATACAGAGGAAGCCAGCAGCATTATAAGCTTCTATCAAAGCGCATTTTCAACCATCAGTTTTCTCGACATATTTACCTCTGTAACCAAAGCACTTGTTTACGGTTTTACCATCGGAATGGTTGGGGCTTACAAAGGATTTAATGCCACACAGGGAACCCGGGGCGTAGGCAAAGCGGCGAACCAGGCTGTTGTGCTTGCCATGTTCCTGATATTTATTGAGGAACTTATCATTGTTCAGTTAGCGAACTGGATCCGATATTTTTAAAGCGATGGAAGAACTGAAACAACATACTATAGATTATGATAAGCCGGTTATTTCAATCAGTGGATTATACAAGTCGTTTGGCGAATTGCATGTATTGAAAGGAATTGATTTTGAGCTTTTTAAAGGTGAGAATATCGCTGTGCTAGGTAAATCAGGCACAGGGAAATCTGTGTTAATAAAAATAATTGTGGGTTTGCTGAAACCTGATAAAGGTGAAGTGCTGGTGCTTGGCCAACATGTAGATAAACTCGAACGAAAAGAGTTGGATGCATTGCGGTTGCGTATCGGGTTTTCGTTCCAGAGCAGTGCCTTATACGACAGCATGAATGTTTACCATAACCTGGCTTTCCCGCTAACCATGAACAGGAAGAACCTGAGTAAAAAAGATGTGGATGAAGCTGTGGATGAAGTGCTGGAAGCTGTCGGTTTAAAGGACAAAGCAAACCAACTGCCATCGGACCTTTCGGGTGGACAACGAAAACGAATTGGGATAGCACGCACATTAATACTGAAGCCCGAAATTATGCTGTATGATGAACCCACATCGGGACTCGATCCGGTTACAAGTGCGGAAATTATTGAACTTATTAATGAAGTCCAGCTCAAATACAATACAAGTTCCGTTATTATAACTCACGACCTTACATGCGCCAAAAATACGGGAAACCGGATTGCGATGTTGCTCGAAGGCCGGTTTTTAAAAGTCGGATCCTTTGCAGAAGTATTTGATTCGGATAATGAACAGGTAAAAGGTTTTTTCAATTACAATTTTATACAATAAACCATGAATGAATCACCAAACAGACGAGCAGTAATAGTGGGAGTTTTTGTCATCACAGGCATATTGATTTTTATTGCGGGAATCCTTATGGTAGGTAACCTTCACGAAACTTTTAAAACCAAAATGGAAGTAAGTTCACTTTTTGATGATGTGGGGGGCTTACAAAAAGGGAATAACGTATGGTTTTCAGGTGTAAAAATAGGAACTGTGAGCAGTCTGAGTTTTCATGGAACTTCACAGGTGGAAGTAACTATGAAGATTGAAGTAAAAGCTCAGAGGTATATCCGTAAAGATTCAAAGGTTAAATTAAGCAGTGATGGGCTTATCGGGAATAAAATCCTGGTTATTTACGGAGGCACAATGAGTTCGGGCCAGGTTCAGGAAGGAGACATCTTAGGCGTGGAAAAGACTTTTACTTCGGAAGATATGATCAATACATTACAGGAAAACAACAAAAACTTCCTCGCTATCACTAACGATTTTAAAGTGATCAGTAAAAATTTAGCTGCCGGCGAAGGCACCATCGGCAAATTTCTGACCGACGATGCCGTTTACACCCAAATCAACGCTGCCACTGCATCGCTTCAGACTGCATCTGCGAAAGCACAGGAATTGGTGAGTTCGCTTGCCACTTTCAGTTCGGGCCTGAATAAAAAAGGGACACTGGCCAATGAATTAACAACAGATACAGTAGTCTTTAAATCTGTGAAAGCTTCCGTGCTTCAGTTGCAACAGATTGCGGATACAGCTACAGCGTTTATTGCTGATCTTAAACAAGCAGGCACTAATCCTAATACTTCAATTGGTATATTGTTGCGCGATGAGGAATCAGGTGCACGTATAAAACAGACCATCAAAAATCTTGAAGCCAGCTCTCAGAAACTGGATGAAGATCTTAAAGCAGCACAGAGTAATTTTTTGCTGAAAGGGTATTTTAAGAAGAAGACAAAAGAGGATGCGAAAGTAAGTGAAGCGACTGAGAAGTAATCCATTAAGATTTTCAATATATAATGAAAACGGGATAAATTTCCTCATCCATTAAGTCCCAAATTCCAAATTCCAAATTCCAAACTCAAAATTCCAAGAGGGAATTTAGAGTAGGTCTTGGTTCTTTAGATTTGGGACTTGGGACTTGGATTTTTCTGAATGCGTGATTTTATCCCACACTAAGTATAATAAACAACATTTTATCACTTTGATTCAATGTGTGAATCATGTAAATTATTGAAATAGTTATGTAACACTTTCACTGTGGTTTGCATGTAATTTTGTTCACATTCAAATAGAAAGGAACATTGCGTCCGGCAGGTTCTATTTAAAGGAAATGAAAAATTATCTGAATGAAAATAAATTGCTTTAAACATTACACACTACGGCATGGAGAAAATAAAAAAAACAGGTCCCGTACGAAAGGCTATTCCAAAGATCAGGGTGGCTACCGTGCAATCCATGAGTAAGCTCAGCGATAGAACATTGGAAAAAACAGAAGCTGCAGGCGGTTTCCTGACTGATTTTGCCGATGTAATCCTGTTTTTAACGCGAATTGTAAAAGAAGCATTCTCGCGCGGCTTCGAGTTTAAAGAATTCTTCCGCCAGTGTTTTCAGATCGGGTACAAGTCATTGCCATTGATTTCGGTAACAGGAGCCATTATGGGCCTGGTGCTTACCATTCAATCAAGACCGGTACTTATTGATTTTGGAGCGGTTAGTATGCTTCCGGGCATGGTGGCAGTTTCGCTGATCAGGGAAATGGGACCGGTGATAACCGCATTGATCTGTGCAGGCAAAATTGGTTCAGGAATGGGAGCCGAACTGGGTTCAATGAAAGTAACCGAGCAGATTGATGCTATGGAAGTATCTTCAACTAATCCCATGAAATTTTTAGTTGTAACCCGTGTGCTGGCAGCTACGCTTATGATTCCGCTCCTGATTTTGTATGCCGATGCATTGGGTATATTAGGCAGCTGGGCAGGAGCCAATATAAAAGGCAGTGTTTCGTTTGTCCTGTT
>Ga0208789_1000662_pt1 | contig 28199 bp, 20 predicted proteins | sample Methanotroph_Enr_FD_187368 | JGI IMG/M metagenome (GOLD analysis project Ga0208789, IMG submission 187368) | Enriched soil microbial communities from Old Woman Creek wetland in Ohio, USA - Methanotroph_Enrichment_5 (SPAdes) (version 2) | ecosystem: Environmental > Terrestrial > Soil > Wetlands...
CCGAGCGCCGCATCGGCCTCTCCGTCAAGCAGCTGGAGCAGGACCAGGAGCGGGGCGACATGGAAGCCGCCAAGGCCCGCCAGCCCGAGTTCAAGAAGGCGACCCTGGCTGATGCATTCAACCGGGCGGAGCGGGAGGACTGAGCAGGAGCGAAAGTCCCATCGCGCGCCCTGCGCGCGACCCCGAAGGGGCGAGGCCCGGGATGGGCCGAGTGCGGATGATCCAAACCCCAGACAGGGCCCCCGCAAGGGGGCCTTGTCGTGCCAGGAGAGGTCTGAGCATCCCGAAGGGATGCGAAGAGAACGACCTCCGACCGAAGCTGAATCTGCTGCGAGCCGGCTCCCATGTCCGGAACACAGAGGATGGAGGTAGAGGTCTGAGCATCCCGGAGGGATGCGAAGAGGAAGGCGACCCTGGCTGATGCGTTCAACCGGGCAGAGCGCGAGGATTAAGCAGGAGCGAACGTCCCATCGCGCGCCCTGCGCGCGACCCCGAAGGGGCGAGGCCCGGGATGGGCCGAGTGCGGATGATCCAAACCCCAGACAGGGCCCCCGCAAGGGGGCCTTGTCGTGCCGGGGATCACAACCTGGAAGGAAGCGGCCACCCGCCGGTTCCGGCACACCCCGCAAAATGCTGACTCACGGGGCGTTTTTCATAAGAACGCCCCTCCGGTCCCCGGGACCCGGGCGGGACGCGGGATTCCGGCCCGGGTACTCTTGCGAAGCGGGGTGAAATCATGTTGATGGCCCCGCGCGGCGTTGGATAAACTCTGACGCAAACAACGGCAGGTCAAAGCCCTACCCGCTACGGCCTCGATCTGCTCATCCTCCCCCTCCTCCGGCCCCACGCCGGAGTGTCCGGGAGCCATGCGGGGGCCCTGTTCCATGGGGTTTCCCCGATCCACCCCCCGCACCCGAAGCCCGTCATCCAAAGGAAGCTCCATGAGCGAACTTACCCGGAAGGAAGTGGTCTTCATCCTCAAGTCGGGGAAGAACTTCCAGCGCAACGACCTGAGTGGCCTCGACCTCCGCGGCTTCGACTTCTCCGGGGCCGATCTCTCTGAAGCGAACCTGGCCGGCGCGATCCTGAACCAGACCCTGCTCCGGGGCGCCAGCCTCGTCGGCGCGGACCTCCGCCTCGCCAACCTGGACGAGGCCGACCTCGAGGGCGCGAACCTGTCCCGGGCCCGGATGGCGGGCGTGAACCTCTCCGGCGCCAACCTCACCCGTGCGGACCTCACCTTCTTCGACATCCAGCAGTACGAGCCCGCCACCATCCCCAATCTCGCGGGCGCGAACCTCAGCGGGGCGGTGCTCACGGGCGTGACGCTCACGGGCGTGGACCTGAGCGGCAAGGACCTGCGGGAGGCCAACCTCAGCGGCGCGGACCTCCGGCAGACCGTCCTCGAGGGAGCGAACCTACAGGGCGCCAACCTCGCCCAGGCCAACCTCGTGGGGGCCAACCTCGCCAAGGCCAATCTCTCCGGCGCCAACCTGCAGGGCAGCACGCTGGGAGGCGCGAACCTCAACCTGGCCAACCTGGCAGGCGCCAACCTCTCGGATGCCGACCTCCACTGGGCCAGCCTCACGGAGGCGAACCTCGAGGGCGCGAACCTCAGCCAGGCCAACCTGAAGGGCACCAACCTCTCCGGGGCCAACCTGATGGGCGCCGACCTGCGCCACCTGGACATCCTGAAATACGAGAAGGGCGACGTACCCAAGCTCAAGGGCGCGAACCTGAGCGGCGCGAACTTCAGCGGCACCAACCTGCGGGGCATGGACCTGGGCCACACGAACCTGAGCCGGGCGGACCTCGGCGGCGCCACCTTGCGCCAGGCCAACCTGGAAAGCGCGGACCTCCGCGAGGCCAACCTGAAGGGTGCCGACCTGGGTGAGAGCAACCTCAGCGGATCCGTCCTGGCGGGCGCCAACCTCGGCGCGGCCCGGCTCGGCGGCGCGGTGCTGAGCAACACGGACCTGCGCGGTGCCGACCTCACCGGTGCGGATCTCCGCGAGATCAACCTGGGCGGCGCGAACCTCAGCGGTGCGAACCTCAGCGGCGCCAGCCTCACGGGTGCCCAGTTGGACGACGCGGTACTGGCCGGGACGGTCCTGGTGGGCGCGAACCTCAGCAGCGTCGACCTCTCCCGGAAGAACCTGAAGGGCGCGGACCTCTCCAAGGCGGACCTCTCCCAGACCAACCTGGATGGGGCCAACCTCGCGGGCGCGGTGTTCAGCGGCGCGAAGCTCTCGGAGACCCACCTCGGCGGCGCCAACCTGCGGGGGGCCCAGCTCAGCGGCAACGATCTGCGGACCGCCAACATCTGCGGGGCCGACCTCAGCAGCGCCGACCTGGCCGGCGCGAACATGAAGGACAGCATCCTCAGCGCGAACTTCCACGGCGCGAACCTCCAGGCCGCCAACCTCCAGGGCGCCACCCTGGACCGCGCCGTCTTCACCGGGGCCAACCTCTCCGACGTGGACCTCCGCGGTCTCATCCTCGAGGGCATGGATCTCAATCACGCCGTGCTGGACGGCGCGAACCTCTCCGGCAGCGCCATGCGCGGCACCATCCTGCGCTCCGCCCGCGCCCTGGGGGCCGATTTCAGCGGCTGCGACCTGGGCAGCGCCGACCTCCGCAACTCCGACTTCAGCGGCGCCAACCTCTTCGGCTGCAACCTGGAGGGGGCCAACCTCCGCGAAGCCAACCTGGCCTCCCTGCCCACCGAGTCCCGCGGCGAGTACCGCACGAACCTGAGCAACGCCAACCTCACCCGTGCGAACCTCGGCGGCGCCAGCCTCTACCAGGCCAACCTCAACGAGGCCGTGCTCGTGAACGCGGATCTCACCAGCGCCAGCCTCGTGTGGGCGGACCTCCGGGGCGTCGACCTGCGGCAGACCACCCTCAAGGACACGGACCTGCGCCAGGCCAACCTGGACGGCGCCAACCTCTGCGGGGCCGACCTCCGCGAGACCATCCTCCAGGACGCATTCCTCGATGGCGCCAACCTCTCCGGGGCCAACCTCTCCGGCGTGAAGCTGACCGGGGCGGACCTGCGCCACACCAACCTCATCGACGCCAGCCTCGACGGGGCCGACCTCAGCGGCGCCAATCTGGTGGGCGCCAACCTGGTCTGGACCAACCTCAGCGGCGCCAACCTCGGCCGGGCGAATCTCAGCCGCGCGAAGCTCAGCGGCGCGAACCTGGGCGGCGCGGATCTGCGCGAGGCGAACCTCAGCGAAACCAACCTGGACAACACCAACCTCCAGGGCTCCAAGCGCTAGCCAGACCCTTCAGATCCGGCTCTTGTCGTAGCTCCGCGGAGGCGGGAAGAGGTCCGTGCCTCCCGGGGCGGACAGGCGGTCGGGGAACCGCTCGTCCCGCCGAGGCGTAAGGGGCCCGGCCTCCTTTTCCGGCGCCTCAGTGGACCGGTGGACACAGGATCCCTGCAGGACCCCGCCCTCGTCCACGATGAGGGTGTCCAGTTCCACCTCGCCCTCGACGCGGCCGGACTCCAGGATCTCCAGGCAGGTCTCCACCTTGAGGATGCCCTCCACCCGGCCAATGACGGTCAGGCGTCGGGCCTGGATGGTCCCCCTGACGACGCCAGCAGCCGCCACCTGCACCTCGCCCTGGCATTGGATGCTGCCTTCCACCGTCCCCTCGACCCGCAGCCCGTCGGGGCCGGCCTGGATATCGCCGTGCCACTGGGTCCCCTCGCCCAGCACCGTGCGGAGGTCCCGGGATCCGTGGGACCTTGCCTTCCCCCTGGTCTGACTGCGGCTGAACATGGCATCCCGGGATCGAAATTCAACAATGGCAGACGGGGCCCTGTCCCGTCCCGCTGATCGTATCGGCCGGTTGGGGTCCTCCACTTGAGAACCACCGCAGGACGCCCCTCGGTCATGGTCGCAGCGGATCATTTGGCGCCACACTGGATGTCCATGCGATTCCTCCACACCTCCGACTGGCACCTGGGCAAGACCCTTTGCAACGCCGACCTCCTGGAGGACCAGGCCCACGCCCTGGACCAGGTGGTGGCCATGCTGAAGGACACGGGGGCCCAGGCCCTTGTGCTCGCCGGGGACGTCTACGACCGGGCCGTGCCGCCCAAGGAGGCCGTGGCCCTGCTCGATGACATCCTGAACCGCGTGGTCCGGGGGCTTGGGGTGCCCGTGCTGCTCATCGCCGGCAACCATGACAGCCCGGAGCGCCTGGGCTTCGCCTCCGGGTTCCTGCAGTCCCAGGGCCTCCACGTGGCCGGCCCCCTCCTGCCCGAGGCCGATCCCGTGGTCATCGACGGGGCCGCCTTCCACCTCCTGCCCTACGCGGATCCGGGCCTGGCCCGGCAGGCCTTCGGGGACGGGGCCCTCCGCAACCACCAGGACGCCCTGGCAGCCCAGCTGGCGCGGGCCCAGGCCCGGCATCCGGAGGGCCTCCGGTTCGTGGCCGTGGCTCACGCCTTCGTCACCGGCAGCCTCGTGTCCGAGTCCGAGCTGGGCCTCGGCGTGGGCGGGGCGGGCGAGGTGGATGCGCGGCTCTTCGATCCCTGCGACTACGCAGCTCTGGGCCACCTCCATCGGCCCCAGGAGGCGGGCCGGCCGCAGGTGCGCTACTCCGGGAGCCTGCTGAAGTACAGCGCCTCCGAGGCCTTCCATGTGAAGGCGGCCACGCTGGTGGAGCTGCCGCCCCAGGGTCCCGTTCGCACCGAGCCCCTGCCCTTCAGCCCCCGCCGGGACCTCCGCCGGCTCCGGGGCCGCTTCGAGGACCTCATGCAGGGATCCGCCGGGAACCGGGAGGACTACCTGTTCCTGGAACTCGTGGACGACGGCCCCGTCCTCGACGCCATGGCCCGCCTCCGCCAGGTCTATCCCAACATCCTCGGCATCCAGCCCGCCCCCGCCGACGCGCCCGCCGAGGAGGGTCTGGAACTCCTGGGACCCGATCCGCGGGACCTGGATCCCGAGCGGCTCTTCGAGGCCTTCTTCCGGCATAGCACCGGCCGCGAACTGGACGAGGAGGAGCGGGCCCTGTTCCTGGATGCCGCGGCCCGGGCCCTCGACGCGCAGGAGCCGGCATGAAGCCCCTGGTCCTCGTCCTGGAGGCCTTCGGTCCCTACGCGGGACGGCAGAACCTGGACTTCGCCGACCTGAAGGGGCAGGACTTCTTCCTCATCCACGGCCCCACGGGCGCCGGCAAGACCAGCATCCTCGACGGCATCAGCTACGCCCTCTACGGGGTGACCAGCGGTGGCCTGCGGGAGGCCAAGGATCTGCGCAGCCATTTCGCGCCCCCCGAGACGGCCACCCGGGTGGTCTTCGACTTCGCCCTGGGCGACCGCACCTACCGCGTGGAGCGATCCCCCGAGCAGCCCGTCCCCAAGGCCCCGGCCAAACGGAACCCGAAGGCCGAGGCGGGGTTCAGGAAGCAGGCCCACTCGGCCCGCCTCTGGGAGCTGAAGGGCGGCGAGGCCCTGCCCCTCACCCCGGACAAGCCCTCGGCCGTGGACGCGAAGGTGTCCCAGCTCATGGGCTTCCAGGCCTCCCAGTTCCGGCAGGTGGTGCTCCTGCCCCAGGGGCGCTTCCAGGAATTCATGCTCTCCGGCTCCGCCGAGCGGCAGGCCATCCTCCAGACCCTCTTCCAGACAGGCCGCTACGCCCGCATCGCCGACACCCTCGCCGAGGACGAGCGGATCCTCAAGGAGACCGCCCGGACCACCCTCGCGGAGATCCGGCAGCTGCTGTCCCAGGCTGCGGCCGGATCGGTGGAGGAGCTGCCCGGCCGCATCCAGGCCGCAGAGGCCCGGGCCGGGAAGCTGCGCACCGAGCAGGCCGAGGCCCTGGAGGCCCTTCGCGTGACCGACACGGCGCTGCAGGGGGGACGCGAGGCCGCCGCACGGATCGCGGCGCACGAGGCCGCCCGCGCAGAATACGAGGGCCTGAAAGCCGCCTCTCGCCGGATGTCGGCCCGCCGGACGGAGCTGGATCGCGCCCGGCGGGCCGCCACCGTGCAGGTCGAGGCCCGCCAGCTCGAGGAGGCCAACCGCCGGCTCGGGGAGCTGGAAGCGGACGAGGGCCGCCTCGCCGGCGAGGCCCAGGCACAGGAGACGGGCCTGGCCCTGGCCGTGGGCGCCCTGAAGGAGGCCGAGGAGCACGAGATCCGGCGGGAGGAGCTGCGCCGCGCTATCGCCCGGCTGAGGGACCTGCAGCCCCGGCTCCAGGCCATGGAGGAGGCCCGCACCGAGTCCCGCGCCACCGCCGTGGAGCGGGGCAGCCTCGAGGATCGGGCCGGGGAGCTGCGCCGGGGCCTGGACCGGGCCCAGCGCGAGCTCGCCGCCCATCAGGCCACCCTGCAGGAACTGCGCGCCGAGACCGCCCAGGCGGTGGGCCGGGAGCACCTCCTCTACCTCATCAAGAAGGTGCGGGGGCAGCGACTGGAACTGGAGCGCCACCTCGCCGACGTGGCCCGGGGCCAGGCCGCCCACGACGCCGCCCTGGCGGACCGGGACGCGGCCCAGTCGGCGGCCTTCGCCTCCAGGGAGCGGTTCCGGGCCCTGCTGGAACGGCGCCTGGAGACCCATGCCGCGCGCCTGGCCGAGGCCCTGGCGGAGGGCCAGCCCTGCCCCGTCTGCGGGAGTCCCGATCATCCCCGCCCCGCCCGGACCGAAGCCCGTCCGCCGGAGGAGACGGACCTCCGCGTGGCCCAGGAACAGGAGGAGACCGATGGTGCCGTCCTGGCCAGGGCCCAGGAGGCTCTGCGGGCCCGGCTCGGGACCCTCGAGGCGGCCCGGGCCCGTCGGGACGCCTTGATGGAGGCCCTCGGCGAGCACGCCCAGTCCACCTCCGAGACCCTCGCCGAGATCGAGGCGCGCCACCGCCACGACCTGGACCGCAGCCGCACGGCCGCCGCCCGCCTCCCGGAGGTGGAGGGGAGGCTGGCCCAGGCCGAGCAGGACCGCGAGCGGGCTGAACTCCGGTTGGAGGAGGCCCGGCAGACCCTGGAGGCGATCCAGCAGCGGGAAGCGGCGGCCAAGGCCCGACTCCAGGTGCTGGAGGAGGGCCTCCTCGCGGAACTGCGCGTCCCCGGCGCCCTCTCCACGCGGCTGGAGCAGGCCGAGCGGGACCTGGCCGAATCGGAGGAGACGCTGGCGTCGGCCCGGGAGGCCAAATACCAGGCCTGGGAGGCCCGCCAGGAGGCACGGGTCCGCCTGGAAGGCCACCGAGAACGGCTGGTCCAGGGGCGGCAGGAAAGGGAGCGCTGCGCGACGGCCTTCGAGGAGGCCATCGTCCGGGCTGGCTTCCACGGCCGGCAGGACCACGAGCTGGCCCGGCGCAGCCCGGAGGAGACCGCCGCCCTTGCAGCAGAACTGGAGGCCTACGACACCGCCCTGGCCGTGGCCACGGATCGCATCGCGCGGGCCGAGGCCCAGGCGGAGGGACTCGAGGCCCCCGATCTGCCGGTCCTGGAGGCCGCCCAGTCGGCGGCCCAGACCTGCTACGCGGCCACGGGAGAGGCCTTGGGCCAGGCCCAGTCCGAGGAGGCCGCCCTGCAGCGCCTGGAGGCGGAGTTGACCCGGCTGGTGCGGGCCCGGGATGACCAGGACCGTCGCTACCGCCGGGTGGCCGGGCTGGCACGGGTGGCCCGGGGCGAGGAGGGGGATCGCGTCTCCTTCGAGCGCTATGTCCAGGGCGCCCTCCTGGACGAAGTACTCGTGTCGGCCTCGGAGCGCCTGCGGCGGATGAGCAAGCAGCGCTACGCCCTGCGCCGCGCCGCGGGTGCCGGCGACCTGCGCAAGGCCGGCGGGCTGCAGCTGGAGATCACCGATACCCACACGGGCCGTGCCAGGGCCGTGAGCACCCTCTCCGGCGGCGAGGGCTTCCAGGCCAGCCTGGCCCTGGCCCTGGGCCTCTCCGACGTGGTGCAGCGCCATGCCGGCGGCATCCGGCTGGACACGGTCTTCATCGATGAAGGTTTCGGCAGTCTCGATCCCGAAGCCCTGGACCTGGCCCTGCGAACTCTGGAAGACCTCAAGCAGGGCGGCCGTCTCGTGGGCCTCATCAGCCACCTGGAGGAGATCAAGGCCCGCATCCCCGCCCGTCTCGAGGTGATCCCTGGCCCCGGCGGCAGCCACGCGCGGTTTCGCGTGGAGTAGCCGCCCCACCCCGAAGATCGAGCGGACCCAGGCGCCAGCTGGTCACGGAAGGCGCGGAAGGACCCTGGCCTTGGCCGTTCTCCTTCCGCGGCCTCCCGCCTTCTTCCGTGCCTTCCGCGTCCAGCTCCCTCCGATGGGTCCCCGCCACCATCGGGACTCTGGCATCCTCTAGCCATGTCCCGGATCGCCGCCCACGCCCTCCCCGGCTCGACCTCCCAGTCGCGCGGCGAGGAACTGGCCAACAGCATCACGCACGGACTGGGCGCGGGACTGTCCATCGCCGGGCTGGTGGTGATGGTCGTGGAGGCCGCCCTGCACGGCACGGCCCGGGACGTGGTGGGCGGGGCCGTCTTCGGCTCCACGCTGATCCTGCTCTACCTCATGTCCACGCTCTACCACGCCTTCCGCGCACCCCGCGTGAAGCTGGTCTTCAAGGTCTTCGACCACTCGGCCATCTTCCTGCTCATCGCGGGCACCTATACGCCCTTCTGCCTCTCGGCCCTGGGCCGGGTCAGCCCGGCCTGGGGCTGGGCCATCTTCGGCATGGTCTGGGGCCTCGCGGTCCTGGGCATCGCGTTCAAGGGCATCTTCTACAGCCGTATCGCCAAAGTCGCCCTTCGCCCGCCCCCCCTGGACCACCTCCACGCCCTGCCGGGGGATCCGGGCGTGGATTCCGCCTTCGTGAAGCGCATGGGCTGGATCTCCACGGTGATCTACCTGCTCATGGGCTGGCTCATCATCATCGCCGCGGCGCCGCTGGGCCGGGCTCTGTCCACCCACGGCCTGTACTGGCTCTTCGGCGGCGGGGCCTGCTACAGCCTGGGCGCCGCCGTCTACAGCCTGAGGAAGCTGCCATACCACCACGCCCTGTGGCACCTGTTCGTCGTCGCTGGCAGCGCGTGCCACGTGTTCGCGGTCCTGTTCCACGTGATCCCGGGGAAAGGCTGAGGCCGTGATCCCCACCGCTCTCCTCCCGGGCTTCGCCCGCTGGGGCGCCCACCTCGACGAGCTGCTGGCCCGACCGGAAGCCCTGTGGATCCAGGGCCCGGCGGGGTCGGGGGTGACGTCCCTGGCCGGGGATCTCGCGACACGCCGGGGCGTGACCTGGTTCGAGGCCGCCGGGGCCGCCGAGGGCGTCGCCTGGCTCGCGGAGCATCCCCGAGGTGTGGTCGCCGCCCATGAGGCCCCGGACGGTTCCCTGCCCTGCCTGCAGCTCCGCCTGCCCTCGCTGGACGAGGAGCCCGGGTGCATCCCGGGCCTGCTGGCGGCCCTGGCCACGGAGGAGGGCCTCAATGGTCCGCTGCCCCCGACCCTGGGCCTGCTCCCCTGCCCGGGCAACCTGCGGGAGTTGCGCAACCGCCTGCTGCGCTGGAAGCTGCTGGGCCAGCTGCCGGAACCCGAGTCCAGCGGTCCGCCCCGCTTCGAGGCCGAGGACCTGGCCACCAACCTGCATGAACTGGAGCGGTTCCTCCTCCATCGGGCCCTGCGGCGGGCCTACGGCAACCGCTCCGAGGCCGCCGTCCGCCTGGGCGTGAGCCGGCCCCAGATCTACCTGCTCATCCGCCGCCACGGCGACCCCGTGCGGGGCGAGTCGGCCACCGGCGAGGAGCCCGCCCGACTGCGCCGCCGGAAGCCTTGGGCATGATCCGCCAAAACTCCAGTCGGCTCCGCCCTTCCCGATAACATCCCCAGCGGCCCCGCAGCCGCGGATGGATTGGTTCGGTATGGCGACTCCCCTTCGGGTGCTGGTGGTGGACGACGATCCCGGGATGCGGGACGGCATGGCCATGAGCCTGAAGCGGTCCGGCTTCTTCGCGGAGCAGGCCCGCAGCGGCGAGGAGGCCCTGCGCATGGTGCGCCCCGGCGCCTACGACGCCGTGGTGACGGACCTGCGCATGCCCGGCATCGACGGTCTCCAGCTCACGGCCCGACTCAAGGCCGTGGATCCGGCCCTGCCCGTCCTGCTCATCACCGCCTTCGGCAGCCTGGAGGCCGCCCGTGAGGCCATGCGCCTGGGCGCCTTCGACTTCCTGTCCAAGCCCTTCAGCCCCGAGGAGCTGACCGCCGCCCTGAACAAGGCCCTCAAGGCGGAGACCCGCCTCAAGGCGGAGGAGCCTGCGGACGCGCCTGTGATCCTCACCCAGGATCCGGCCCTGGGCGAGACCCTGGCCCTGGCCCGCCGTGCCGCGGACAGCCGCGCCACCATCCTCATCCAGGCGGAGAGCGGCACTGGCAAGGAGCTGCTGGCCAAGCTCATCCATGGTTCCAGTCCCCGCCGCAGCGGGCCCTTCGTGGCCATCAACTGTGCCGCCATCCCCGAGAACCTGCTGGAGTCCGAGCTCTTCGGGTACGAGAAGGGCGCCTTCACCGGCGCCACGGGCACCAAAGCGGGCCGCTTCGAACAGGCCGACGGCGGCACCCTCGTGCTGGACGAGGTGGGCGAACTGCCCCTGGGCCTCCAGGGCAAGCTGCTGCGGGTACTGCAGGAGCGCACCGTGGACCGGCTGGGCGGCACCCGGCCCATCTCGGTGGATGTTCGCCTCATCGCCCTCACCAACCGCGATCTCCAGACCGAGGTGAAGGCCGGGAGGTTCCGCGAGGACCTCTACTACCGCCTGAACGTCATCCCCCTGGACCTGCCGCCCCTTCGCAACCGCCCGGGGGACCTGGATCTGCTGGCCGCCCACTTCGCCGAGCGCTACGCCCGGGAGAACGACCGTCCCGTGCCGGATCTGGCCCCCAGCTTCTTCGCCGCCCTGGCGCGCCATACTTGGGCCGGCAACATCCGCGAGCTGGAGAACGTCATCCAGCGCTGCGTGGTGCTCAGTCAGGGCCGCCGGCTCAGCCAGCGGGACCTGCACTGGCTCCTGCCCCCCGAAAGCCTCGAGGACCTGCCCGAGGATCCCCCGGAGCGCCCCTCGGCCGGCACCTGGGATTCCGCGCCGTCAGCGATTCGCCGGGAGTCCCTGGCGCCCACGGGCCACGCCTCCAGTGGCGCCAACGGCACCCCGGTCGGCGCTGTGCTCGCGGATCCCCAGAAGCCCCTGGTGGGCCTGCCCCTGGGCACGCCCGTGGTGCTGCCTCTGGGCCTCAGCCTGCCGGAACTGGAGCGCTTCTGGCTCCTGAGCACCCTCAGCGCTCTCAAGGGCAACCGCACCCACGCCGCCGAGCAGCTCGACATCGCCCTGCGCACCGTGCGGAACAAGATCAACGAGTACAAGGCCGACGGCTTCGCCATCCCCGCCAGCCTGCGCGGGCGGGACGACGAGTGAGATCCGTGGGTTCACTCGGTGGAAAAAGCTATTAGAGCCGCCGATGGACATAGACAGAACAGCCCCTGGGGTAGGCGGAGGCTCCAGGGCGGGTTGATTCCCACAAGGACGGGACCCTCTCCTAGCACCGCGAGGAAGGGAGGGACTGGGTCACGGGCCTCCTTCCATATCCCAACGGTACCGACGTGGTCTACCTCTACGACGGTATCTAGTTGATCTCCCACGGCACACCAAGGCCCTGGGGGCGCTGATTTCTATGATCCAGAACCTTCTGCGGTGGACCTACCCAGGGCCAGCGCGGCATCCAGCCGTGCCTTTCAGGTCCTCCGCCCGGTCAAGCGGCTCTCCTCAAAGGGCATTTACATCTTCCCTAAAACGCCTGCCGAGGCAGGCTGGGCATCCATGGCTTCCAAGGGAAGAGCAACCATCGTTCCGTGTCGGAAGGTCATGAACAGTCGATTCCCGAGCACATGCACGCCTGAAATGAGCTCGTCCTCGAAACTTGCGCGAAGGGTCCGCTTCCCATCACTCAATGACAGCATGTCAATCAATGCCTTCTTCTTGTTTGCCTGGAAGACAAGAACGTGATCGCCTAGGACGATGAGTTTCTGCCTTTCAACGAAGTCAAATCCCTTGTCGGGTTTCGTGCTCCAGACCACCCGGCCATCTTCAAGCGTATAGGCCGTCGCGGTCCGCGAGGTCTGCAAGATCCCCACTTGATCATTAGAAGTGAATCCGTACACCAACTCGCGGGAGAAAAGAGAATCGTCAGCTGGAAGGCGATGGAACCAATGTTCCCTCCCAGTATCTGCAGCCAAGGCAATCAACTTAACCCCACCGGAGATATTGAGCGCATCGACCCAACGCGATGCGACCAAGAGTTCCTTCCCTCTCATCGAAACATCAGACCAGCCCCACCCTTTTTCAAATTCCCAGACTTCTTGGCCGGACTTCCGATCCAAGGCGACAACCTTATGCAACCCGATGGGTTCGTAGATGATACGGTCCTCACGGAACAGCATCGGTGATGAAGGCCCCCCCTTCGACTTGACAGCCCACCTCTCCTTTCCATCCAACCCGAAGGCGCGGAGACGAAGGAACCATGCACCCTGATCGAAGACAAAGATGCTGTCTCCATCCGACTGAAGCGGGGTATCGAGATCCTTCCCCAATTCTTGTTCCCAGATCATTTTTCCTGCTTTGAGGTCATATCCAATCAACCAGGATTTACCACCCATCAGCCCCATGCGCCCTGTCTGCAGAAAGAGTAGGTTCCCCACAGGGCAGATGGTTCTAACGGTGTGGTCGAACGTCTGATCGAAAACCTTGCTTCCATCCTCGGTAGAGAGGACCAGGACCCGCTTTTCATCCACCAAAAAGATCCTGTCATCCGTGAACGTGGGCTGGTAGTGCTTCAGACCGAAGTCCAGAAGGTTCTTCTGCCAAGCCGGTTTCATTTCTTCCCGAAGGCGAAGCCAGTAGCTTGGGTTGTTCTGATCCCGCGGGAAGGACTTGGAAATCACTACCGACCGATCGTCCACGGCCCCCACGAGCGACGAGGGCTGTTGATCTGAAGTCGCCTGCCCGAACGAGGGAAGAAAACTCGTCATCAGGACATAGAATCCCAGAAATGCGCTCCGGAAATTCATTCAATTCTCCTAAATACAAGGCAGGGGCACTTTAGATGGGGTTCCCCGTTTCTCCCGCCTTCATCCTCACCCACGGCGGCACGGTGACGGCCCCGGTCTCGTGGCGGTAGAAGGCGGCCGTGATCTCGGCGCCGAGCAGGAAGATGGCGCAGCTGTAGTAGAGGAAGGTCAGGCCCGCCACGATGCCGATGAGGGAGCCGTACATGATGCCCCAGGTCATGGTGTGCTTCAGGTAGACGCCGAAGCCCCACTTCGCCACCCACCACAGGCCCGTGGAGATGCCGGCCCCCAGGAAGGCGTGGCGGAACTTCACGTGGAGCCGGGGAAGGTGCTGCAGCACGATGGTGGACACCACGAGCACCAGCAGCAGGAGCAGGAACGGCAGGAAGTCGGTGCGTGGCAGGGGCAGGTGCTTGCGCAGGGCGCCGCCCACCAGCAGGGTCAGGAAGAGCACCATCATCAGGATGCCGCCCACGAGGATGGCCACCCGGCGCAGCAGGTGGTTCTTGCGGGTCTGCCGGTGCTTCTTGATGCGCAGGCCGAAGACATGGGCAAGACTCGTATCGAGCTGGCTGACGCCCCAGTAGCTGCCGACGAGCAGGACAATCCAGGAGAACCCCATGCTGCCGATCTTCTGGCTGTTGGCCACCGCGTCGGCCACGAGTTCCCGGGGCAGGTAGGGGATCATCTCGTGGAGGGTGCTCAACGTGGCCCCACCATAGGCCTTGCTGCCCAGCACCGTGCCCAGCAGCTTGAACAGCAGGGTGGACAGGGGCACCAGGCTGACGATCAGCCAGAAGCTGAGGCCGGCGGCGTAGCTGAAGCAATCGTCCTTCTGGTACTTCCGCAGCACCTCGACCGCGAAGGCCCCGGCGCGCCCCAGGGGCGGCACGGCCCGGGCCACGGCCCTCCAGGTTTCCTCGAGGGTCGCCTTTATATGCGCAAGGTAGCGCAGGGCCTTCTCGAACACGGTGCCCCCTAGAAGCGGACCGGGTGGCGCGGAAGAAGATACATCAGCCAGGCCAGTGCGAGGCCGATCCCGATGAGGCCGGCCGCATGCCGAAGGATCGACGCCCGCGTCCGCTCCGGCCGCGTCGTCGGGTGCAACAGCCCCAGCACCAGGGCGATGCCCATGCCCATGACGAAGAAGTGGATGACGTGGCTGGCGAGAAAGCGCATGGGGAAAGGGTATCAGGAAGGGGCCCTGGCTTTGCCGAGGGGGGCCAGGCCGTCCTCGGCCAAACCGGATTGATTCAAGGGGGGCGTCGGGGTCTGCGCCCATCGTTCAATTTGATGAGAGCCATCGTCAATTCGATTGGACAGATTCTATGGTCACGCAGTCGATTGTTTGTTAAATAGTTTAAAAACACATAAATAGCTTTTGGTTCGATCCATGCTCCATCCTCCGAGAGAAGGGAGGTGAGCCTGAAGCGCGCGGGGTCGATGTGAACCGGTCGAGGCCCCCGTGGGGGACCTTCCCATCGGTTTCACCCGGAGCGCTGACCTCCGCTCCGGTCACTCGCACGAACCCGTTCTGGAACGCCATTCCTTCGGATGGCAACGTCAATCAACGACATGACAGGAGATGAACATGAACATCCAATTCAACAGGAATCTAGCAGTCCGTTCAGGCCTCGCGATGGCCATGGCTCTGGCCACCTGGACACCGGCCCTCACGCAATCTACCGAACCTGCGAAGGCCCGGAGGATGACGATGGAAGGCAAAACCATGGAGCATTCCAAGCAGATGATGGAGCGTTGCCAGGGGATGATGGCCGACATGAAGACCCAGGACGCCGAACTCGCCAAGCTGGTCGCCGAAATGAACAGTGCGCCCAAGGAATCCAAGGTGGACCTGATGGCTGCCATCATTACCAAAATGGCGGAACAGCGGACCGCCATGAATGCGCAAATGGCTGATATGCATATGGAAATGATGAAACACATGCAGATGGGAAAGAAGCCGATGCCGCATCATCCGATGATGAAGGGCATGGATAAAAAGCCCGAAGAAATGCAGAAATAATTTAGGACTACAAATTAATCAATTATGACCAAGGGTCCAGCGAGATGGACCCTTGGTGTTCATGCGCTTTATTTTTGGCGACAACCCTACGGTTTATGCTTACCAGATCAAACTAAAAACATTTCAAGATGAACCGATCGTTCGCGGGAGGCCGGTGCGCATGGACGCTCCTCATGGCTTCTCAAAGGGAAGACGGACCGACATGAACGAGACGGACCTGCCCCCGCCCGCAACCGCAGGTTCCCCGGCTGCGGGCACACCTGCATCGGGGCAGGCGATCGCTGGCGACGGCCTCAACGATGCCCCCACCCCTGGCGAACCGGAGGTCGGGCTGGCCCTTGGCCGCAGGCGCGAACGCCCCAATGACGCCCCTCTGCCGCAGCCCGAAGGTCCGGCCCGGGAAGCCACGCCTCCTGACGCTGCTACTGTGCCGTGGCCTCGTTCTCCCGGCTTGGGGGCTGGGCGACGGCGGAAGTGCCCTCGGGCTGGAGGGGTTCGGGCATGCGGGTGAGGGCGAGCTGGATGACCTCGTCCATGTGGCTGACGAGGTGGATGCTCAGCTGCTCGCGGACCTCGGCGGGGACCTCCTCCAGGTGGCGGGCGTTCTCGGCGGGGATGAGCACGGCCTTGCGGCCCTGGCGATGGGCCGCCAGCAGCTTCTCCTTGAGGCCGCCGATGGGCAGCACCCGGCCGCGGAGCGTCAGTTCCCCGGTCATGGCCAGGTCGGCCCGGGCGGGGATGCCCGTCAGCACGGAGATGAGCGCCGTGGCGAGGGTGATGCCGGCGCTGGGCCCGTCCTTCGGGATGGCCCCCTCGGGCACGTGGACGTGGAGGTCCACCTTGTCCAGGAAGTCGGGCCTGAGGCCCAGGCGCTCGGCCCGGGCCCGGACGTAGCTCAGGGCCAGGTTGGCGCTCTCCTGCATGACTTCGCCCAGCTTGCCCGTGAGCTTCAGGACGCCCTTGCCCGGCAGCACGGCCGCCTCGATGGTGAGCAGGTCGCCCCCGGTGGGGGTCCAGGCCAGGCCGTTCACCAGCCCCGGCGGGGCCGTGTCCTCGGCCCGGGATTCGAGGATCTTCTCGGGGCCCAGCAGCTTCGGCACGCGGTCGGCGGTGATGAGCGGATCGAAGGCCTCGCCCTTGGCGGGCTGCAGGGTGTGGCGGGCCAGCTTGCGGAGGATGTTGGCGATCTCGCGCTCCAGCTGACGCACGCCGGCCTCGCGGGTGTAGGACTGCACCAGCTTCTCCAGGGCGGCGGACTCGAAGTGCACGTCCAGGCCCTTCAGCCCGTGGCCCTCCAGGGCCCGGGGCAGGAGGTGCTTCTCGGCGATGGCCAGCTTCTCCTTGAGCGTGTAGCCGCTCAGCTCGATCACCTCCAGACGGTCTTCCAGGGGCTCGGGGATCTGGTGGCGGACATTGGCCGTGGCCAGGAAGAGCACCTGGCTGAGGTCGAAACCCAGGTCCAGGTAGTGGTCCTGGAAGTTGGCGTTCTGCTCGGGATCCAGCACCTCCAGCAGGGCCGAGCTGGGGTCGCCCCGGAAGTCCGAGGCCATCTTGTCGATCTCGTCCAGCAGCATGAGCGGGTTGCGCACCTTGGCCTTCTTCATGAGGGCGATGATGCGGCCGGGCATGGAGCCGATGTAGGTGCGGCGGTGGCCACGGATCTCGGCCTCGTCGCGCACGCCGCCCAGGGAAAGGCGGACGAAGGGCCGGTTGAGGGCGCGGGCGATGCTGCGGGCCAGGGAGGTCTTGCCGACGCCCGGAGGGCCCACGAGGCAGAGGATGGGGCCGCGGAGCGGGGCGTGGTTCCCGTCCTCCGCTTCCGCAGGGGGATGCTGGCGCAGCCGCGCCATGACGGCCAGGTGTTCCAGGATGCGGCCCTTCACCTTCTCCAGGCCGGCGTGATCCTCGTCCAGCACCCGCTCGGCCTCCTCCAGGTCCAGGCGCTCCTCCGCCATCGCCCGCCAAGGCAGGGCCAGCAGCCAGTCCAGGTAGGTGCGGCTGACGGTGGCCTCCGCGCTCTGGGGCGGCATGGCCTCCAGGCGGTCCAGCTCCTCCAGGGCCTTGGCCTTGGCCTCGGGGCTCAGGCCCGCGGCCTCGATCTGGTCGCGCAGGCGGCCCGTCTCGTCCTTCTCCTCCTTCTTGCCCAGCTCCTGCTGGATGACGCGCATCTTCTCGTTCAGGACGTACTGCTTGTGGTCCTGGTCCAGGCGGGCCCGGGTCTTCTCGTCCACGGCGCGGTCCACCTCGGAGCGGGCGGCGTCCAGCTCCAGCAGATGCATCAGGGAGTCCAGGCGGGGACCGATTTCCAGCTGCTCGAGGATCTCCTGTTTCTGCTTCACCTCGGCAGGCACCAGGCCGGCCACGGTATCGATGGCCTTGCCCAGGGGCTGTTCCCGGATCTGGTCCATGCTCAGCAGCCGCGACGCGTCCGGATTCCGCCCCAGGAAGGCCTCCACGGCGGCGTGGAAGGGCTGGAGGGGCTCGGAAGCCGGGTGGGCGGGCTCCGGCAGCAGGTAGGCCTCCGCCTGGATGACCTCGCCGCTGTCGTCGTACTGGCGCAGGTTCACCCGGGCGATGCCCTTCACGCCCACCTTGTAGTAGTCCTTGGGCAGGGCGATGACGGACTCCACCAGGGCCAGAGTGCCCGTGGGGTAGAGGTCCTCCTGCCTGGGGCTCTCCACCTTGGCGTCCTTCTGGGTGAGCATCAGCAGGTGGTCTCCTGCCTTGATGGCCAGTTCCAGCGTCCGCACCGAGGCCTGGCGCCCCACCACGAACGGCACCCTGGCACCCGGGAACAGCACCATGTCCCGGATGGGGATGGCCGGCAGGGTGATGGTCTTGGAGGCTTTGCTCAAGGGGGGACTCCGGACGACCGCGGGGAAGGGACCCGGGAAGGCATTGCAAAGTTTACGCCGGACGCAAGGGGCCCCCGGGGCGGGGCGGGATCCCCCGCGTGGGACAAATTGTCGCGCGGCTGGCGCGGAATCGTCCGGTAGGTTTTTTCCTTCGGCCGATCCCGTCCTCCCCGCTGCAGGACGGATCGATCCCGACCCGAAGGTGATCTTCCCGGCAGGCCGCCCGGCCCGCCGGCGCCCTGCCCACACCCCTGGAAAGGCCCCTTGTGACCCATCCCGCCCGCTCCCGCGCCGTGCTCCTCCTCTGCGCCCTGCCCCACCTCGCCGCCGGGGAGGCCGAGGGGCCCGCCCCGGAGAAGGCCCGCTCCGTGCCCTCCGCCGTCGTGGAGGTGGCCGCACCCCTGCCCCAGGAGCCCCTGGTGACGGTCACGGACCCCAAGGCCCCCCGGCAGCCCGTCCCGGCCCACGATGGCGCCGAGTATCTGAAGACCATCCCCGGCTTTGCCGTCATCCGGAAGGGCGGCACGGACGGGGATCCCGTCCTCCGCGGCATGGCCGGTTCTCGCCTGAACCTGCTGCTGGACGGCGAGCAGGTCCTCGGCGGCTGTGGCGCCCGCATGGATCCGCCCACGGCCTATGTGTTCCCCGAATCCTTCGACCGCATCACGGTCATCAAGGGGCCCCAGACGGTCCTCTACGGCCCCGGCAACTCCGCGGGCACCGTGCTGTTCGAGCGGACCAGCGCCCGCCTGGCCCGGCCGGGCTGGCGGGGCACCGCCAGCCTCCTGGGCGGCAGCTGGGGCCGCAACGACGAGGTGGTGGACGCCACGGGCGGAACGCCGGAGGTCTACGTCCGCGGCGCGGGCACCCGCTCCCACCTGGGGGACTACCGGGACGGGAATGGGAATGCCGTCCATGCCCGCTACACCCGCTGGAGCGCCTTCGGCGCCGTGGGCTGGACGCCGGACGACGACACGCGCGTGGAGCTGTCCGGCAACCGCAGCGACGGCCGGGCCGCCTACGCCGACCGCAGCACGGACGGCGTGAGGTTCCTCCGGGAAAACCTGGGCCTGAAATACGATCAGCGGCACCTCTCGCCCCTCCTGGACCGCCTGGAGGTCCAGCTCTACCGCAACGAGGTGGATCATGTGATGGACAACGCCACGCTGCGCACCTTCACGCCCACGCCCATGGCGCCGGAACCCGCGGCCATGAACCCCGGCCGCACCACCGAGGGCGGGCGGGTGGCGGCCACCCTGCGCCTGACGGAGGCCATGCAGCTCGTCCTCGGCACTGATGTCCAGGCCAACCGGCACACCTTCCGCATGAGCCTGCGCCAGGGGTCGCGCCCAGAGGAATCCCTGCCCCGCCTGGACGACGCCTTCTTCCGCAGCGTCGGCCTCTTCGGGGAGTTGACCCACGCCTTCACGCCCGCAGACCGGGTGGTGGCGGGCCTCCGCGCGGACCGCTGGCACGCCGAGGACCGGCGGAGCCAGGTGCAGCTCACCATGATGGCCAGCGCGCCCGATCCCACCGCCGGCCAGCACCGGGACACGACGCTCGAAAGCGGCTTCGCCCGCTACGAGCGGGATGTGGCCAACGGCGGGACGACCCTCTACGCCGGCATCGGCCACGCGGAACGCTTCCCCGACTACTGGGAGGCCATCACCAAGGAGAGCCTCGCGTCCACGAGCGCCTTCGGCACCCGTCCCGAACGCACCAGCCAGCTGGACCTGGGCCTGGTGAAGCAGGCCGGCCCCCTCCGCGCCTCCCTCTCCGCCTTCTACGGCGAGGTGCGGGACTTCATCCTCATCCAGTCCAACGTGCCCAAGGCCGCCATGGGCGGCACCGTGAGGCTGGCCACGGTGGCCCGCAACGTGGACGCCACCACCTGGGGCGGGGAGGCCGCCGCCACCCTGGCCCTGACCGCTCGCCTCATGGCCGAGGGCAGCCTGGCCTACGTCCACGGCACCAACGACACCGACCGCCGCCCCCTGGCCCAGATGCCGCCCCTGGAGGCCCGGTTGGGCCTCACCTGGGACACCGGCGTGTGGTCTGTGGGCGGGCTCCTCCGGGCCGCGACGCGGCAGGACCGCGTGGCCGTGAACCAGGGCAACATCGCGGGCCAGGACCTGGGCCCCACGCCGGGGTTCGCCGTGGCCTCCCTGAACGGCGGCTGGCGGCCCCGCCGGAGCCTCCTCGTCACCGCCGGCGTGGACAACCTCTTCAACCGCGCCTATGCCGAGCACCTCAGCCGCAACGCGACGACCGTCCCCGGCTTCGTCCTCCAGTCCCTCCGGGTGAACGAGCCCGGGCGGATGGCCTGGCTGAAGCTCACGCTCACCTTCGGCTGAGACCCCGCATGTGGCGCGGTTACGCTGGTCCCATGTCCTCCCCGAGTGCGGCTTCCTCCGGCGCATCCCTCTCCTGGCTGATCCGCCTCCGCTGGATCACGGTGGCAGCCCAGGCCGCCACGATCCTGGGGGCGGTGGGGATCCTGGCCGACGAGCTGCCCCTGGTCCCCCTCTTCGCCCTGGTCGCCATCGGCGCCCTGAGCAACCTGTTCCTCGCGTGGCGCCTCCGCACCGGCGCGTCCGCGACCGAGTCCCTGCCGGGCCTCATGCTCGGCCTGGACATCCTCCTGCTCACGGGACTCCTGTATTTCAGCGGCGGACCCTCCAACCCTTTCACGGCCATCTACCTGGTCCACGTCACCCTGGCCGCCGTGGTGATGCGGGGCGCCTGGGCCTGGGCCCTGGGCCTGCTTTCCACCCTGGGCTTCGGCCTGCTGTTCTTCTGGCACGTGCCGGTGGATTCCCTGACGCACATGGCCCACCACGGCGGCGGATTCTCCCTGCACCTGCTGGGCATGTGGCTGGCCTTCGCCGTCACCGCCACCCTCATCGCGGCCTTCGTGGGCCGGGTGTCGGAGGCGCTCAGACAGCGCGACGCCGAACTCGCGGCCCTGCGCGATCTGGCGGCCCGCCAGGCGCGGCTGGCTTCTCTCACCACCCTGGCCGCCGGCGTGGCCCACGAACTGGGCACACCCCTGGGCACCATCGCCGTGGCCGCCGGGGAAGTCCAGCGCGCGGCGGAGCGGCTGGGCCCGGACGGCGAGCCCCTGGGCCAGGACGCCGCCCTGATCCGGCAGGAGGCGGGCCGGTGCCGACGGATCCTGGACCAGATGGCCGGCCCCGCCGGTTCCGGACCGGGGGAACAGCCCGAACCCTTCGCCTGGGAGGACCTGGCCTCGGCCCTGAGGGCGGTCCTCGGCCCCACGGAACAGTCGCGGCTGGACCTCTCGCTGCCCCCGGGCGCCAGCGGTCCGGTGCCGCGCGAGGGTCTCCTCCGGGCCCTCCGCGCCCTGCTGGGCAACGCCTTCGAGGCCACCCCCCCGCCCGGCCGCGTGAGCCTGTCCGCCGAAGCCGTCGGCGGAGGCTGGCGCATCCGGATCCGGGACCAGGGTGTGGGAATGTCCCCGGAGGTGCTCGCCCGCGCCGGCGAGCCCTTCTTCACCACCAAGCCGCCGGGCGGGGGCATGGGCCTGGGCCTCTTCCTGGCCCGCACCTTCGCGGAGGAACTGGGCGGAACCCTGACCCTGGATTCCGCCCAGGACCGAGGCACCACCGTCGACCTCGCGTGGCCGGAGGCGCCCCATGGCTGAAGCCCTGCCCTCCATCCTGCTGGTGGACGATGACGCCGTCTTCCGGGGGCGCCTGGCCCAGGCCCTGGAAGCGCGCGGCATGGACGTCTGGCCCGCCGCCTGCGCCGAGGAGGCCCTGGCCCGGGCGCGGGAGGAGACCCCCGAATACGCCCTGGTGGACCTGCGGATGCCCGGGGCCTCGGGCCTGGACCTGGTCCAGACGCTGCACGCCCTCGACGCCACCACCCGCATCGTGGTCCTCACGGGCTACGGCAGCATCGCCACCGCCCTGGCCGCCGTGCGCATGGGGGCCGTCCACTACCTCACCAAACCCGCGGACGTGGACGAGATCCTGGCGGCCTTCCAGGCCCCCGAACTCGCCGAGGCTCCCGCGGACACCGGGGAGACGCCCTCCCTGGCGCGGGTCGAGTGGGAGCACATCCAGCGCGTCCTGGGCGACTGCGGCGGCAACCTCTCGGAGGCCGCCCGGCGCCTGGGCATGCACCGCCGCTCCCTGCAGCGCAAGGCCGCCCGGCGGCGGCCCCTGCGGTGAGAGCGCCTGCGTCCCTTTGACGCAGGCGGAGAAGGCCCCGGACCTGCATCATCTGTTCTGACAACCTTGAGGCTCCCGTGATCCGTCCCCGCCCCGCCCTGGTCCTCCTCGCCGCCTCCGCCCTCGCCTCGCCGGCCTGGGCCTGCGGGGCCTGCGGCTGCACCCTCAATGGCGACTGGGCCAGCCAGGGCATCGCCACGCGGCCCGGTTTCCGCTTCGACCTGCGCTACGACGCCTTCACCCAGGACCAGCTCCGGTCGGGGACGGGCGTCGTGGACGCCGCCTCCCTGACCCTGCCCAACGCGCAGGAGGTGCAGCGGGAGACGGACAACCGGAACCTCACCCTGACCCTGGACTGGAGCCCGAACGCGGCCTGGGGCCTCAGCCTCCAGGCGCCGGCCTACCGCCGCACCCACGAGACCGTGGCCCCCGGGGATGTGGATCCCTCCGCCTCGCGCAGCACCGGCCTGGGCGATGTCCGCCTCGTGGGACGCTATCAGGGCTTCCTGGACGATTTCTCCTTTGGTCTCCAGGCCGGCCTCAAGCTGCCCACCGGCCGCTTCCACGACACCTTCGCCGCCGGTCCCCAGGCCGGGGAGCCCGTGGACCGGGGCCTCCAGCCCGGCACGGGCACGACGGACCTGCTGCTGGGCCTCTACAAGTTCGGCGACCTGGGCATGGCCTGGGGCTGGTTCGCCCAGGCCATGCTCCAGCTGCCGCTCGACAGTCGCGAGGAGTTCCGGCCGGGCCGGGCCGTGAACGCCAACGCGGGCGTTCGCTACGGGGGCCTCGGCCCGGTGACGCCCCAGCTCCAGCTGAATGTCCGGGCGGAGCAGCGGGAGTCCGGCACCGCGGCGGACGTGGCCAACAGCGGCGCCACCCTGGTGTACCTCAGCCCCGGCCTCACCGCGGACCTGGGCCACGGCGCCCAGGCCTACGCCTTCATCCAGGTGCCCGTCCACCAGCGGGTGAATGGCCTCCAGCTCGAGCCCCGGTCCAGCGTGTCGGTGGGACTGCACGTCGCGTTCTGAAACCCTAAGAGCCGAGGACTCCACGAAGGGCAGGAAGGTTCCACCAAGGCCACAAAGGGCACAGGCAGGCCAACCAAAGCCCTGATTCCTGAGCTTCGGGGTCCTGCTTCGTGCCCTTCGTGGTGGGCCTTCCTGAGGCTCAGCCCGCCGCGGAGATGGGGTGGGAGGGCAAGCCGAGAACCTCCTCCACCTTCTGCCGGGTGATGCGGAGGGTCTCACGGGTGGTCCGCTTGTCCGAGGGCAGCTCGTACATGGGCTCCAGGAGGATCTGCTCCACCAGGCTGCGGAGGCCGCGGGCGCCCAGCTTGCGGGTGAGAGCCTGGTCGGCGATGGCCTCCAGGGCGCCCTCCTCGAAGCTCAGGTCCACGTCGTCCATGTCGAACAGCTTCACGAACTGCTTGGTGACGGCGTTCTTGGGCTGGGTGAGGATGGCCACGAGGGCCTCCCGGTCCAGGGGCGTGAGGCCCGCCACCACGGGCAGACGGCCCACCAGCTCGGGGATGAGGCCGAACTTGATGATGTCCTCGGGCTCCACCAGGCCCAGCATGTGGTCCTTGTCGCCCTTGGAGGAGGGCTTGGCGCCGAAGCCCACGGCCTTGGCGCGGATGCGCTGCTTGATGATGTCCTCGATGCCCACGAAGGCGCCGCCGCAGATGAACAGGATGTTGCTGGTGTCCAGCTGGATGAACTCCTGGTGGGGGTGCTTCCGGCCGCCCTGGGGCGGCACGTTGGCCACGGTGCCCTCCACCAGCTTCAGCAGGGCCTGCTGCACGCCCTCGCCGCTCACGTCGCGGGTGATGCTGGGGTTCTCGCTCTTGCGGCCGATCTTGTCGATCTCGTCGATGAAGACGATGCCCCGCTGAGCCCGCTCCACGTCATAGTTGGCGGCCTGGAGCAGCTTGGTGAGGATGTTCTCCACGTCCTCGCCCACGTAGCCCGCTTCCGTCAGCGTGGTGGCGTCCGCCATGGCCAGGGGCACGTCCAGGAACCGGGCCAGGGTCTGGGCCAGGAGGGTCTTGCCCGTACCCGTGGGGCCCAGGAGCAGGATGTTGCTCTTGGAGAGCTCCACCTCGCCGGATCCCAGGGCCTTCCGGGGCGTGAGGATGCGCTTGTAGTGGTTGTAGACGGCCACGGAGAGGCGCTTCTTGGCGGCTTCCTGGCCGATGACGTAGTCGTCCAGGAAGGCCTTGATCTCCTTGGGGCGGCTCAGGCGGGCCTCGTGCTTGCCCAGGGGCTTGCCCTGCCGGCTCATGCGCAGCTGGAGCTGGCCCGCCTCGAGACACTCATTGCAGATGAAGGCGTCCGGCCCGGCCAGGAGCTGCTCCACCTCGTGGGGCTCCTTGCCGCAGAAGGAGCATTTCTGGTCGCGCTTGTACTTATTCATCTTGGCTCCCAGCTCCCGGTGCGCGGCCCTAGGCTACATCGTGGATGGTCTTCAGTTCCAGGATCTCGAAGCGGCGGATGCCCGCGGGGATCTGGACGCGCACCTCGCCGCCCTCCTCCTGGCCCACCAGGGCCGAACCGATCGGCGAGCTGATGCTGAGGTAGTGGGGGTGCCCGTCGAGCTCCTCCGGCAGCACCAGCTTGTAGGTGAACTCCTCTTCGGAATCCAGGTCCAGGATGGTGACTTCGGATCCGTAGGCGGCCCGGCCCTTGGGGAGGCGGCTGATGTCCAGGCTGGCCACCTCGGCGATGCGCTTCTCCAGGACCACCATCTTGTTCTGGAACATGTCGCGCTTGGCCAGGGCCTGCTCATACTCGGCGTTCTCGGACAAGTCGCCCTGTCCGGCCGCGCGGGCGATCTCCTGGGGGATATCCACCAGGAGCGCCTGCTTGATTTCCTTCAGTTCGTGTTCCAGCTTGGCGAGGACGTGCTTGGGCATGGGATGTCCAGAAAAAAGGCGGGCCGGATGGGGGATGGACCCGGCGGCCCTGTTACAAGGTGGGAGAAGAGAACGATTCTAGCCACTCGGAAGGGGGAAGCGGAGCCGGGAGGGGATGCCCCTCGCCGGGCCGGGTCTTGAAGCGGCGGTGCATCCAGAACCACCAGCGGGGATCCTTCCGGATCTGGGCCTCGATCCGGGCGGTCATGAGCTGGGTGGCGGTCCAGGCGTCCCGGGCCGCGTCCCCGGTGACCGGCACCTCGAAGGGGGGCTCGAACCGGACGGTCGTGGTGCCATCCCCGTTGGGCCAGCTGAAGACCGGCAGCACCGGGAGGCCGTACCGGGCCGCGAGGCTGCCGGCGGTGCCGAAGGTCGAGGCCCATTGGCCCAGGAATTTCACCCAGACGCCCATGGTGAGGGCGTCCTGGTCGAGCAGGAAGCCCACCCCGTCGCCCGCCTTGAGGGCCTTGAGGGTCTCCCGCATGGCCCCGTCCTTGAGGATGACCCGGTTGCCGAAGCGGGTGCGGAAGGCCAGGGAGACCGGCTCCAGAAGGGGGTTGTCCAGCTCCCGGCCGATGACCGCCAGGGTCCGGCCCAGGCGGCTCTGGGCCAAGGCGATGGCCTCCCAGTTCCCGTAGTGGCCCGTGAGCTGGATGAATCCCGTGCCCCGGGCCTTCACCGCGTCGAAGTGTTCCAGGCCTTCCACCTTGATCCAGCGGTCCAGCTCCTCCGGGGTGGCCCGGCGAAGCCGCAGCAGGCCCACGAAGAGGCCTCCGAAGTGCTTGAAGCAGGCCCTGGCCATCGCCCGGGCCTCGACCTCGGACAGGCCCAGGTCGGCCTGGCGAAGGTTCTCCCGCACGATCCGGCGGTGCCGGGGGTCGGCCAGGTAGAAGGCCAGTCCGGCGGCCTCGCCCACGGCCTGGACCGTACTCCAGGGCAGGCGGCCCAGCACCCCGTCCAGGAGGCGGAACATCCCGTACTCCAGGCGGTGCCGGAGGGCCGGGGCGGATGCGGGGTCGGGGGAGGGCATGGTGGGGGAGGTCCCAAAAAAAAGGGGCGCCTCGAAGGATCGAGGCGCGAAATGAAAGTCTACCAGCAAAGGGCCACCAGGACCCTTCCCCTGCCTTTGCAGCAATTGCTATCGCCCGTCCCGAGCCAGGGGCATGGTCATGCAGCGCGGGCCGCCCCGGGCGCGGCTGAGTTCGCTGCTCTTGATCTGGACGAGGTACTTGCCTCCGTCCAGCAGGTCCAGGGCCGGGTCGGCCAGCAGCTGCCGCTCGGTGAGCACCCGGTAGCCGGCCTTCGCGAGCTCCTCCGCGGTGGCGACATTGCGGCTGTAGCTGGTGATGACCCCGGGGGCCAGGGCGAAGGCATTCGCCCCGTCCGTCCACTGCTCCCGCTGCTGCTTGATGTAGTCGTGACCGCCGCAGAAGATGGGCGCCAAGTCGATGCCCAGGCCCCGCAGGGCCGCCAGCAGGTTGGCCTGGGTGGTAAAGCGGAGCTCCTTGTGGCGGAGATCCATGACCACCACGTTCAGCAGCTCGCGGCTGCCGTCCGTGAAGTAGGGCGGGTAGACCAGGCACTCGCCTTCGCTGATGCGGGTGAAGATGGTGTCCAGGTGCATGGCCGCGCGTTTCTTGGGCATGAGCACCATGACCAGGTGCTCGAAGCGCCCCTCTCCCGCCACGTGGTCTGCCCGCAGGCTCTCGGCCAGGCAGGTGATGGCGTCCGTGGTGCTGCGCTCGGAGCATCCCACCACCAGCACCTTGTCGGACACCACCAGGATGTCGCCGCCCTCCAGGCTCACGGGGGCCTTGATCTCGCCCCGGATGAGGGGATTCACCTGGTCGAACCACTTGTCCTGGTCCGTGAGGTGCCGCAGGCGCGGGTGGTGCCGGAAGATGTAGCTGAGGATCAGCGGCTCGCGCTCCCGGGCCCAGGTGGCCATGGCGTTCACGCTGTAGCCGTCGCCGATGACCGAGGCCGGGTCCCGCATGAACAGCAGGTTGGGGATGGGCCGCAGCCGGTAGTCGAACTCCTGCTCCCAGGGCGTGTGGCTGGGCATGTCGTCCCAGGGCACACCGGTGATGACGCTCCGCGCGGCCTGGGCCGGGGTCAGGTCCCGCAGCAGGTTGCAGGTCTCGTCCGGCAGGCCCGCCAGGCGCCGGAGATCCTCGATGAAGGCCAGCTTCACGCCCTCGTCCTGCAGGGCCTCCACGAACAGATCCTGCACGTCCAGCACCTCGTCCGCCACCCGGGCCAGGACCTGCCGGAACAGGGCGTGCTCGCTCCGGGCGTGGTCCCCGAACAGGATGTCGTCGAAGAGGAGCTTCTCCATCATCCCGGGGACCATGAGATCCACCTCCGGGCCGGGGTCGTGGACCACCACCTGCTTGAGGCGTGCGATCTCCGAGAAGACCGAAAGCTGGATGGGCTGCATGGGCGTTCCTCGACAGGCCTGAATCGCCCAGGCTAGCACGCGACCCCGCAGTCATCTGAGCGCGGATTCTTCAAGGGACCCCGGGGTTCCATATTGTTTACCGAATTGGTCGGATATTTTTCTTGAAGCCCTGCGGGGGTCGTCGTAGCCTGAATATTCCTATATCTTTCCCGGGGGCAGTCCCCGAAACGGAGGCAATTCCATGGCCGCATTCGTCACTCAGCCCGCTCCCGAGTTCAAGGCCAAGGCCCTGGTCAACGGCGAGTTCAAGGAGATCGCCCTGTCCGACTACAAGGGCAAGAAGGTCGTCCTCTTCTTCTACCCCCTGGACTTCACCTTCGTGTGCCCCACCGAGATCCTGGCCTTCGCCGACGCCATCAAGGAGTTCGAGGCCCGCAACACGCAGGTGATCGGCGTGAGCGTGGACTCCCACTTCAGCCACTGGGCCTGGGCCAACACCCCCCGCAAGGAGGGCGGCATCCAGGGCGTGTCCTTCCCCCTGGTCTCCGACCTGAACAAGACCATCGCCCAGGACTACGGCGTCCTGCTGCCCGCCGGCATCAGCCTGCGCGGCCTCTTCATCATCAACACCAAGGGCGAGCTGAAGCACATCACCGTGAACCACAACGACCTGGGCCGCAGCGTGGACGAGGTCCTGCGCCTCCTCGACGCCATCGACTTCACCGAAGAGCACG
>Ga0208789_1000664_pt1 | contig 28171 bp, 18 predicted proteins | sample Methanotroph_Enr_FD_187368 | JGI IMG/M metagenome (GOLD analysis project Ga0208789, IMG submission 187368) | Enriched soil microbial communities from Old Woman Creek wetland in Ohio, USA - Methanotroph_Enrichment_5 (SPAdes) (version 2) | ecosystem: Environmental > Terrestrial > Soil > Wetlands...
GATGAATTTTACGCATATCATTTTACAAAAGAAGCAGAGGAATCTTCATGGTTCAAAGGTTTTCGAAATGCTTTTGAATCGTTTTCGCTGAAGCATTTTGAAATAACCCAACTCAACTTTGACGAACTAAATGCGAAAGTAACCTTTGTTATTGACTTTACCGGATTCATTGAAGGGAGTCACGAAAAACAGCGCTTTTCAGGCGAAGGCACGTTGGAATTCATTTACCAATACGATTATTGGTATATTCAAATGATAAATTTTCCCGCTGCTGATAAGTCATTCTGAGCTTAAAACATTCGACAAATAAGCTTTCCAGGCATTTAAGGCTCACCATTTAAATAAAAAAGTAAAATATTAAGAGGCTGCTTAAATTTTCTCCGTAGGAGATACATATCAATAGAATTTATCAGAACGAGACAACCTATTTTCCGAAGGGAATTAACACCATCCTGTTAATCCCCTGTCGGACAATGATTTCGTATATTCGTTTTTTCTATTGATATTTTTGTTCTAACCGACAAAGAAACTAATTACAATTATTAAACAGTCATTAAGTTCCCGGATTTCCCTTTAAGAACAAGGTTTGATTGCTCAAATTTAAGGGTGTTCGGTTCTAAATTTCATTTTCTTTTCCCGATTTTTCTTTTTGCAGCTGCATGGTCAAGGCCGTTACTCCACTGAGTCCACCTAATTCCATTGTTTCTAACGCCGAACTGGGAACAACTACAATAGTCGAATTCTGTTTTAGTCCTTCGTAGAGCATATTCATTGCCCTCAGGTGAAGAGCGGTTGGATTGTCGGCATAGGTTCGGGCTGCATCCCCGAATTTCTCAGCTACCTGTCGTTCCGAATCTCCGAGTATAACACGCGCCTGCCGCTCTCTTTCAGCCTGTGCCTGCATCGACATGGCATCTTCAAGGGCCGGGGGAATCAGTACATCCTTAACCTCCACCGAAATAACATTTATACCCCATGGTTCGGTGCGCTCATCGATAATTCTCTGAAGTTCGAAACTGATTTTTTCCCTGCCTTCGAGCATATCCGAAAGCATGGTTTTACCGATTACATCCCTGAGCGCTGTTTGCGAAGCCCAACTTATGGCACTTTGATAATCGGCAACGTCGAGAGCTGCTTTTTTCGAATCGATCACCTTCCAGAAAAGCACTGCATCCACATCCACCGGAACGGTATCTTTGGTTAATGTTTTCTCAGTTTTAAAAGTTGTGGTGATCACTCGGGTATCAATCCAATAGGGAATTGTATCGATAATAGGAATGATAAAAAACAGACCAGGGCCTCTGATGACCCGAAATTTGCCCAGGCGTAGAATAACCGCCTTTTCCCATTGATCGGCAATTTTAATTGCCGATGCTACTAACGCGGCCACGACAAAAGTAATAATGATACCTCCCATTGTTCCTCCTGTATCAGCAGGCCCATTGTACGATGAATAGGTAATACTTCCACCAATTACCAGGACAAGGATAAAGATCAGCGAAGCGAAAGCATTAAAACGTCTCATTTTAATTTCCTCCATAATTTAGGCTCAAAGACATGAAATATTTATGGATTATCCATAGTATAAAGTTACCGCTTTTTAAAAGAAAATATTCAATTTCAGCAGGATAATTATCTGATAAATTATAAATAAATGCTGATTGCACCCGTCAAAACGGTAACCAGCAACATAACTAATGTTGTAGCAACAGCCCATTTTAAAGTAAAACGCTGATGTGCTTCAAAACTAACACCAGCTAGTCCGGTCAATAAATAGGTCGATGCAACCAGGGGACTCAGCATGTGAACGGATTGGCCTAAAAGCGAAGCCCGTCCTATTTCAACCGCAGTGACCCCAAAATGTGAAGCAGTTACGGCTGTTAAAGGAACAATCCCATAAAAATAGGCATCATTGCTGACGAAATACGTGAATGGCATTGAAGTAAGGCCGGTGATAATTCCCATGTTAGGTCCCAATGAATCAGGGATAATGTGAATAAAACTTTGCGCCATAGCATCCAGCATTTTAGTACCCGACAGAATGCCTGTAAAAATGCCGGCCGCAAAAACCATTGAACCTACTGATAAGGCACTTCCGGCATGTGCTGCCAATTTTTTCCGCTGTTCTTCAAGGTTCGGAAAGTTGATAATCAAAGCAATAGCAAGGCCAACCATAAATGTAATTGCAATCGGGAATAAACCTGAGACCAAAGTTACAATCAGGACAATAGTCAGTAACAGGTTGGTGAAATAGATTTTTTTATTCTTTATTTCTCTGTTTTCAGGAACTTCTATATGTATTATTCCCAGTCGTTTTCGCTCTTTTTTACCAAAAATGTACGCAACAAACAAAACCCATACGATCGATGCAACCATACTTGGAATAATCGGGTTAAACAGTTCGGTTGGATTAAGGTGTAAAGCACTCAAACAACGTGCATTTGCGCCGGTCCAGGGGAGTTTGATCATGATACCGACGCATAAGGTAAGAATAGCAGTCAGAATCAGAGGATTTATCCCAAGGCGTTTATATACCGGGAGCATTGCTCCGACAATGATCAGGTAAGTTGCTGCCCCGTCCCCATCTAACGCAACAATGAAAGCAAGGATACATGTACCCATAATAACTTTTAAAGGATCACCTTTAGCAATTTGCAATATCTTAATTATCAATGGCTCAAAAAGCCCTACTTCGAACATGATCCCAAAATACAAAATTCCGAACATAAGCAATACACCTGTAGGAGCAGTAGCCACCAGCCCATCTTCCATCATTTTGCTTAAACCTGATCCGGCTCCGCTTATCAGTCCAAATAAAATTGGAATCAGGGTCAGTGCGACCAAAGGGGAAAGTCGCTTGGTCATGATTAAAGTGATAAACGTTGTAATCATCCCAAGGCCAAGTATGGCAAGCATCGTTTCACTCATTGCTTTTATCTAAATTATATATAGAACAATTGACAAATTCTCCTGTGTTTTCTTGCATGAAAGAGTTTCCCTAAGTAAGCCTGCTAGTAAAAAAGAGGTAACCGTTTCTGCAATAAACGGCTAACCTCTTCTTAATCAACTACTAATATTCTTCTAAATAAGCTTATCTTCGAATCTGTTAAATTCAAAAAACAAGTCTTGCTCTAGATGTCTATTAATATGTGTAATCCCATTCTTCTGTTGAACTATCTACTGCATTAGTCTTCACTATCTTTGTTATCCTGTTGTGGGCATCTCTGGTATACACAAAGGTTGCCGTTTTCTTAACAATGGGAGTTGCGGTTGGATCCCAGTATGTATATGAATCGATCAGTTTTGCGCTGGGCCTACCATACAAATTACCATAGGGTCTCCAATCCGAATCGGATATATTTGACTGATAAATGCCTTCTGCATTATTATCAGCCAGGTATGTAAACACCTTTATCTGAGTTGTATCACCTGAATCACTATATTTAACAATTTTACTGACATTTCCATCAGTGATAAAAACTTCTCGCTTTTTAGTGTTTGTACCAGAAAAAAATTCATTATATGAAATACCAAAACCATCCGCATTGTATTCGTAGCCAAAATAATCACCTCCGCCCTGGTCGTCTTTTGTAATGTAGCCTGATGCATTCAGATCATATGAAGCATATACAGAATTGTCATCTTTTGTGAGGGTCAGTTTATTGGGTACCGAATAATCGTAAGTCAGGGTTTTATCCACAGATCCTGCCCATAGGTCAACCATTTGTGCTACTTTACCTGATATATCATAAGTAAAATCCCACTCTTCTATATCAGTTTGCCAGGTAGCATGAAAAGCAATTGATTTTATGGTATGATCATCCAGAATACAACGAAGCGAGAAACCATTCCGTTTACTAGTGCTGTATGTCATATCAAGAATAGGAGATTCACCCGTCAGGAACGCACACGTGCCTTTGGTAGCATCAGTAGCGAGCTCTGTAGCTGTCCATAAGTAATTGTAATTATAATCGTTAAATACACCACTGCTATTACACTTAGCACCTGCTCTTGCGGAGAACCCAGTTTCATTGGTAGCGTCAGCATTAGTCTCTGGTGCCCAATTGACAACCCCTGTTTCTCTTAATTTATTACCAGCTTCATCTACCCCCAAAAATTCTGATAATGTGCCGTATTCTTCAATGGTTGGTACATGCCAGCCAGCGGGACATATATTACGGACATCATTTACGGCAAACCAGTTGTATAATTTACCAAATCTTGCGGCATTGTCAGTATTGTTGTCTAAATCGCACCATGCACCCGTAGTTAAAAGTATCCATGCCTCAGGAGTGGTTACATTGTCAATGGAAGCACCTGAACTGTATTTGGTAGTTCTCAGGCATTCAGCCATCCATATTTGACCGCCAATTTTTACAGTTGCATAGTAATTGCCGGAAGCATCTTTGCATTCAATAAAATTGAAATTAACTGTCTTGCTATCGGTTGGTACATCAGTAACGATAGTGGCGTAATTCCCGGATATTCCTTTATACAACATGATATCACCAGGTGTATAAGCCAAAGAGACAGAAGCTTCAGCACTTTTAAGCGGACTTACGATATTCTTTTCCTGAACACCAACAAAAGAAATTTCAGGGTGGCTATTGTTGCTGGAAACACTAATCATTTTGCCAGATAAAGCATATCCAGCCCCCTGCACGCCAATCACATAAGCACCTGTTCGCAATGAAACCTGAAATGAATTTGTTCCTTTTTGTAGATTTTGCGAAAGTGAGGCAATCTTTCTACCATCCATACTGTATACGCTGATACGTGCATTTCCAGCCTGTTTAGCATAAAATGAAACAGTTGAAGTTCCTGCAGTGGAGTTAGAGGTAATTTGTATCCCGTCATTGTATGCAGATAATGGTTTAAGAGCTGTAGTTACATTTAAAACTAGTACATCTCCACTCGGCACTGTAGTTGATATGCCTTGGGTAACGTTTTGGGCTTCAACACTTTCAACAGTTGCACTTTCCCCGCTTCCTGTAAAAGAAATGGTGTAAACCTGTGCAAATGTTTGTAATGTTCCAAAGAACATTAAGACTGCGGCAAATAATGCCCATGAGTAATTTTTTTTCATGATTTTTTTTTTAGGTTAAACATTAATTAATTGGGGGGTTAGAAATAATTCGTTAGTTAATTTCCGGCCAGAATAATCAGCGCCAGACCAGCTGTAAAAAGTAAAAACATAAACGCAAGCAAGGTATTAACTGATTTATTGGCGCCTTTAAATTCTTTCCAGATAAAGACACCCCAGAAAGCACCAATCATGGTAGCACCTTGTCCAAGTCCGAACGAAATGGCATACCCGGCTTTATTTGCTGCCAAAAGGCTTAACGAGGTTCCGAGCGCCCAAATCATTCCACCGATAATTCCTGACAAATGGCTTCGGAAATTACCTTCGAAATATTGTCTGAAATTAACCGGAATGCCTTCGATAGGATTTTTCATCAGGTATGTATTGAACAGAAAATTGCTTATAACGATACCAATTACAAAAAAGAAAAATGCGGCGTAAGGAGTCAGTTTTCCGGCTTCGGATAATCCGGCTGCCGTAGCTTCGGGATCAGTAGCAATTGCACTTGCAACAAAGCGGAAGAACCAGGCCATAAGAAATCCTGCTGATATTGAAAGGAGGATTCCTTTTGTGGATGCCTTTTTTTCGCTGACAGCATGTTTTTTATAGGCCAATGCATCAAGAATTATTGCCACTACAACAATTCCAACGCCAATAAACAGGAGTAAAGGGTCTCCTTTAGGCGTAGCTATATAATTGATAAGTACACCCAGTACCATAGCAATTCCAACTCCAACCGGGAATGCAATAGACATACCTGCAACAGAGATGGCAGCAACCAACAGAATATTGGAAAGATTAAAGATGATACCGCCTAAAATGGGATTGAGAATACTCGAAGTGCTTGCCTGTTTGATACTCTCAACAAAGCCCATTCCAATATTGCCGATACTGCCGAAAGTGAAACCGAAAAGCAGGGAAAACAGTAAAATCCCGATCACATAATCCCAATAGAAAAGCTCGAAACGCCAGCTTTTGGCGGCCATTTTCTGTGTGTTCGCCCACGATCCCCAGCAAAGCATGGTAACAAAAGTGAGAACAACTGCCAGCGTGTAACTACCTACGATAAACATGGTTTTTAGTTTTAGTTAGTAAAAAGTTATTGTTATTTGTGAAATCTTTGTTCTGCAAATGCAATTATTTCCGGCAACCCTGCCATGAAAAAATCAAACCCGCCTTTGCCTTCCCTCACCCTGTATTCGTGTTGTAAATCTTTGTCACGCAAAAGCATATGAGCATTCCCGTTGCCTTCGTAAAAACCACCTTTATCAGGTGCGTCGATAAAAAACGAAGTACGTTCGAGGGCTTTAGGTTTCATATCTGATAGTAAACCAGAGAAAAGGTCTTTTGAAATGAAAGCGTCGCTAATAATACACGAAACAAATTGCTCCTGAAAAGCCGTTTTGCATATATCGGATGCTTCAGCCTGATATCCTGCTATAGCACGAAACCGATAGCCTTTGCGTATTCTTAATTTTTCTTCGAATTCAGGCATTAAGGCTGTTAATTGCTTTACAGAATTCTCAGATAAAAACACAATCAATATAGGACTCATAAGGTTCTTTTCAATCTCCTGATTCACCTTTTCCGCAATTGTCTTACATTGAGCTTCCGAAAAATTTCCTGCTAAATAAATAACAGGGTAAAATCGGCTGGTATATTCATATTCAGCAGGCACAAAGGCATAAACTTGCTCATTACCGGCCGTTAGAGTTAGTAATTGTTTTTCAGGCAACATGTTGGAGACACTTTTAGTTGTTATATCTCCCCGATACAGTTTACCATCGAATGCATCACTGATAAAACGGAGTGCATTTGGCAATGCCGAACACCAGTACTGGAAACTGTGACCTCCATCACGGACCCGGAATTCATGAGGAATATTCAGGTTGCGCATTAGTATATGTAATTCCTCGTTACTCCGGCAAAGTGTTTGTTCTTTGTCGCCATTATCAATATAAATATTCAGTTTCTTAATATCAGCAGATGGCATTTGAGATAAAATGTAATAAGGGCTATTCTGTTTGTAATACTCAGTGATTCTATTTTTGCCTTTAAATTCCGGCTCACCAAATAACCGGCCCCATTGATCATCCCAGCCGGAAGCATCTTCAGTCATATATTGTTCATCGGTACGGACTGAAATACTCAAAGGAACCGTAGTGCCAAATACATCCAAATGTTTCAGGTGCAGATTCAGGGCACCAAATCCTCCCATGGAATAGCCCATCAGGGCGCGATGCTGCCTATCGGCTTTAGTTCGGAAAAGGCTGTCAATGTATGGCACCAGCTCGTTTACAAACATATCCTGATAAAGGAATGACCGTTTATAATCATTCACATAATAAGTGCGAAATGCTTCGGGCATCACGAAAATCATGGATTGGATTTCCCCGTCTGCAACGGCCTTGTCAGCATATTGGCTGATTTGACCATATTCCAGCCACGAGGCTTCATTATCACCAAGCCCGTGTAATAAATAAACAACAGGAAAGGATTGCTTTGTATCATAATAATTTGCCGGCAGACAAACCGAGAAATGGACATCCTGGTTTAATATCTTACTAGACATCACCATGCTTTCCATAATCCGCAAGCCTGAAGCTGCAACCGTATTGCAAATCAGTATTATGCCAAAGAAAAACAGTAAAGAAGTTCGTTTCATTTTTTAGTTGTTGAGATGGTCATTGATATATGCAGCCGACTCATATATTCCGTTTAGGAAGGATTCGAATAAAGGTGTTCCCTGCCGAACCCTGTATTCGTGGTCAAGCTGGTTTTTTCTTAAATTCATATACAGCGAATGATAGACGTTGTAATTGCGCCCTTCATCAGTTATATCAAGGTAATAACTTAGTGCAGGATTATCAGCATTGGCATTCACAGGAAGATCTGCATCAAAAAGAAGGCACGCATTGATTTGCTCTGAACATGCAGTAACCAATTGGTAAGCCAATAATCCAGCCTGTTTATTTCCTAACAGCAAGGTATGATTGCGGTCTGCAATTGCACGATATTTCGTGCGAACCTGGGAAATAATCTGTTGAAGAATAGCGGCAGTAACAGTTTTTGTTTGCAGGGGGATTTCAACAATTAATGAAGCCGGTATTTTGCTTTCGCCAATCATAGAATTAAACAGTGACTTTATTTTTTGTGATTCTTCTTCCTGAGTATTGATATTCCGGTCGTGAAGAATAATGATGACCGGATAATTTTTTGCATCTGATAAATAGGTTGGCGGCACAGTTACGCTATATTCGATATTGGTTCCTTCGGCTTGCTCCGCAAAAATACGTTCAGCCGGAACAGTTGCTCCTGGGTTAACAGGCGCCGGATCTGCCGGATAAGGGATATTTTGAACGGCAAAACTGATAAACCTAAGTGCCTCGGGCAATGCACCATGCCAGTAATCCCAGTTGTGAGCGCCATTCCGCACACGATATTCGTGTTTTATGTTCAGGTTGCGGAGCATGTCGTGAAGTGAATCGTTGGGTTGCGATAGGTTTTCTTCATCATCGCCGCAATCAATAAAGTAATTCTGGCCTTGTAAGGAAATGTCGTTCGGATTTGTAAAGAAATAGAAAGGATTATTCTCCTTATAATAGTCAGTTAAACGAGCAGCGCCTTTGGAACCTACACCACCAAAAATGGAACCCCATTGAATATCCCAGTTCGACTGAGGTTCATTCATATATTGCTGATCGGTGCGATAGGACATACTTAATACAACGCCGGTTTTAAATACTGAAGGATTTTTTGCCGTTGTAATAAGAGCTCCGTAACCACCCATCGAATAACCCATTACAGCCCTGTGCTGGGGATCCTTAATTGTGTGATACAACAAATCTATTTGTGGAATCATTTCTTTTACAAGCATATTCATATATGGGAAAGCGCCATCGTATTGATCGACCCAATAGGAATTAAAACCCTGTGGCATCACATAAATCATGGGGATTTTCCCGGCATCATCTGCATCAACATAATTTTGGATATCGCCCCATGTATACCACGCAGTCTCATCATCACCGAAGCCATGTAGCAGGTATACAACAGGGTACTTCGAATTCAGTGTGTCATATTCTTTCGGTAACAGAACCGTGTATTTAATCTCGCGGTTGAGGAGCTGGCTTTTCAATGTTCGTTCAGTCAATAAGCGTATTAAGGGCGGCTTGTGAGGAGCAGTAGGATCCGGTTCCGGCTTACAACCAGACAACCCCATTAAAAGGGAAAGGGAGCCGAGAATCGCGAGTAAGCTGATGATGAAAGCTTTATGCATTCTGTTTGGTTATTTTTTGTCAGGATTAAGTATTTCCAGGGGTTTATCAGCGTAAACCACATAGGATTTCTCAGTTATCCGGAAATCCGGGTTCTGATTTACCCATTTAATTTCAAGTTTATGATCACCATTTTCCAACATGTATTTATAAAAGATGTCGTATTTGCGGACGATGTAATCATACGGCATCTTAACCTGCTCAACTTTTGCACCGTCGATATATACATCCAGCAAAGCAACGAAATCACTCTTCTCAACACCACACTGGCTCTTAACATTCCCCAAAACGACTATGCCATTCCCGGTAAAGTCAATCTTAATACTTTCGTCCAGGTGATCCTTCCTCACTAAAAGCTGCTTGGTTGGATACATTCCTTCAAAGGATTGCTCAAACCTCAATGGTTCGGGTTTTTGAATTTTAAGTATAACGCTGTCATTTTTAACCTCACCCCCATTTTTTTCAATTTGCTCAATCGCATGTTTATAACTCAGTGCATACACCTGGTTCAGCGTGAGGTTAGAATAGGGGAATTTCATATCCTGCACCTTCTCAACAGCCGGTTTCCAGAAAGCAGGAATTTTATCATACCCCAGGATAACACCCAGGATACCACCCGCAGTTGCCGGGTTACAATCCGAATCCTCTCCGCAGCGTGTTGCAATATCAATGGTTTTATAGAAATCCTTATTGCCATACAAAAGCCCTATCACCACATAAGCAGCATTAACGCTGGCGTCGATATTGAATGAATTAAAAACTCCTTCGGGGCAACCTTTTTCGGAAGTATGTTTCTTTTGAAATTCAAACCAGCATTGTTTCCAGTCGTCCGGATACTGCTTGTGCCATTTAATTACATCGCTGATAGACTGATAAAACTTACTCTTTTCAGGAATTGGTTTTAATCCCTGTTCGATAATCAAATCCAGATCATCAGAATAGAAGGCTGTTGCATACATGCCGGCCATAAAAACGCCACCATACCAACCGTCGCCGTAATTTGTAATATGACCGGTGCGGTCGCATATTTCGGCAGCTGTATTGATCAAACCTGGCGACATCATCCCGGCAAAGTCTGATTCGATCTGGAAGTCAATATCATCGGCATGGGGATTATTCATCCAATAGCCGGAAGCGGGAGGCTTGATTCCGTTCAAAATATTGTAGCGGGCCGCCTGGTTGGCATGCCATAATTTATAAGGAGCGTGAGCAAAGCTTTCTGCAAATGAATCAGCTGGCGCATCAAACCCGCATCTTTCTATAACTTCAATAAAAGACAAATCCATATACACATCGTCAAATAAACCCGGATCCGACTCAAATAATTCTCTGATATAATCGTCGTACCAAACTATAGGTTGATAATCCTGTATCATGGATCCTTTAAACTGGAATTCAGTAGGACCGCCATACGTGCAGCCGATTGTTTGTCCAGCCCAGCCACCTTTTATCTTGTCTTTCAGCGCATCTGCTGATATTGCGACCTTCTCGGGCAGTATTGTTGTCTGCATATTACTGCTACTACATGATGGTTGAAGTAGTAAGGCCGATAGAATAAGCAGCACGGCAGATATCAGAATCAGAAAAGGTATTCCTTTTTTCATTGTGGTGTCTATTTAGGCAAATTACTTTCAGGCTTTTTTTCCGAATAAACCATAATATCATTGATCCTGATTTCGTATTCAGGTTTAGGATTGATCCATTTGAGTCTCACATTGTGGCTTCCTTCGGTAAGCTGGTATTTCCAGGCCGGCTCAAGGCGGCGGGAAGTGTTTTTCATAGGTAATTTTACATGCTCATCAAGTTTCCCATCGATATATACATCAAGTTCAGCAACATAAGGATCGTTGGGTTCGGCTAGGCCAAATACTTCCGATCCAACCCGTTTCGAAACGCGATCGATATAATCTTTATCAATTTTCGAGTTCTTAACGAGGTTTCCATAGAAAATATATCCATTCCCGGTAAAGTCGTACGAAAGTTCATCGGTAAAGGATTTGTCGTACCTGTCGCGGAAAGTTGGAAAAGTCTTCTCAAAATTCTGTTCAAATGCAACCGGAACCGGCGCTGCATAAGGAATAACAATTTTATCACCTTCAACAGTTCCACCGGCAAGAGTAATCATCTCCAATGCTTGTTTAAAGCTCATTGCATATGCTTTATTCAGCGACATATCTGTTCCTTCAAAATCCAGTGGTTCAATTTCCTGAAGCGGTTTCAGCCAAAATGCCGGGATATGCGAATAACCCACCATTACACCCAAAACACCACCTACTGTACCAGCATCAGAATCAGAATCCTGTCCGCAATGCGCAACAATATCAACTGATTTTGTGAAATCACCTTTACCATACAAAAGGCCGATTGCAACATAAGCTGAATTAATTTTTGCATCAATATCAAAGGATAAAAACACACCTTTCGGGCATCCTACGTCGTTATTCCATTTTTTCTGCAGTTCGAACCAGGTTGCTTTCCAGTCAGTTGGATATTGCTTGTGCCACTTAATGACATCCGCAATACAATCATGAAACTGGGTTCCTTCAGGAATTGTTTTAATTGCCTGTTCTACAATTTCATTTATATCATTCGAGATAAATGCCGTTGAATACAATGCCGAAACAAAAACGCCGCCATACCACCCATCACCGCTGTTCATGATATGCCCAACTCGATTGGCAATTTCAGTTGCTGAATTCACCATTCCCGGAGCCATCAGACCAATAAAATCGGCTTCGATTTCGAAATCAATATCATCGGCATGCGGATTGTTTTTCCAGTAGCCTGATTTTGGAGGCATAATGCCGTTCAGGATATTATATCTCGAAGCCTGGTTAGCATGTGCAAGATGGTATGGTGTTGATGCCCAGTGATGTGCAATGGTGTCCATAGACACATTTAACCCGTACTTTTCGAAAACTTCGACAAAATTCATATCAGTGTAGATGTCGTCAAACAGTCCCGGTTTTTTATCATACCAGTATTTCACATATCCATCGCGCCATGGAATATTCTGATAATCAGGAATAAGTGATCCCAGGTATTTGAATTCAACAGGAGCGCCATATACCACACCGATAGTTTGTCCGGCCCAGCCGCCTTTAATTTTGTCTTGCAGCTGTTCTTTTGTAAAAGTATTTTGAGTCAATGCTTCTTTATTGCCTGTTTCTTTCTGTTTACAGGAAACTGACATAGTTAGTAACAAAACTGAAACAAACACAAATCGAAAAGTCCTACAGATTATATTTTGCATGGTCTTGGTTTGATTTAATGATAAACACTGAGTTCCGTTATTGAAGTAAATCCGGAAACCTGTTTGGTATATTTATTCCAGTGGTCCTGGATTTTTGCATCGCCGATAATGCGAATTGCCTTGGTTTCGACAGGATCAAAGCTGATAACGTATTCGGCAAAGTGGGGTTGAAAAAACACAATGTCAGTCTCGGGCAAAGGTGGCGTAATTGAAGTATTTTCAACCGGTGTCCATTTTCCGGCATCATTCAGATATTGCACGTTGAGTGAGGTAAACCATCCCCCGAATTCTTCGAGACAACCGGTATGCAAGGCCATCATACTTATTTTTTGAGGAGTCTTCCAGCCATAGCCGTAATAATCCACTTTTGGGATTTTAGCTTTGGCAGCCAGGCTGTAAAATACAGAGCCAGGACCGTCGATTTTACCGTCGTTTATAACTTCCACGTTCTTAGCATACATTGACTTCCCAAAAGTGTACCAGCACGAATCAAGGACTTTTTCGTTAAGCTGACGAACATTTGCCAGAATAGTATCGGCTGTCGGGGCAAAATTAGTGCCACGAACTAACAGATTGAAATCATGGGTGATTTTTTCTTTCCCGTTATCAAGCTGAAGTGTAATTTTAGAATAGCCCGGAGTTGTTGGAATACCTGTAAGCTTTCCTTTTGTAAACGTAAGACCTACTGGTAATTTACCTGCAATCATGCTCCAGTTGTAAATTTTGTTAGCCTCGGTATAGAAATTATAATCAATCGGTTTGCCAATTTCCATAATTGGCAAAGGGCCGATGCAAAATTCGACAGGAGGATTAAAAACTGCTTCGGTATTGATTGTGAGCACCTGGTTGCCTGGCTTACCAGAAAGTTTGCCACCCTTTGAAACAACCAGGTCAATAGCGGCTTTCAATGTCTGATCAATCATCTCCGATATTTTACCATCAGGCAAATCGTATCTTGTAATGTTAATATATTTGTCGTTGAAGGGCATTTTCCACCCATCGACCGGCAAATACAGATTTTCAGGTAAGCCTTTCATCCCATAAATAACACCCATCAATCCTGCAACTGTTGCAGCCTGGTTGTCGGCATCAAAACCCATTGCACAGGAAAGGTCAAGTGTATGCTGGAAATCTCCACCGCCATATAGCATTGCCAAAACAGCACATGCACCATTCAGATTAGCATTCCAGATGGTTTTGGTCATATCAGGCTCATCGATATAATATTTCTGAGCCATATCTTTCCTTGCAGCTTTCCAGTCATTCGGATATTTTGCATGCAAGGCAATCATTTCCCTGGCTGTAGCTGTAAACCGGCCATTGGCAGGCAATGCCTTTATTCCGATTTCAATCAGCTTATTGATGTCTTTTTCGAAATAAGCTGCGGAATACATAGCTCCGTAAAAGATTGTTGGTTCAACGCCCCAATCGTCACTGGTAATACGGGCAGCCCAATCAGATTTTGAAGCTGCATAGTTAATCATACCCGGAGCTGTAACCCCCCATATTTCGTTGATAAGCTGAGGGTCAATCTGGAACCAATGAGGATTCAATGTTTTGCTTCCTGTAAAAGGCGGGGTGTAACCGAAATGCATTAATCCAAGCGCAGCGCGGTTTGCAAGCCAAACCCTGTCGCGGATATGATACATCCAGGCTTCGCGGAGTTGTCCGTACGAAGGATCAACACCAAATTTCATCATCTGTAGCAGATACATGTATTCAACATCCGTGTCGTCATCCGAAAAAGCACCATCGTATTTTTTCAGCTTATCCATATTCTTTGTGTACCCGTAAGGCCATGTTTCCGGTCCCGGCGCATTGATGTACTTGCCTTCGTGGGGTAAACCATAAATATTGCCGATCATCTGGCCTATCCACTCGGCGGCGATTTTATCGCGTAGTTCGCGAACTGTGATCTTGTTCGGTTTGCTTCCATTCGAAATGACCGGAAGTAAAAACATTACAAAAACAAGATTCCACACTATGAATTTTTTCTTTGTTCTCATTTAGTTTTGCATTGGGGGGTTCTGTTGAAGGGAAGGATTTGCATTAAGTACATCCTGGGGAATAGGGAATAATTTAGCATTCGGACCTCTTGCCGGTTTATTCCACCCGGCATTGCCCCAAACGCCAAAACGGATCATATCCTGCCTTCTGTGGCCTTCGAATACGAACTCACGACCAAGTTCGTCGAGTAATCCGGTATCAGTCAAATCCGATGCCTCCAGAGGTGCAAGCCCTGCGCGTGTCCTTATTTTCTGAAGATCAGCATTACCCAGCATCTCAGCCCCACGTCCCATGCGGTATAAGGCTTCGAGCTTCGTATAAAGTACATCAGCATAGCGGAACAGTACAAAATCGTTATCCATATCATATTTGTCATAATCCAATACGTTTAACGCGTACTCATATTTTCCAATGCGGGCACCTTCCCATTTTTTACGGCTACTATAATTGATGATAGTGTCGGTGTAAATAAAGTTTGGAATGTCTTTCCCTGTCAGATCTTTTTGCTGACCCCTGATAAATGATTTTTTCCGCAGGTCATTATCAGCAAACTTATGTAAATATGGCGGCTCAGTTACAAACTCGTCCCAAAACGAATTCCCTGTCATCCCATACGTGGCGGCACTGGAAGAGTTGAGGGTTAAAGCAAAAAAGTAAAAAAGTTGCGGAGTTAAAATAGGATCATATGGGATTACGAAAATATTCTCTCTTGACGATTCATTTTTTATTTTGAAATTTGTGAAATAATTGCTTTCGATTTGATAACTATTAAGCGCTATCACTTTATCGCAGGCATCAACTGATTTTTGAAAGTTATCCACACCTATCCATTCCTGGGAATTGAGGTATAATTTTGCCAGTAAGGTGTAAGCCATGCCTTGGGTAACACGGCCATAATATGCCGGGATTGGAATTTTTTGTAGTAAATCAACATTAGCGAGAATCTCCTTCTCCACAAAATCAAATACAAATTTCCTGTCTTTTTGCGGAGGCAGTTCTTTACTTGTGAAATCGGTTACAAAAGGTATATTCCCCCAATTATCCATTGCCCAATAATATTCGTACGCACGTAAAATCTTGATTTCGGCAATAATCCGTTCTTTCTCAGGAAATGTAATGGATGTTTGTTCGGTTTCGTAGAGTACTTCGTTGCAGCCTGCAATGCCCTGGAAAACAGAATTCCATGCCCAGAGATTGATTTTATTTGTAGATAGGACCATATGCTGTTGTATTTGATCCCAGCGCCCGCCATCCCACACGGAGCCATCATACTTCTTAGGAGCAGCTAATTCGTCGCTCGACAATTCGTCAAGCGTCCACAGGCTGAATTCCTCCGGATAATGCTGAAGTTTGGTGTAAGCCCGCGCCGCATTCTGTAGTACAGCTTGTTCATTCACAAAGAATTGGTCGATGGTGATTTTAGAATATACTGTTTCGTCGAGCTTTGTGCATGCAACCATGCTTAACACCAGAGTTAAACAAATGGCCTGTATATAGTTAAACTTTTTCATGGTTTACTTCTGTTTTAATTAAAAAATAACGTTTACACCTAAAGTTACTGAAGTAGAGCGTGGATAATAACTCAATGGCTCCATCCCGGGAGCTAACCCGCTCAAACCAACTTCCGGGTCAAGGCCTTTGTAGCCGGTTATGGTAAATACATTCTGGGCAGTAAGGTTAACCCTGATTTTCGAAATATATTTCAAACTGATTGGGACGTTATAGCCGAGCGATATATTATCGAGCTTAAGATAGGTTGCTTTCTCAATATATTTCGACGAATATTGAGCTTTACCTGTGAATTCAGGGTTATCGAGCTGAGTGTGTACTATATTCTTACCGAGTACCACCCAATTCTCATAATACAGCCGGTAGGTATTCAATACTTCGCCTCCGATCTGGGCCCTTAACGAAAAGTTTAAATCCCAGTCTTTATAGGAAATCATATTACTCCATCCCAGGATACAAAACGGCATCGCATTGCCGATTGGCCCGATGAAAGCTTCATTATAAAAAGTTGTTGTATCACTTTTATTTGTTTTTGCGATTGCTGTGTCATTTTTAAAGATATCATTACCCTTTGAATCAATTCCCAACCAGTCAGGCCCATAGAAAGTACCTATTGGTTCTCCTTCATAAAGACGCTCAACTTTTATAGGAAAATCATTGTAAAGCTGGCCGGTTTCGATATATGGAGCTTTAAATTCAGCATTGGTAAATGAGATAAGCTTATTGTTATTTTTACTAAAAGTTACAGTAGTTGTCCAGTTAAAAGATTTCTGTTGAACAGCTACCGCATTTACTGAGATTTCAACCCCATGATTTCCGATTACACCAACATTGGTAAACAATGATGGGTAAATATATGGCGGAACATTTACCGGATAGGTATAAAGCAGATCGGTGCTTTTGCGATAGTAATAGTCAATAACGCCACTCACACGGTTTTTCAGGATAGAAAAATCGACTCCGGCATTCAGTTCCTGCTTCTTTTCCCAGCGGAGATCCGGGTTTGGGTTCGAAGTTGGTGCATAGCTATTTATCCACTGCCCGTTGTATAAGAATTTCCCGGCTGATGCCATCATAATCAGTGACTGATAGTTAGCGAATTCCTGGTTCCCGGTAGTACCGTACCCAACGCGGAGTTTAAGGTCGTTGATCCAGGAAACGTTGTTCATAAAATTCTCCTTATTTATCCGCCAGCCAAGACTAGCCGCAGGGAACCAGCCCCATTTATTGTTTGCGCCAAAGCGTGATGATCCTTCCTTGCGGAGCGAAACAGCAAGCAAGTATCGCTCGCTGTAATTGTACATAAGGCGGCCAAAAAACGAGATGAGGGTACTGCTCTCTCTATAAGAGCCCATGTATGCCTGACCAATACCCAAAGCTGAACCTGCCCCGATATTATTCGGACCGTAAAGATCAGTATCGAATTTGCTGTTAACCATATATGATGAATTCGCATCCTGTGTCTGATAGGAGTAGCCGGCAAGAGCCTGGAGAGTATGTTTTTCAATTGTTTTAGTATAATTCAGGGTACTTTCGTATTGCAGGGAACTGTTTTTCCCGTTATCAATTTCGGCTTCACCAAATTGGCCCAGAATACTTGGGTAATACTTGGTTTTGTATGAGAGCATTTCATCATCCGTTTGGTCAATCGAAAGGAAATTGACCCATTTCAATGAATTAGCCAGTTTTAATGTAGCGCGGACATTAGCAGTACCTTCAATTGTCTTTCCGTCGACAGTCCGCTCATTAAGCATAGCAACCGGATTGTAATACGCATTCCCCGGCAACACTGTATACCCACCTGAATTTGTATTAGCAGAGTCATAAACAGGACTCGTCGGGTTTCGGATAAATGCCTGGTAAAAAATATCATAATTGGCAGGTTTGTATTTACGCATACCATAACTCAGGTTATAGTCGAGCAATAGAATGTCGCCAAAAGCTTTTTGCATAATATTAGTACGAACAAGGTATTTATTTGATTCATTGTTTTTAAGCAAACCATCCGACTGCTCAATATAAATATTTGTCCGGTGCGAAAAGTTTTCATTACCCCCGCTGATGGCCAGGTTATGCTTCTGGCTAAACGGGTTTGTTTTAGTTACCTCCTTAAACCAATCCGTACTAGCGTTAAATATATTGACGGTATCGCCGTACTGTCTGATTGCCGTGCGGAAATCGTCGGCTGACAGGTTTTTAACACTGCGTGGAGCTACTTGAAACGAAAACTGCCCGGTGTATTCTATTTTGGAATCGCCTGCCTTAGCACGTTTGGTGGTGATGATAATTACACCATTTGAACCACGTGTACCATAAATAGCCGCGGCAGCGCCGTCTTTTAATACATCCATGGATTCAATTTCTTCAGGGCTTATATTCTTCATATCAGCTCCGGCCACCCCATCAATAATGATCAGGGGGCCCTGCCCGGAAGTAAGTGTACCGGTACCACGGAGTATGATATTGGGATTTGCCATAGGATCGGAGCCGTTAGGATTCACAATTGTTAATCCGGCTACTTTTCCCTGCAAAAGTCCCATCGGATTGGTATAAGCGCCCTTGTTAAACTGGTCAGATTTTACACTGGCAATTGCCCCTGTGACTTCTTTTTTAGTAGTTGTCCCATATCCGATAACCACAACGCCTTCAATATCCTGGGCAATAGCCTTCAGACTTACGTTGATGTTATTCTGAGTGGAAACCAGTACTTCAAAATTTTCGTATCCAACAAATGAAAAGACAAGGGTAGAACCTTGTGGCACATTTAATGAATATTTCCCGTTAATGTCCGTCATAGTCCCGGTCTGGGTACCTTTAATTATAACACTCGCTCCCGGAATAAGGTCATTACTTATTGCATCAGAAACAGTTCCCGAAACTTTAACAGTAGGAATATTCTGTGCAGTTGACATACTTGTTGTCAGTATGAGGAACGAAGCTAGTGCAAGGCTTAATAAGCCGGTTCTTTGTTTTACAAACCACATAATTGATTTCATATCGAAGTTTTAAATTGTTCAACATCAAGTGATGATAATTCTGAGCGATAAGGTATTGAAGCCTGGGCACCCATGCGTGTAACCGTGATTGCAGCTGCACGTGCTGCCAGTTTTACGGCATCCAGAATGGATCTTCCTTCCGCAAGCCCAACACAGAAAGAACCACAAAAAGTATCTCCTGCCGCTGTTGTATCAAGCGCCTCAACCTTAAAGGCTTCTACAAAATGATAATCCGAATATTCTTTAATTAAAGCTCCCTGTGAACCAAGAGTGATAACTACAATAGCAACACCTTTTGCACTGATAATGTCGGCAGCTTGTTTGGCAGATTCAATATCAGATACTTTTATTCCCGAAAGGATTTCAGCTTCGCTTTTATTAGGAATAATAACATACAGGTGTTTAAGAAGGTTATTGGACAAGGCCCTTGCCGGAGCAGGATTCAAAATAACTTTTATACCTTTTTTGTATGCTATCTCTGCAACATATTCTACTGTTTCAATTGGTATCTCAAGTTGCATTAAAATAAGGTCACTTCCTTCAATTTCAGCACTGGCTTTGTCAATATCTGAAGTATTTAAGAAAGCGTTGGCACCTGAAGCTACCACAATGCAGTTTTCTCCGGAAGAGTCAACAGTGATAAGGGCAACTCCAGAAGGATGCTTGGGATCCGATACGATAAAATCCGTTTTAATATTTTCAGCAGTATATAACATGACTGATTGCTTGCCAAAAACATCATTCCCTGTTTTTGAAATTAAAGTGACATTTCCGCCCATGCGTGATGCAGCAACTGCCTGGTTTGCGCCTTTACCACCGGGGTTCATAAAAAAAGTACCACCTAAAATAGTTTCACCAGGCACGGGAAGTCTATCCGCTTTAATTACCATATCTGTATTACAACTTCCAACTACTACGATTTTTTTTAATTGCATATCCTTCCGATTTTATAAGGTACAAATATATATCATACAAAATACGAAAATTATCAATAATTTACATAAACCGGTAATTGTAAAATCTATTTGTTTAATACAAATATTTCACATAATGCTTAATATCAATATCATACATGTAATTATTCAAAATTTATTATATTATAAACTGTAATTTTAAACGATTAATGCGGAATATTTTTATTCAATCGGTATCTTTACAAATTAAATTTGTGGTTTCATCGAAAATGATAGCAGGGGAAAGTTCACGGGAAACATTTTCATAATAACAAACCAGGAATATTGCAATCAACACTTTCAAAGCCTCTTACTATAAAACAATTCCAAAAACGATTAAAATCAATTTCAGGCCATGTCGAAACTTCAATCGCTTATATTTCTTACCCATTCAATGTCGTTAGCTGAGAAAAAAGCCTTCAGAATCCGTTCGTTGCGAAATAAAGCTGGCGCGGATTACATGATATTGTATGATGTCATTGAGAAAAACCGTGAACTGCCAACTCCATCGCTATTAGCGGAATTTCTGAAAATTCGTCCTGGAGCTTCAATTGAAACTACGATAAAATACCTGTTTGAATTGTTGCTTGATATTATGCTTGAGTTGAAGAAAGAGCAGGATAGTTTCTATTTTTTGTTTAATAAAATACTCAAAGTTAAGGTGTTATACGAAAAATCGCTGTTTGACGAATGCTTCGGATTGCTCGACGATATTATCGAACAGGCCGAAAAGTATGAAAACTATTATGCCTTGCTCCTTGCATCACGTTTGGAACTGGATTATTTGCTGGCGTTGAATTTCGCAAATCTGAACGAGAAAACACTTTTAAAAAAGCAATTCCGGGTAAACGAGGCTCTAAAGTATGTGCGTAAAATCAATGAGCAGTCAGCACTTTATGAAAATCTGAAACACCGTATTGTTTATAAAGGGTATGCCCGCTCGAAAAAGCAAAAGGATGAATTGAATGATCTGGTGTATAGCGAGATCAGTATAGTCGCTTCACAAAATCTGGATAGTTTCGAAATCAGTAAACTTCATCAGCTTTTTCAATCGAACTACCTGATCAGTGTCGGCGACTATCAATCGGCATTAAACTCATACATTGAACTCAACAACCTTTTTGAAGCGAACAAACATCTCTGGAGCAACCCTCCGGTATATTATCTGCATACTCTCGAAGGCGTTCTCGAAAGCCTTAGAAGTATTCATAACTATGAAGGTATGACCTATTTTATTAACCAATTAAAGGCAATTGAATATCAATCAGCTGGTTTTAGAATTAACCTTACAAGCATTATATATTTATATGAGTTGTTTCCATTTCTCGATCGTGGTGATTTTGCCGCTTCCATGACGCTCATGAATGAGTATAAAGACACATTGTTTGATAAACTTTTTACGCTGAACAGGGCCCGCCAGGCTGAACTTTGCCTCTACACCGCATTAATTTATTTCGGAAATTCGGAATACCATAACGCTCACAAGTTCCTGAACCAAATAATACTAAGAGGTAAAAACTATTACTATCTTCCATTGTTCAGGACTATTCGGCTGGTAAACCTGATGATTTTATACAAATTAGGTGATTTTGATCTTATTAAGTATGAAATCCGATCTATGAAACGCGATTTACTTGATGCCGCCAAGGATTATAAGATTGAGCGCTTTCTTTTTAAATTTTTAAGTAAGCAACTTCCGACAATTACAAAAAAACGGGAGCAATTGTTTGAAAAGACTATGAAGGAATTCAGTGAAATCCACCAGGATGTATTTGAGAAACAAATATTAAGGATTTTTGATTTCACTGCATGGGTTGAATCGCTCTTGCGGAAAGTTTCTTTATCAGATGTATTGCATGGCCGAATAAATGCTTACACTATTCCAGGCAATCAAGCTTAGATTTCCTGTTAAATCAATTGATGTGAATTACCTCCTAGAGGGGGAATAGCTGAATTATTTTCATTCATAATGATCATCCTGTAATTCTTTATAAATCCGCCGTAAATCAATTTTGACATTCTGTAAAACTTTTTAAGTCTACTGTAAAAAATCCGTAAAAATCATCCGGATTTTGTATCTAAAAATATAAATTGCTCTTTTTATAACAATAGTTCGTTAAACTTTAATTTAAATGTTTGAGAATCAGCAAAATAAGTTAAAATAAATTTGGTTAAAACCTTGATATTCAGTACCTTAACGGAAATTTTCAAAAATCTGTTCCGGTATGACTATCAAGGTTAAGAGTTTATCTAATACACTTATTATCAGCACATTGACAAAATTGAACTTGAACAAGTGGCGTAAAGATTTTATCGTTGAAGTCTTTTGTTTGTTTATCTGCATCAAAGGTCGAATAAATTTCTTACAATTAGTAAGATATGGTGATTATGGAGAACAACGGTATCGTCAGCAATTTGAAGAATCATTTGATTTTTTCGCTTTCAACAAAGAATTGGCAATTTCAAGCGGCAGTAAAAGTTTAGCTATAGCTTTTGACCCAAGTTACATCAGCAAGTCCGGGAAAAAGACTCCTGGTTTGGACTGGTTTTGGTCCGGATGTGCAGGCAAATCCAAATGGGGTCTTGAAATTGGCGGAATAGCTGCTATTGATCTGGAAAACAAAACCGCTTTTCACCTTGAAGCTATTCAGACCCCAGCAGGCGATGATCTGGATGCGGAAAATCTTAACCTGCTTGAGTGGTATGCCAAGTTGATTACTGATAGAAAAGAATCTCTGTTGTCCATATCTCCTTATTTGGTTGCAGATGCATTCTTTTCAAAGAAACCTTTTGTGGATAAAATACTTCAAGCTGAAATGCATCTGATTAGTCGTTTACGGGATGATGCCGATTTACGTTTTATTTATTCCGGAGTACCTACGGGTAAAAAAGGTCGGCCTAAAAAATACGGGGGCAAAATCTTCTTTGACCAATTGGACTATAGCTACTTCGAACTGCTTGAACATGATGGAAAGGAGAATTTCTACTGCGCTACTGTTTATAGCAAAGCTCTGAAGCGAAATATCAAATTAGTCATCATGGAAACCCTAACCGATAAAATGAAACTTATCCGTAAACTCTACTTCTGTACCGATTTATTAATGCAGGGAATGGATATCTACAACCACTACCATAACCGTTTTCAAATTGAGTTCCTTTATCGGGATGGCAAGCAACATACCGGCTTAACTGATTGTCAAGCCAGAGATACAAGGAAATTGCACTTTCACTTCAATTCTTCACTCACTGCTATTAACATTGCCAAGGTTGCACACTGGCTAACTGAACCCAAAGAAACGCGCGGAGCATTTTCAATGGCCGATATTAAAACCATGTATCACAATACGTTACTACTTAATCGATTTTTTGAAGTGTTCGCAATTTCGCCGAACTCTATCAAAAATCATAATGCTGTCAAAGAACTCATTAATTTCGGCAAAATTGCTGCTTAAAGTTTAACGGAGTATTGTTATAAGTCACAATACCGAAACTAAAAATTAAGTGACGCAAGTATAGATCGAAGAGAATTTTTTAAGTATGCTGAACAATATCTTGGAAATTAACCATGAGGCGTCAGGAGACGTGCAAGCACTGTTAATTTACAACAGGTTTTATGATTCCAATCCCAGGTGGAGATAGTTGTCCGGGATTTTTTTGGTTCTAGTTTAGATACGACATTGAGTCAAATTCTGAATTTATTCTCTTAAGAAATAAGCCAGATCTTGACTATCATAACTCCTGGTAATCTTTTACAGAAGATAATTTCTTAAGTTTACATCAAACCTTTTACCTGATGTTAATCTGGTATTCAATTCGGAAATCATCTGAATACATTGTAATTAGACGGGCTGTTGTATTGGCTATGCAAGGATGCAGCTGAAGCTGCACCCTGCAATGCCGCACCAAATCTACTTTTTAGTTTCCCGTTCAATTAGTGAAGTCAATATCTGTGCATCTTCTATTTCATATCCCTGCTTTTGATATATGATTTTCCCCTCCTTATTTATAAGGACATTGCGGGGGATATATTTCGTAAAGAATAAGTTATATATATTCTTTTCCGGATCAGGAGCCATTGGTAAAGTAAATCCGTGCTTCTCTTTAAATTTAACAACTTCCTCTTTCGTGTTTTTCCTGCCCAAAGCAAGGAAAATGATATTTCGGGATTTAAATTCGGGCCAAATCGTAGATTCAACTTCAGTCAATTCTTTCAAGCAGCCGGGGCAAGTATTTGAAAAAAAGATGAGAAGCACTGTTTTCCCTTTGAGTTTCGATATCTGGTAGGTTTTACCATCAACAGCCGTAACTGTGAAATCGGGCACAGCCTGACCTACTTTGGTTAGGTTGAATGAGCCCGGATCTTCTTTTTCCTTCTTACTTGTATCTGCCTTCTTGGTTGAGTCTTCCTTATTAATTGCATTTCCCGTCTTATTTACATTTTCCGTTTTACTCGTACATGCAGTCAGGCATACTCCAGCTACGACAAGCATCATTACTATTTTTTTTAGCATTTTCATAAATTTGTTAGTGAAACTTGAATTAAGTTAATTTAAAAATTTAAATTAGGCATGCATTTATAATGAAACAGGCACAGGTAAAAATAAGACTAGTGCTGTAGTAATAAATCTGGTTACTTATATTTCCAAGCTAAGTTTATCAATGTAATAGCAAGCATTTTTGTTTGCTTGTTAATTTTTCGTTTATGTTTGTAATCTTAAAATGAAGATTAAATGCTAATAAGTGCTTAAATATGGAAACCGAAATCCTCACTAAATTAAGCAAAGGAGATAAAACAGCATTTAAATATGTTTTCGATATGTACTATAGTAGTATATGTTTATTTATTAAAAAATACAATTTTGATATTGAACAAGCCGAGGATATTGCACAGGAAGTATTTATCAAAATTTGGGAAAAGAAATTAATTTTTAAAAATTCACTGGCTTTTAAAGCATACCTGTATCAAACTGCCAAGAATTTAGCTCTTAATGTCTTACAACACGAAGCTGTTAAGAAAAGATATCAGGAACAATTTTCCTACAATTTAGAATCAGAAGATTTCTTTTTTCAAACCTTCATTGAGCAGGATTCGTATCGTTTAATATTACAAGTAGTTGATAAGTTAAATCCGCGCGCAAAAGAAGTACTTTATTTAAACCTTGAAGGTCTAAAAAACCAGGAGATAGCAAACCAGTTGGGAATTTCAATTAATACTGTCAGAGCCCACAAAGTTTCTGCATACAAATTTCTGAAAATGAATCTGAGAGATTTAGTTCTTTTAATCCTTTTCCTTCTATTTAGGTAGTTTACGCTTCTGCAGGTTTACAAAAAAACAAAATTCCACTAGTCCCCTTTTTTTCATTAACTGTTTAATAAGTATCATTTATGGATATGCAAAAAGAAAACAAACTTAAAATTCCTGATATTATTATTAAAGAACTAAATCAGGAAACCAATTTGGAGGAGAAAATGATTCTTCATGAATGGTTATCTCAATCTGAAAATAACATACTATTGTTTGAGAGACTTAAACAAAAGGAAAATCTTGTATCAGTTGTAAAAGAGCGAAATAAAATAAATAAACAGGATGCCTGGGAAAAGATTAATGCAGAGATCATGCGAATAGAGCCAGGCAATAGATTTAGTATTCTGCGTATGCTTAGGTATGCTGCTATTATTGTAATTCCTTTACTCATAGCGTCATACTTTCTTTTACATAAAAAGTCACTGAATAGTAATCCCCCTATTTCTTTTAGCGCACTTGAAAAACAGGTTCAGGATTTCGACCAATCTTCCTTAATAACATCAAATGGTGAAATAATCACTCTTGGAGCTTCGAAAGACTCAATTTTTGAAATTGATGCCACCAAAATTACAAAGGGCGTAGCGAATATTTCTTATTCCACTGATAAATCACAAAATGATCAGGGAATTAAATACAATACGTTAGTTACACCTAAGAGTAAGGTCTTTAGTATAATTCTGGCTGACGGAACCAAAGTGTGGCTAAATGCCTCATCGGCAATTAAATATCCAACTCAATTCACCTCTGATGTCAGGAATGTTTATCTGACAGGTGAGGCATTTTTTGAGGTTGCTAAAGATGCTTCAAAGCCATTCATTGTTTTTACTAAAAACATGTCGGTTGAAGCTCTGGGAACAGCTTTCAATGTTATGGCATACCCCGATGATGAAGTAACCGAAGCCACTTTAGTAAAAGGGGGAGTATCCGTCAAAACCGTAAAAAACGAATTAATTCTTGAGCCGGGAAATCAGGCAAGATTTAATAAAATAACAGAGAACCTACAAAAAAGACTCATAAATGTTGAATTGTTCACATCCTGGAAAGATGGCAAGTACATTTTTGAATATGAAAATATAGAAACAGTGCTGACGAAAATATCCAGATGGTATGATGTTGATGTCTCCTACTTAAACAATGATGTTAAGAAAATACATTTTTCGGGTACGCTGTTTAAATATAATGATATCAAACAAACATTGCATATAATTGAACTAGCTACAAATGTAAAAATAGATTTGGTCAATAATTCAATCCAGGTGAATAAAAAGTAACCATAAAGCAAGAGGAGAATGCTGTAACATCCTCCTCTTTGAATTGATTAGTTTGATTTAACAGAACACCTTTAAAAACACAATGCATATGAACCTAAAGTTGAACCAAAGTTAAACCAACCTGTAAAGTTATGAAAAAATCACTACTAACTAATCTTTTCCTGCAAAGGAAAAAAAATTTTTACGTGCTTATGAAACTGAAAGTAATTATCCTATTGGTTTCTGCATTTCAGATTTCAGTAGCAGGAAATTCGCAAAGTACTAAGCTTAATCTATGTTTAAACAATGCTAAAATTGGAGATGTATTGAAAGAAATACATAAACAATCTGGCTATGATTTTTTTTATGCACATGAAGTAACTGATTCTGATCGCAAAATTGATCTAAACCTTAAGGACGCAACTGTTGATGATGTGCTTAATCTCTGTTCGAAAAGCTTTGCATTAAATTATGAAATTATTGATAAAGTTATTGTTATCGAACCGAAAGTAAAACAAATAACCGCTCCGGTACAAAAATTAACCGTCAAAGGAACGGTAATAAGTTCCGAAGATGGGAGCACTATTCCAGGCGTATCCGTTGTAGTAAAAGGGAAAAATACCGGAGTAGTAACTGATCTGAATGGGAACTATTCCATTGAAGTAATCGATGCAAATACCGTTCTGGTATTCTCGTGCGTGGGTTTCGAACCTCAGGAAGTAATAGTTGGAGATAGAACTTCAATTAATATTGTACTGAAACAAAGCATACAGGAACTAGAAGGAGTAATTGTCTCAGCAATTGGAACAAATGTGGTAGTTGACCAAACAGGTTCAACCAGTTCAGTTGTTAAATCCGCAGGTTTGATAAAATCCGGAGAAACGGGTATGATTAATGCACTTGCAGGTAAGGCTTCAGGGGTAAGGATTGTTAAATCAAATGGAGATCCCGGAGCAGGATCAGCAATCCAGATAAGGGGTGTTAATACCATTGCAGGCGCAAGTCAACCTTTAGTTATTTTAGATGGTATTCCCATAAGTAATGAAAACATCGGCGGTGTTACAATAAGTCAGCAATCGCGATTGGATGATATCAATGCCAAAGACATCGAATCCATGCAAATCCTGAAAGGTGCCTCTGCTGCAGCTCTATGGGGTTCAAGAGCGGCAAACGGTGTTATTGTAATTACGACCAAGAACGGAAAATTTGAAAAGAAACCTGAAATACAGTATACTCTTACTCAATCATACGATTTTATCAGCATTAAAACGCCTTTACAGGATGCATACGGCCAGGGGCAAAACGGGAAATGGAGTGGAACTGTTGGCGAATCATGGGGTGATAAAATCTCGGATCGTTCAGGGGCGGAAGATGCTGTAAAAACAACCGGTGATTACTTTATTGCAAATTCCGGAAAAATTTACTACCCGATAACTACTAAAAATTCAAAGGAAACTTTTCTTGATAGTAATTGGGATCAGGTATTTCGTACCGGAAAATTTACTCAACATAGTATGTCAATAAGTGGAGGAGGTGAA
>Ga0208789_1000665_pt1 | contig 28159 bp, 34 predicted proteins | sample Methanotroph_Enr_FD_187368 | JGI IMG/M metagenome (GOLD analysis project Ga0208789, IMG submission 187368) | Enriched soil microbial communities from Old Woman Creek wetland in Ohio, USA - Methanotroph_Enrichment_5 (SPAdes) (version 2) | ecosystem: Environmental > Terrestrial > Soil > Wetlands...
GGTGTTCACATACGCATCTATGGCGCGCACCGGATTATTCTGGCTGACGTATTCATCGACACAAGGCGGCAGCAACATGTCTTGCTGACGGTTTAATACGGGTTGATAGCGGCGTGATGTCATGATGATTGGTTAACTGGCGGTTAGCGGATGATGTGCATATTATAAAATAGGGTGTCTGATAATACTTTCACAGTCTCTCCGGCGTGGGAATGCAGTCTCAGACGCTCCAGCGTCGTCTTCCTTTGTGCTGTTCAGAACCATGAAGTGCGGCGTATCAGCTTCAAGGCTTATTTTTTAAGGCTGTGGCTTAGTGGAACGCGACGCTGGAGCGTCCCGAACTGCATTCCCACGCCGGAGCGTGGGAACGATAAAACTTCGTGTCCTTCGTGTCTTCGTGGTGAACTAAGGCTTTTTAAATTAATCGCATATATATAACGCATACAGCTATACCCCAAAATCAAGAGACAACATTGAATAACCGCACTGTTACTAAGCCTACAGAACACAACAAAATGTTTGAAACACAACGTTAACCCGCCCTAGCCACAACAAATATAATCATTAAAATTCAATAAGATAAACTCGTTATTAGCAATTGGCACAGCCCTTGCTTTAACCCTAATGTCATCAACAACAACGTCCTAATAAGAGGAGAAGACCATGGCATTACGTCAATGTGCAATATACGGTAAAGGTGGAATCGGTAAGTCTACTACAACTCAAAACCTGGTTTCTGCGTTGGCAGAATTAGGCAACAAAGTCATGATCGTCGGCTGCGATCCAAAAGCCGACTCTACCCGTTTAATCCTTCATGCAAAAGCTCAAACTACTATCATGAGCTTGGCTGCCGAAGCCGGTAGTGTTGAAGATTTAGAACTCGAAGATGTATTGAAAGTCGGATACGGCGGCATCAAATGCGTTGAATCAGGCGGTCCAGAGCCCGGCGTTGGTTGCGCGGGTCGCGGTGTAATTACAGCGATTAACTTCTTAGAAGAAGAAGGTGCTTATGACGATGAACTTGACTTCGTTTTTTATGATGTACTTGGGGATGTTGTGTGTGGTGGTTTTGCCATGCCAATCCGTGAAAACAAGGCGCAAGAAATTTACATCGTCTGCTCGGGCGAAATGATGGCGATGTATGCCGCCAACAACATTGCTAAAGGTATCGTGAAATACGCTAACTCAGGCAGTGTCCGTTTGGCCGGTTTGATTTGTAACTCTCGTGAAACTGCACGTGAAGACGAATTGATCTCTGCTTTGGCTGCAAAAATCGGCACTACCATGATTCACTTCGTACCACGCGACAACGTTGTACAACGCGCTGAAATTCGCCGTATGACTGTTATCGAATACGAACCACAAGCCAAACAAGCTGACGAATACCGTCAATTGGCTATCAAAATTCGCGATAACAAGAACTTCATTATCCCTACGCCAATCACGATGGATGAGCTGGAAGAATTGATGATGGAATTCGGTATTATCGATCAAGAAGACGAATCAATTATCGGTGTCACTGCGGCCGCTGAAGCAACCGCTTAAAACTGAATAACCGTAGGGTACGCGACGCATACCCTACGATTTCCATCCTAAAACCTGTCTGTTGGGGGATTACCCACGGCACAAGTAGGAGATACTCATGGCAGCTCTAACAAAAGAAGAGACCGAAGCGCTTATTCAAGAAGTGCTTGAAGTCTATCCCGAACAAGCAAGGAAAGATCGCGCTAAGCATTTGGCGGTTAACGATCAGTCTTTGGAAAAATCGAATAAATGTATTACTTCAAACCGTAAGTCCCAGCCCGGCGTAATGACCATTCGTGGTTGCGCTTACGCGGGTTCCAAGGGCGTGGTTTGGGGCCCGGTTAAAGATATGATTCATATCTCGCACGGCCCGGTCGGTTGCGGACAATATTCGCGCGCCGGCCGCCGTAACTATTATGTCGGCACTACCGGCGTTAATACGTTCGGCACAATGAACTTTACTTCCGATTTCACTGAAAAAGACATCGTTTTCGGCGGCGATAAAAAGCTGTCCAAAATCATGACTGAGATCGAAGAGTTATTTCCATTAAACAAAGGCATCAGTATTCAATCGGAATGCCCGATCGGTTTGATCGGCGACGATATTGAAGCGGTTGCCAAAAAAGCCAACAAAGAAATCGGCAAGCCAGTGGTGCCGGTTCGTTGCGAAGGTTTCCGCGGCGTTTCGCAATCATTGGGCCATCACATTGCCAATGACGCGATTCGTGACTGGGTATTGGAAAACCGCGACGGCGACGACAGCTTCCCTACAACGCCTTATGACGTTGCTGTGATCGGCGATTACAACATCGGCGGCGATGCCTGGGCATCCCGTACTTTACTGGAAGAAATGGGCTTGCGTGTTGTCGCCCAATGGTCCGGTGACGGTACGATTGCGGAAATGGAAAAAACGCCAAAGGTTAAATTGAATTTGATCCATTGCTACCGCTCGATGAACTACATTGCACGGCACATGGAAGAAAAATACAAAATCCCCTGGATTGAGTACAACTTTTTCGGTCCTACCAAAATTGCCGAATCGTTACGCAGAATTGCTTCACATTTTGACGAAACCATTCAAGCAGGTGCTGAAAAAGTTATCGCCAAGTATCAAGCCGAATACGATGCGGTTATCGCTAAATACAAACCGCGCCTGCAAGGCAAACGCGTGATGTTGTATGTCGGCGGCTTGCGTCCGCGTCATGTTATCGGTGCGTATGAAGACTTGGGCATGGAAGTTGTGGGTACCGGTTATGAATTCGGCCACAATGACGACTACGACCGTACTATCAAGGAAATGGGCAATGCGACGTTGATTTATGACGACGTAACCGGCTATGAGTTTGAAGAGTTCGTTAAGAAAGTCCAACCTGATTTGATCGGTTCCGGCATCAAGGAAAAGTACATTTTCCAAAAGATGGGTATTCCGTTCCGTCAAATGCACTCTTGGGATTATTCAGGCCCATATCACGGCTATGACGGCTTTGCCATCTTCGCCAGAGATATGGACATGACATTGAACAACCCTTGCTGGAAACAAGTCAAAGCACCTTGGAAAACAGCCGAGAGTTCAGACGTAGCAGTCGCAGCGAGCGCTTAATTTTGTGTAGGAGCGGTTCCCCCCTCACCCGCTCCTACTCCTTCAACCGTCGTCCACAGATTAGTGGCGCGTAGGAGATTATCATGAGTCAAGAAGTCGAAAACATACAACCGAGTTATCCTTTATTCCGTAACGACGAATACAAGGAAAACTTGGCAAATAAACGTGAAGCTTACGAAGAGCGTCACCCCCAGGAAAAAATTGACGAAGTGTTCCAATGGACAACTACCAAGGAATACCAAGAACTCAATTTCAACCGCGAAGCGTTAACGGTAAACCCTGCCAAAGCCTGCCAACCCTTAGGCGCTGTGCTGTGTGCGTTGGGTTTTGAAAAAACCATGCCTTATGTTCATGGTTCCCAAGGTTGCGTCGCTTATTTCCGTTCTTATTTCAACCGTCATTTCAAAGAGCCTGTGGCTTGCGTTTCCGACTCAATGACTGAAGATGCGGCGGTATTCGGCGGTCAAAAGAACATGATGGCCGGCTTGGAAAACGCCAAGGCATTGTACAAACCCGACATCATTGCCGTATCAACCACCTGTATGGCTGAAGTTATCGGCGACGACTTGAACGCGTTTATCAACAACGCTAAAAAAGCCGGACATATCGAACAGGACTTCCCAACACCTTATGCCCATACCCCAAGCTTTGTCGGCAGCCACACTACCGGCTGGGACAATATGTTCGAAGGCATGTTGAAGTATTTCACGCTGAACCACATGGACGACAAAAAAGTCGGTTCAAACGGCAAGATCAACCTGGTTCCGGGCTTTGAAACTTATCTGGGCAATTTCCGCGTCATGCACCGCATGATGAAGGAAATGGGCGTCGATTACTCGTTGTTGAGCGATCCTTCCGAAGTATTGGATACGCCTGCCGACGGCTCGTTCCGCCTGTACTCCGGCGGCACGACCCAAGATGAAGTGAAAGATGCGCCTAATGCGATCGACACCTTGTTGTTGCAACCTTGGCAGTTGGAAAAAACCAAGAAATACGTACAAACCATCATGCATCAACCCGCTACCGCCATCAACATTCCGATGGGCCTGGAATGGACCGATGAGTTCCTGATGAAAGTCTCCGAATTGACCGGCAAACCGATTCCTGCTTCGTTGGAACTGGAACGCGGCCGCTTGGTGGACATGATGACCGACTCGCACGCTTGGCTGCACGGTAAAAAGTTTGCGTTATACGGCGATGCGGATTTTGTTATGGGCATGACCAAATTCCTGCTGGAAGTAGGCGCCGAACCGACCGATGTATTATGCAACCATGCCAACAAACGTTGGAAAAAAGCCATGGACAAAATGCTCAGCGATTCGCCTTACGGACAAAAAACACAAGTCCATATCGGCAAAGATTTGTGGCATTTCCGTTCATTGGTATTCACCAACAAACCGGACTTCATGATCGGCAACTCTTACGGCAAGTTCATCCAACGCGATACGCTGTATAAGGGCGAAGAGTTTGAAGTGCCGTTGATCCGCATCGGTTTCCCAATCTTTGACAGACACCACCTGCACAGAATGACAACACTGGGTTATGAAGGCGCTATTTACATGCTGACAACCCTGGTTAATTCAGTACTGGAGCAATTGGACAAAGAAACCAGAGGCATGGGTACAACCGACTATAACTACGATTTGATTCGTTAATTGTAGGGGTATCCCTTGTGGCATCGTTCCCACGCTCCGGCGTGGGAATGCAGTACGCGACGCTCCAGCGTCGTGTTCGGCAACGCTGGAGCGTTGCAGGATGCATTCCCACGCCGGAGCGTGGGAACGATAAGAAACCCATTTATTAAATGCGTGTAAACGGAGAACTCAATGCCTAGTGTCATGTTAAAGAAAAATGCAGAGGGCAAATTAGTCTTCTACGTACCCAAGAAAGACTTGGAAGAAGTGGCGGAATCCGTTGAATTCGACAGCCCCGATAAATGGGGCGGCGAAGTTTTGCTCAGCGACGGCTCGAAATATTATTTCGAACCGCTGGACGCACAACCGGATTTTCCCGTCACCTTGCGCGCGAAACGTTTAGATTCAGGAGAATAATCATGGCCTTATATATTGTTGAAGCGGATTGTATTTCATGCGGCGACTGCGAACCGGTTTGCCCGACTAATTCAATCACCGAGGGTAAAGTCGTTTTTAAAATCGACAAAAAAACCTGCACCGAATGCGAAGGCGATTTTGACATACCACAATGCGTCAAAGTTTGCCCCGTCGACAACTGCATCCTGCCTTTAGAGGCGTAAACAGATGTACAGCCAGGCTGCACTCTCGCGAGAACTGGCTTTACGTATCGGGCTGGCCGCTCGCGCCTTGCCCGATACCGATGCCAAACGCCTGCTTTCGGTCTTGACTGATTGCATGGGCCTTCCTATCACCGAAGAAAAAATTGCCGGCATTGATCTTAACACCCTTAAAACCGCTAAAGCCGGTGAGTTTATCGATGTCGACGAACCGCTGTTGACTCATGCGTTAAGCATTCTTAAATCCGGTCTTAACGTCCCCAAGCAACAAGCTTATGTTGACGGCGACATGCCCGGCTCGGTCCGCATCGCTTGCGCCAGCAACGACGGCATCAACGTTGACGGCCATTTCGGCTCTTGCAGCCAATTCATGGTTTACCAGGTTTCAGGCGATGAAGCCCGGTTAATCGATGTGCGCAATACCGATATTCCGGACAATCTTGAAGTCGACGATAAGAACGTATTCAGGGCCGAACTGATCAAGGATTGCCAAGTGCTTTATGTCGCCTCGGTCGGCGGCCCCGCAGCGGCAAAGATCGTCAAGCTGGGCATTCATCCGATCAAGCTTTCCGGCGTTGATCCTGTCAAGGAAATTATCGAGCAACTGCAAAGCGTTATTGCCGGAACTCCGCCCCCGTGGCTGGCAAAAGTCATGGGCATTGAAGCAAACGACCGGTTCAGGTTTGAAAGAGAGGCGACAGGATGATTACCAGCGAGCAAATCAACGCCATCGCGGCAAAAATCGAAACAATGGGACTGGGCGATAACACTGTTTCCGAACTGAGACAGCAATATCAACCGATCCATTTCACCTACTGCATGGACGACGACCTGCCCAATAACACGCCGGTTATTGAGCATGAAGACTTCAATCTTTATTTAATCGACGGCCGGGAACACTGCTTGTGCCTGACCAATGACTTTGATGTTGCAACCGGCATTGTCGTTGCAGAAATCATCCCTGACTAATCGGAAATCCCCATGTCCGGTCATCAAAGCCCTGTCAGCGTTCCGTTTGCCGATTGCAGTCTTTGTCCGTTTCGCGGCAAAACCCTGCTGATGGGGCGTTGCATGCCCGGCGACACCTGCGTGTTCGTCGAAAGCGGCCGCCAGATCGACCGCTTTTTCCGCGTTAACCCGGCTTACGCCGAACAATACCTGCACGACCGCTTTTGGGAACGGCGCGCTATCGCGGTCCGTTACGCCCCCCAGAAAGCGCTTGCCGAGCTGATCGACGATGAAGATGAAGTGGTCAGGCGCGCGGTCGCTTATCGGATACCGCCGTCGCAACTGCATCTGTTAATCGACGATGCCGACCGGGAAGTGCGCATGACCGTGGCCGACCGCCTGCCGCCTGAAGACCTGGAAAAAATGGCCGGCGATAAAGACTACATCGTCAGGCTGACGATAGCCAAAAGGCTGCCTAAAGGCCGGCTGTTCCGCTTCATTCGCGACGAAGACCTGCAAGTACGCAAAATCGTCGCCGAACGTTTGCCCGAAGTCAGCCTGGGATTGATGGCCGACGACTGTGCGCCCGAAGTCCGGCGCATCGTCGCCGAGCGCATGGACCCGGTTGATGCGGTGATCATGCTGAAAGATGCCGATTGGGTCGTGCGTTACACCGCTGCCCAGCGCGTTGCGCCCGAAGCACTGGCCTGTCTGCTTGACGACCCCGAACCCGATGTCAAGGCGCTGGTGCAGGATCGATTAAATATACATTCTCATAACACCGAGAAACCGGGAGCAGCGCATGACTGATCAACCTTTTCAACTTGACGGACAACAGCTTGCAAAAATCTGCAAGCACACCCTGCCCGACCAGGACGACGAACTACTACTATCCAAACTTCAAGCGCAAAATCCCGGCTATCCGATTCGATTGGCCAAAACCGGCGAAGAATGGTACCGGCTGGGCGGCATTGTCGATATGGACGGAAAACGCATTGCCAATAACTTGATCGAATGGACCGAGCGGACCTACATCGAATGCGGCAGAGACCTGCAAACACTGATCGATCACGCGCGGGAACAACAGTACATCGCCACCCGGCAAACCGGCAACACCCTTTATTTTGTTATCCAAACCGGCGCCAAAGCAGAACAATTCATCCAGATCGACATCGATAAAACCCATGAAATGTCGGACCGGCTGCTTGTTAATGGCGACTATCCGCCGGAGGATCTTGAAGAATTTATTGATCCACTGGACCCGGAATGCATAGAAACATTCTGCATTGGAACCTCACGTTATTCTTATCGACGTAAAACTGACGTGGCGATTTTCATGGATGAAATCAATAAATACCATGTCAGCGAGCATCCGGTACAGCGTTTCATGGACGACTGGAACCGCAGCAGCACCCAGCAAAAAGCCGTGCTTTCCGACGACTGGATTGTCCGGCCTTTCCGGCACACCGGCCGTTTCGGCGAGCAAATCATCAACGTCGAACTGATCAATACCCAGCAAAAAAACGTACCGCAACTGGACGACATCAGCGGCAAGAAAGGCACGCCGTTACATAACCTGTTGACCCGTTTCGACAGGCAAGCCGGTTACCCGTTTGCCTGGTTCTTCTATATGGTCAAAGGCAAACTGGTTTCGCCGAACTGCGGCGTAGCGGTTTATAAAGACATTAGCGGGGATTTTTCTTACCTGCCCGAGCGTGACGTCGCGGTACTTAAAGACTGGATTGACACGCCTTATAGCGTGTAGCGAATACTGGATTTTTCATCAACTGCGTTGCAGTAATTTTCAACAAAAGGAGTAAACACAATGTCAATTGCACAAATAAAAGCCTTCTCTGAACTGGCAAAAACAGATACTGAATTAAAAGAGAAACTGTTGGCCGTTCAAAAAATCAGAGAGCTGATCGCATTGGGCAAAGAATATAATTTCGAATTAGATGAAGTAGAGCTTTATCCACCCAACGAACCACAATTCGTCGAAGAACAGCTTTCGGAAAAAATGGCTAAGGCGTTGTTGAGAGTTTAAGTTTAAGTTAAATAGTTTTGTGTCATTCCTGCACTACTGAAGCGCAGAAATGATACAAAACATCGTTGTGCCTAATTTGTTAAAAAACCAATTTACAAATTGATAGCTTTTTCACCGCATCAGGCTTCTTATCTTTGATGCATTGCAAATACGTTATCAATTCATGAACGTATGTCACAGGATTATCGGTTTGATTTTTTTCAGCTTCTTGCAATGCGCGTTCCGCATGTTTTTTGGCGTCATCCAATCGTTCAATACCTAACGTACGGAAAATATCGCGGCTTGCCTTGCTATATTCGGATAACTGATATTTTGAAAATTCAGATTGCAATTCATCAAAAGCGATGTCTCCAACACTTTTTTTGCCCGTTGCCTGATAAGGGCGAGTTGAATACCTAAAATGCAGTAATAGCCAATATTCAAAGCAAGGTACACTGGGAATACTGTAAAAAACGCCTTTTGGTTTTTGTTTAGCACATAGAGCAATAGCCTCGCCATAAGTGCTATGGGTATCTTTGTCAAAAACACAAAAAACTCGATCAAAACCATTTTCGGTTTTAGCTTCTAACTTATAGCGTTTTATAGCATATTCTACGACACTTTTAGGAGCCGAATCACAACGTCCGTCTATCTCAATATTGGCGGTATTAATCTCGTAACTATCCCTTACTTCTTCGAAATAGTGGACAGCAGATTTTTTATCTTCACAAACAATGAGAACCTTGTCATAAGGGTCACGGTTGGCATGTTGTCTTTGAAGTGCGCTGATTTGTTTTGGATTACGTTTATGGTGCAGGTTATCTGTTCCCATGCGCTAAATGTCCCATAAACTACGAATATAAGGCAAGGCACCATAACGGCCTGCAAGGTAATTTCGTTCTAAATTTTCCGCACCTTTACGTGGACTGAAATCAGATAAAGGGTAAAGAACCGTACATTGATTATCATCCTTTTCACAAAACCAAATTTGATCTCGACGAAAAATTTCTTGATTCAGAATAGAAGTTTCATGCGTGGTAAAAATTAATTGGGCATTTTTAGGATTAGTTTTTGGATTATGGAAAAGTGCTACCAAAAAAAACACCATCTTAGGATGAAGATGGTTATGTAATTCATCAACAAACAGAACATAACCATTTTCCAAAACATCAATAATTGGACCTGCAAAAGCAAAAAGCTTTTGTGTTCCGTCGGATTCATCATCCATGTCTAAATACACAACTTGACCTTGATCTGAGCGATGCACTGTTTTGATATTAACAATCTCATCCTTCAACTCTTCGAGGAGTTTATCTTTCAACGCATCAGGAATATCTGCTGGAAATTTAACCTTCTCACGATCAAGCACTGCGGATTCCATAATAAAATCTTGAATATCAAGATCAGCAGATTTTAAAAAACTCATAACCTTATGCTTGTATTCATCTTTTTTGCATAAAGATACGGTAAACCCATGGTGTACATGTGCATTCGGAATAACGTGAAAAAAATCCGTAAACCAATCATAAATTGGTCGTAGTTGCTCATTATTCAGAAGAATGGCGGTTGATAAAAACAAAGCATTTGATCGTGTAGTGCCTTCCCATAGCTTTTTTTTCCCTTTCAAATAAGGACATGGTTTCCAATCGTAAACTTGTGTTTCAGGGATAAAAACGCGACTAAGCCAACATTGTGATCGTCCTTCTGGGTAAGCGAATAACCATTCCTCATGAATCCGCTTTTGCGTTAAAGAAAAGCCGTACTGATAACGTACACCGTCAGCAATAAAAAAAATCTCAAACTCTGTCGGCAGGCCTTTAAATGCCTCACTGAATAAAAAAGGCTCTACAGGTAAATCGTCACCGCGTTGTGTATCACGCGCAGAGCTGATGACTATTTTTCGCATTGTAGCCATTGCTCTGATTAAATTGGATTTACCCGACGCATTTGCCCCATAAATTGCACAAGAATGCAGTAGCGGCATACTACTTTTTACATCAGGTGTGAAACTATTCTGTTCAGCCATTTCATCGCCTTTACCTTTAACAAGGCTAAGCGTTTGCTGCTCTTTAACTGATCTAAAATTTTTGACTGAGAACTCGATAATCATATAAGTGAATGCAGTTTTAATTATATTTTTAACAAATATAGTCGAAAACAGCTTTTAAATCACTATTTATCAGTATATTGAATAGCTTTATTCCACATCAAATCTAATGTTGAACCAAATGAAATAGAATCACGAACCGCAATTGTTGATTAGTCCTTATTAGGAGTGATATACAGCCCTCAACATTTGATCTGAATTGTTGGGCTTCCTTACCTCAGCACCAACCTACACATTAACCGACACTCGGGCTTCGCAAACTTGTTGCCAAGCCGGATGCTGTTGCAGGATCGTCAATGCCGATTCCAGTAACGCCAGCCCTGCTTCAGTCCGATGCCATGTCGAAGCCCCGGACGGATGCGGCAACGGGATCGCTTCAGTGCGATGACCATGAAAAGTGACCGGATGCAGTTTACCGATCACCTCGTCTAATTTCTTAACCGGCATCAATTGCGCTATCGCCAGCTTGCCGACCGGCAAAATCAAATCGGGCTTGAGCAAATCGACTTCCGCTTGCAGCCAGCCTGCACAATTATTAATCTCATCCGGGTTTGGCACACGATCGCCGCCCTTCGGATTTTTACCCGGAAAGCAGCGGCACACCGCAGCCATGTAGACCTGCTGCCGAAAACCCTGTTCATCAATCCCGATGCGCTCGAACCATTTAAACATCGTTTTACCGGCTGTCCAGGCAAACGGTTTGCCGAATCCGCCTTCCTTATCGCCGGGCGCTTGGCCTATCAGTAAAATCTTTGACAGTACCGGGCTGCCGCTAACGACCGGCCCAATCATTTCAGGGCATTTGCTGCAATTAAATAATGCAGTGCGATGAGCCCGCATCAGCTGTTCGCGTATAGGCATCTTAAAGATCGATCTCAATGCCGACCGGGCAATGATCCGAGCCGTAAATCTCCGGCAAAATAAAGGCCTGTTTGACTTTGTCGACAATCGTTTCGCTGGTCAGCACATAGTCAATCCGCCACCCGATGTTCTTGGCCCTGGCGCCGGCACGAAAACTCCACCAACTGTAAGCAACGGTATCGGGATGGAAATGCCGGAACGTATCGACCAATCCGGCATCGAGAAAACGGCTGAAACCGTCGATTTCAACTTGGGTATAACCGGACGATTTATTGTAATTCGGCTTCGGACGGGCAATATCGATTTCCCGGTGCGCGACATTAAAATCGCCGCAGGCAATCAGCGGTTTCTTGCTTTGCAGTTGCTGACAATAAGCCAGGAATTCGCGATCCCACGTTTGGCGGTAATCCAGCCGGGCCAAGGCTTCGCCTGAATTCGGCACATAAACGTCGAGCAGGAAAAAGTTCTCGAATTCGGCAACAATCACGCGCCCTTCCTGATCGTGCTCAACAATGCCGATGTCGCAGATGACTTGTAGTGGCTCTGTCCGGGATAAAATCGTCACGCCGGAATAACCCTTGCGCTCGGCGCAATTGGAATAAACCCGGTAGCCGTCGATGCCCTCCAGCGCCTTGTCGATTTGGTCGGCCTGGGCCTTGGTTTCCTGCAACAGAATGCAGTCGGCGTCGAGCAGCGCGAGCGTTTCGGCAAAGCCTTTGCTTTGCACGGCACGAACGCCGTTGACATTCCAGGAGATTATTTTCATGCAGTGGTTCCTTCTGGTGGGTTAGAAGTTGAGGTTTTAATGGAAAAATCTGCGTTCTATGAATTTGATTTCCTTAAAAAGTGGCTGGTAGATTTTGTATTTTGAAGAAATATACAATGAGAAACCGAATACAGAGGCCTCTCTATGTACTTCTCTGATTATTGATAAACGTCTTTACGGTGGCCTATCTTAATAACCTGAATAATCAGGCACTGGTCGGTTATTGAATACACTACGCGGTAATCGTTTATTCGAATCCGATATGAATATGCCGATCCGGTCAGCTTTTTACATCCATCCGGTCTTGGGTTGTCGGCTAGCGCCTTAATGCGTTCTACCACTTTCTCGGCTATCGGTCGCGGCAGTTGCGCCAGCTCTTTTTTGGCGCTCTGTTTAAACTCAATGCGGTAACGCGTCATAGATTAAGTTCTTTTAAAACATCCTCAAGCGGAATAGTGCCTTCATCTTTACGCTCTGCAATAGTTGCGAGATCTTCAAGATCTTCTAACAGCTCCAGATAGTCTGCCATCGGCAAAATCACCGACAACTTTTGTCCGTTTGCATCGGTTATGTATTGTGGTTGTGCGCTCATGGTCTTGGCTCCTGTTTTCAATACCTCGGATTATACCGCTTTGGGCATGGCAAGAAACGTTTTCAAAATCCATCGTTATTTCAAATCCAAACGGTTCTCAAGCCTGGCAACCCTATCCATCCGTTCATGCAGAACGGCGATAATGCAAGGCCGCTTTCCTTCAGGATGAAGGTAAAAAATATAGTGATGCTCGCACCGCGTTACCTGTATTTGAGGATAGCGTTCAGAGAAAGAACGCGAAAAAGACGCCCTATCGGCAATTTCAAGAAATCGTCTCTCAAGCAGCCCCGCATATTGCAAAGACTGCTTTTTACCCCATTGCTTTAACGTATAACGGGCGATGTCTTTAAGGTCATCTTCAGCTGAAGGCGTTAACTCATAAGGCAGCATTTCGTTACTGCATTTCTTCTTGATGAGTTTCCTCAAAAATCTGCTGTACGGACTTGTTGACGACTACCCCTTGCTCTGCTTCCTCGATACGTGGCTTTAGGAACGCTTCCAGTTGACGCAATGCGTCTTCCTGGCTTGCTGTATTTATTTCAGGCAACGGCTGAAAAACACGTTCCAAAACATAGTCTTTGATGCTCTGCCCCCGCAAAGCCGATACCGCTTTGAGCCGTTGATGTTGTTCCTGAGTTACTTCGATAGATAGGCGCATAAATTTCTCCTTCCAGATTTCATGGTTCAAACAGCATAACATCGGAAACAACATTACCACAAATGTACATTTGTACAGCGCAATGTATGCTTCGGTCTCTATGTCTTCTTCATTTTGTAAGCTTTACTACAAACCAACATTCAAAAAACCAAACAATTTCAACACGATAACAAATGGCACAACGCTTGCTTTAGCTAAGATAAACATAGCTATTGGTCAAGCCGATGAAATCAACTAAAGACATTGCCGCGCTGCTCGACGAACCTGCCTGCGAGCATAACAAGAAGGAAAAATCCGGTTGCGCCAAACCCAAACCCGGCGCTTCGGCGGGCGGATGCGCTTTCGACGGGGCGCAGATTGCGTTGCTGCCGATTGCCGATGTTGCGCATATTGTCCACGGGCCAATTGCTTGTGCGGGCAGTTCCTGGGACAACCGCGGCACGCGCTCTTCCGGTGCGGATTTATACCGCATCGGCATGACCACTGATTTGACCGAGCAGGACATTGTGATGGGGCGCTCGGAAAAACGGCTGTTCCATGCGATTAAACAGGCGATTGATACTTATCATCCGCCCGCCGTGTTTATTTATAACACCTGCGTTCCGGCCTTGGTCGGCGACGATATTAACGCGGTCTGTAAATCCGCCCAAGAGCGCTGGGGCGTTCCGGTCGTGCCGATCGATAGCGCCGGATTTTACGGCACCAAGAATCTGGGTAACCGCATTGCCGGCGATGCGATGGTTAATCATGTAATCGGCACCCGCGATCCCGATCCGCTGCCGCTAACCGTTCAACGCGCGGAAATCATAGTCCATGACGTGAACCTGATCGGCGAATACAACATCGCCGGTGAATTCTGGCATGTGCTGCCGCTGCTGGATGAGCTGGGTTTACGCGTACTATGCACCTTGTCCGGCGATGCCCGCTTCCGCGAAGTGCAAACCATGCACAAAGCCGAAGTCAACATGATGGTGTGCTCGAAAGCGATGGTCAATGTCGCCCGCAAATTACAACAAAAGTACGGTACGCCGTGGTTTGAAGGCAGCTATTACGGCATTACCGACACCAGCCAATCGTTACGCGATTTCGCCAGGGTGCTTAACGATCCCGATTTAACGGAACGTACCGAAGCATTGATCCTGCGCGAAGAAACCCGGATCAGGAAAGAGTTGGAGCCTTGGAAAGCGCGCCTGAAAGGCAAACGGGTATTGCTGTTTACCGGCGGCGTAAAAAGCTGGTCGGTGATTTCCGCGTTACAGGATTTGGGCATGGTGGTCGTAGCGACCGGCACCAAAAAATCCACCGAGGAAGACAAGGCCAGAATCCGTGAATTGATGGGCGAAGATACGGTGATGATCGACGACGGCAGCCCCAGGGCCTTGCTGAAAATCGTCCATGATTACAAGGCCGATATTCTTATCGCAGGCGGCCGCAACATGTACACCGCGTTAAAAGCCAAGGTTCCGTTTTTGGATATTAACCAGGAACGCGAATTCGGTTATGAAGGTTACCAAGGCATGCTGGAGCTGGTGCGCCAGCTGGCATTGACGATTGAAAGCCCGGTATGGGAGGCGGTTAGAGCGCCTGCGCCGTGGAAAAACAGGAAGGTGAACAATGGCTGACATCCTGAAAAGAAACAAAGCGTTATCGGTCAATCCGCTGAAAGCCAGCCAGCCGATTGGCGGCTCGTTGGCGACATTGGGCTTTAATCGCGCTATGCCGATGCTGCACGGCTCGCAAGGCTGCACCGCGTTCGCCAAGGTGTTTTTCGTGCGCCATTTCCGTGAGCCTATTCCGCTGCAAAGCACGGCAATGGATCAAAGCAGTTCGGTAATGGGCGCCGACGAAAATGTCGTTGAAGGTATAAAAACCATTGCCGAAAAGTCCCGCCCTGCCCTGATTACGATTTTGACGACCGGTCTGGCGGAAACCCAAGGCGCAGACGTACACAGAAATGTCCGGGAATTCAGGGAAGCTAATCCGGAATTTGCCGACGTTGCCGTGGTCGCGGTCAACACGCCTGATTTTACCGGCAGTGTCGAAACCGGTTTTGCAGCGACTCTGACCGAGATCATTCGTGCATTGGTGCCGGACGCGAAGGAAGCCGGAACTTATCCCGGCAAACGCAAACGTCAAGTCAATGTATTAGTCAATTACATGCTGACACCCGGCGACATCGAAGCGCTTCGGGATATTTTCGAGCAATTCCAGCTCAGGCCGGTTTTCGTGCCGGATCTTTCCGATTCGCTGGACGGCTGCTTGACGGCTGAAGATTTCAGCCCGGTCACTATCGGCGGCACTCCAATATCGGAAATGGCAACGCTGGGCGATGCGCTGGCAACGGTCGTTATCGGTCCATCGCTAGCCAAGGCGGCGGAATTACTGGAACAAAAAACCGGCGTTCCGACTTACTCAATTGATCATCTTTACGGCTTAAAAGCCAATGATGCATTAATAAGCGCATTGGCCGAAATCAGCGGTCATGACGTGCCGGAGCGTATCGAACGGCAGCGCGCGCAGTTACAGGACGCGATGCTGGACACGCATTTCATGCTCGGCCAATTACGCATCGCGATTGCGGCCGATGCGGATTTGCTGAATGCGTTCGTCGATCAGGTCCAGGAAATGGGCGCGGAAGTCGTTGCCGCCGTCACTTCCTGCAACGTTCCATTGTTGTCGCGCATCCCTGTCGCCAGCATCAAAATCGGCGATCTTGAAGATATGGAGCTGATCGGCAAAGCCAACAAAGTGCAACTGGTGATCGGCAATTCCCATGCGGTCGATACCGCCGAACGATTAGGTACGCCGATTTTAAGGGCCGGTTTTCCGCTTTACGACATCATCGGCGGCTACCAAAAAACCTGGATCGGCTATCGCGGCTCACGGCAAACACTGTTTGATCTAGCCAACTTGGTGATTAATTTTTCGCATGAAGAAATTCCGGTCTACCGTTCGATATACGGCCAAAAACCGGCCGGCGAACTTACCGACTACCCACTGCCATGTCATTAACAAGACGCTTGGCACTCGTGCAAAACACTGATGAGAGGACGTTTATGGAAACCGCATTAAAAATAGCGTTTGCCACGACCGACATGGAAACGGTCAACCAACATTTCGGCTCGGCCAAGTCTTTCGCGATTTATGCGGTGAATATGGACGATGCGCAATTGCTTGAAGCCGCCGAGTTTGGCGAGCTCCAGCAGGACGGCAATGAAGATAAATTGTCGGTCAAGATTGAATTACTGAACGGCTGCGCGGCGGTGTATTGCCAAGCCGTCGGCGGCTCGGCGATTAACCAGCTGATCGCCAAAGGCATACAGCCGGTCAAGGTGCATGAAGGCGGCAGGATTAAAGACTTGATCGTTGACCTGCAAAACGAGATGAAAGCCGGACCTTCCAGTTGGCTGGCAAAAGCGATTAATCAGCATAAGACGCCCGATCCTGACCGCTTTAACCGGATGGAAGATGAAGGCTGGGACGAATGACATTCCGCTAATTCCTCAACGCCGGACGGGGCATGCTGCCCCGTCCGAAACGTTTAGCGTGGATTAAGTGTAGCCACGAAGTTCAGGCATTGTAGAAACGTTAGGAACGGGGTTGCAAATCCCGTCCCGCCTAGGACCAGCTGGACGCGGCGCGTCCGACACTGCATTCCCACGCAGCGCGTGGGAACGAGAATAAATTTACTATTTAACGGAGAAAAAACATGGCCACTGCTGCATTAGTCGTACAAGAAGACGACGTCAATCTAAGTTCCGACATCGTCAAAGACATGATCAAGCAACTACGCGCGATCGATACTTACGACACCTACGAAGGCTGGTCGGAAGCAAAAATCATCGACCCTATCGTGTTAACCAAAGAGCGCAAAAAAAACATCCCGGTCATCGGCGATCCCGATGAAATCACTATTGCCCGGTTAAAAGCCTATTACAACTCGTTGGCGACGCTGATTGAGAAAAAAACCGGCCTGATGGCCGCACCGATGGTCCATCTCAGCCACGAAGGTTTCGGCCGCGCGTTGATCATGGTCGGCAAGCTGATAGTGGTCGATAAAATCCTGCGCGACACCCACCGTTTCGGCTTTTCAAGCCTGGAAGACCTGTGCGAGAAAAGCGACAAAACAATTGAGAAAGCGATGGCGCTGATTGAAAAATACAACGCCGCCGCAACCGACTAAGGAGACTTGATCGTGTCTGAAGAATTAAAAAAACTGGAAAAAGAGGTCAAAAAAACCAAACGCTTGGCCAACGAGCAAGCGATGGTATTACACGACCTGATTGAAGACAGCTTGCCTGAAGCATACGGCGAACTTATGGGCATTGCCCAGGCTACTTACGATGCCTGTAAAGCCTGGGATGAAGCCAACCAAAAACTAATTGCCGCGCAAAGCGATGCGGCCTGAGCAGGAGAATAACCATGTCTGAATTTGTAACCGGCGTTACCTTTGGCGGCGCGGAGTGGACGCCCGCTTACGTCACCGACATCAATCAAAAAACCTGCATCGGTTGCGGACGCTGCTTTAAAGTCTGCCCGCGCGATGTGTTCGATTTGGTCGAAAAAGCCGACGTGCTTGATGCCGATGATTTTGACGACGATTACGGCGATTTTGAAGACGACGATGACAACAGCATGGTCATGAGTTTAAAGAACAAACTCGATTGTATCGGCTGCGAAGCCTGCTCCAAAGTATGCCCGAAAAGCTGTTTTACTCACGAACATAAACAAGCGGCTTAAATTTTAAAAAATGGAATACGGACTCATAGTTCCCACGCTCCGGAGACTGTGAAAGTATTATTCATATTTAAAATCAAATAGTTGTATCGCTATTTTTGGCTAAAAATATCGAAAATCAGCCAAGGCAGGCGCTTTTTCTCGATAATATTAATATAACCAATTGATAACGAATGAAATAATACTTTCACAGTCTCTCCGGCGTGGGAATTCAGTCCACAACGCTCCAGCGTTGCGGGACGCTGGAGCGTCCGCTACGGCATTCCCACGCCGGAGCGTGGGAACGATAAATTTCACCGCTCAATTTTAAAAGGATCAAGATCATGCCCAGACCCGAAAAACACGTATTCGTATGCACCCAAAACCGTCCGCAAGGCCATCCTCGCGGTTCCTGCGCCAGCAGCGGTTGCGCCGACATCATGAATGAATTCATGAATGAAATCCAAGCCCGCAACCTGTTCGAAAAAATCGCCCTGACCAATACCGGCTGCATGGGACCCTGCATGATGGGACCGAGCGTGCTGGTTTATCCTGAAGGCGTGATGTACGGCAAACTGAAAAAAGAGGATGTCCTTACCATTATCGAACAACATCTGCTCGGCGGCGAGCCGGTCGCCAAGCTGATGGTTCCTGCCGAGATCTGGTAATGAGTTCAGTGACGTTTGTAGAGGAACGGGTGATGTTCAGCCCGAATATGCCCATCGAAGTTAACCATCTTCTGCAAGCGGCTGTAGCCGCAAGCTCGATTGACCAAAGCCGCGCCGAACAGCTGTTTTTACAAGCGCAGGCGCTGGACGGCCGCTGTTTGCAAACCTATTTTGCGTTATATAAGTTTTATTTTTTCCAAAAACGCCTTGTTGATGCAGAAAGGATTGTAATGGCCGGACTGGAGGAAGCGGCAAGACAAGGCGGTTTTCCCAGCGATTATCGCCGCTTGGCTAAAAACCGGCAAAAATGGGATTTATATGCCAGCGAGATCACGCTGTTTTATTTGTATACGCTCAAAGCCTTGGCCTTTATCAAACTAAGGCTTGGCTTTAACGTAGACGCGCAGTTGGTTTTGTCGCACCTGCAACAACTGGACCCCAAAGATCTTTCCGGTGCGTCGGTCATTATGGACTTAGCGGCAGGAGTGACTGAATAATGGACTTATCCGAACACATCGCTCAAAACCGTCCGCTGGCCGAATGCGTATGCCGGCGCCTGACTGACGAAATCAACGAGCTGGGTTTTTCTGTAGAAGAAATCCAGCATTACCCCAAATACGACGATGCCAGTTTCGAGCTGATCAAAGACCCTTATGCCGGAGCGGATAACCTAGCCTGCTATTGGTACGATAAAAGCAAAAAACAGCGTATCGGCCGGCTCCAGTTTAATAGCGACGGCACTTTTTACGCAGAATACGATGTCGTCAAGCCGCATCCGACCAAACGTAACCGCTTTGTTGAAGGCGTTACCGCTTGGGGGAAAGCCGAACAGATCAAATCCGAGCCCAAGTTGCTGGAAATGCCCGAATAACCGCTATGGAAAATCCGGCACGAATTTATGAACTGTTGCTGGATTATGCCGGCAACGATACCCAAGTCAGCGAACTGAACATCGGCCTGGTTTGGACCGTATGCAAAGCGCAACAGACAGGCTTGGCGATGAGTCCCGGCATTCCGACCCGCACCCTGTCGTGGCCGGGTACTTTGGCCGGTAAAACCTTGGCCGAATTGGCCGGATGGATTACCGATTGGGAACCTTACAAAGCAACAGTGGCGATGGCCGCGATTAATTGCAGCTTAAACCGCTATGAATTGCCTTCCGGCATCACGTTATTACCTACGCCCAGCCGCGCCAATCTGGCTGTTTTCGATCATTTCCTGCCTCGGCTGCAAGGCAAAAAAGTCGTGGTCATCGGCCGTTATCCGGGCATTGAAGCTTATGCCGAGCACTTCAACCTTAGCGTTATCGAACGGCAGCCCGCGCCTGGCGATTATCCCGATCCCGCCTGTGAATTTTTATTGCCGGATGCCGACTGGGTATTTTTAACCGCCACTTCGATTACCAATAAAACCTTCCCGCGCTTGGCTGCGCTTGCCCAACACGCCACTACGGTATTAATGGGGCCGACTGTGCCCTGGCTGCCCGAACTGCACGAATTCGCGATTGATTATCTGGCCGGCGTTGAAGTTGTCGATCCGGTCAAACTGTCGCAAACGGCGGCGGAAGGCGGCGGCGTGCGTATTTTCGATGAAGCGGTGCGGTACCGGATTGTCGATTTAACGCCCGGCAACAGCATGATGTGGCTGAAGAGCCAAATTGCTCAGGACTATTCGGAAAGGCAACAACTTAACCAAGCCATGGAACACTGGTACGGTAGCGGCAAAAAAGGCCGGTTTCCGGCGTTTAACCGGCTTAATCAGGTCACGGCCAAGCTTTCGCGCATGGATAGCAGTTATAAACGGTTGTGGGATGTACATAACATCGCGCTTCCGAATCAAGTTAACGCAAAGTGAAAAAAGCTTTTACCATGAAGAACACGAAGTTTCTACAATCGTAAGCGAATTTTCCCTTGTTCCCAGACGCTACGTCACTACCATTAAGTCAAGCCTTGTAGGAGCGGGCCGCGCCCGCGATGATGGCGCTACAGCTCTGCAATCGCTGCCTAAATATCGCGGGCGCGGCCCGCTCCTACGGTGTCATAGTCATCTTAACTTAATGACAGTGAGGCGCTACTTCAGATCGTTGCCCGTTAGACCTTCCTGATAAGACGACTGCCATGGATGGCTCCAGTAAAAACCTAGAAGGTCTGCCTCTTCGTATCTTCATGGTGAAATCCCTTAACACCAATCGCTAAAATGTAAGATTCCCGACAATTTCTCACAAAATAAATTCACCTTGTTGGCTTAAATATCAACAACCCCACCGGCCAAACCACCTAAAACGATCCCATCCATTTGTTTTAAAAGTAAAAAATCGAAACACCCCAACATGGCATAAACCATGCTTTAGTAAGGTTAATACTAACTTGCAGTCGCAAAACCTCTACACCTTACCCATCTGGAGAAAAAACAATGCTATTAGAAACCTACCAAGCTAAAGGATTATTAACTGTCACTCTGGTCAACGGTCAAACCGGCACCGCGGGCGTTTATGCTTATCGCGGCGACTTGGTCATCAAAGAAGGATCCCTGCGCGAGGGCTCGACAACCGACCGTAGACCCCCCGAAGCGTTGTTGATTCATTCCGCTTTGATCGTTGAAAACGACAAGATCAAATTTATCAACGGCCTGCTGCCTACTCTCGATTTACTGCCGGTTTTTGTTGAAAAATACAAAGCCGATATTAGCGACGACTGCATCGCTTTAATCTATGTGGAAAACATCGGCAAAGGTTTGCAAGTTGAACTGGAAGGCATCACTTATAAGTTAATTCCTTTCAAGGAAGGCCTGGTGTGGAATGAATTGCTTGAAGAGCTGTATATTGAAAAAAGCGAACTGAAAGGCCAATCCGCTGAAGATAAAGTCGCCATCGCTTACGCGGCAGCTAAATCGTATAACCCGAAAACGCCAACCGTTTCATTTGCAGAAGCGGAAGAAAATACCATTGAGGTGGTTAAAGAAGCCGCAGTCGGTGCAATTTAAGTTTTTGTAAAAAACGCACTAAACAAGAACATGCCTGAGCATCAACTTGGTGCAAAGGTAACGCAGATTGTTATTTAAACCTCGAAAAAAGATAGCAACTGCCCGAATTATCTGAACATTAAATATTGGCATCATTAATGCTTGATAATTTACATAGTTAACAGTGTTGATTAGCCTTATTTATCCTGAGCGTTGTACCTTCAGCGTCCTATTTTCTCGACTAGGGCGCTTTTTTTTGCCTGTTAATCGGCTTCGCCTCACGAAACACGCTACTTCCAAGAACATGGCAAATAATTTGCTTGGTTAATGTATATAGACCTTAGCCCTAATAAATAGAGCCGCCAAGTACCCGATCGCTACATTTTATAGCCACAAAATCTGTTTTATTGTCGGTAAGACTACAATCTTCGCATTCTTTTGGACACGACCATGAAGAAATACAAAACCATCTCCGTTGACGATTCTAAAACCCTAATTAAAGAGTCCAAGCCGATGATCCTGGATTGCCGGGATGTAAAAGATTACCGCGCCGGACATTTGGAAGACGCCCTGCATGTTCATGAAGGCTTAAAAGATTCATTGGTCAAACGCGGCGATAAACAGCGCAGTTTGTTGATTTATTGTTATTACGGCCATGCCAGCGAGCATCTGGCCGAGTTTTTCAGCGATTTCGGCTTTAAGGATGTTTACAGCCTGGAAGGCGGTTATGCCGGCTGGAAAGAAAAAGCATGATGACGCCTGAAATACGGGATTGGTTACAAAACAACTATTTCTCTGTAGCCCAACCGGTATTAAAGAACAGCGCCGGCATTTACCCGTTGATATTGGCCTCCCAGCAAGGCCGTAGCGATGTCGTCGATTTTTTAATCGAACAACAGGCAGCGCTGGACGTAAGCGATCAATACGGCAATAACGCATTATGGGCGGCTTGCTATGCCGATAACAGCGCCTGTATCGATGCGCTGATCGATGCAGGCGTCGATATTAATCATCAAAACGCAGCCTCCGGCGCTACTGCCTTGATTTATGCGGCTTCCAGCGGCCGGGAAAAGGTTGTCGAACAGCTATTGGCGGCCGGTGCCGATCCGGCGCTTAAAAGCCACGACGATTTTACCGCGTTGGATTTGGCCTCCACCCGAAAAATACTCAAACTCATCAAAGCTTGTTAAATCAGGAGATTAAAATGGAAGCATTGCCCCGTGAACTCGCCTTACGCATTGCCTTGGCATCGCGCATCTTGCCGGGTATCGACGTACCCAGGCTGCTGGAAATATTACACGAGCGCGTCGGCTCGCCGCTGGACGATGAAAAACTGAAATCCATCACCGTCACCAATCTTAAAACCGGCCTAGGCAGCCTGGATGGCGAGGAAGACGGCGAGGACATCGGCATCGGTCTTGCCAATATCAAACTGGCGGTGCGTTATTTATGGGGCGATGAGGCGGAAGATGAGGACCTGCCGGAAATCATGCCTTATAAAGACGGCGACATGCCCGATTCGATCCGCGTCGCGATAGGTTCAAACAGCGGCGCGTTGATTAATGGGCATTTCGGTTCCTGCATCCGCTTTCTGGTGTATCAGTTATCGCAAGACGATTACCGGCTGGTCGACATACGTTCAACGATTGAAGCCGATAGCAGCGAGGACAGGAACCTGTTTCGCGCCAATTTGATTAAAGACTGTCATGTCATGTTCGTGCAATCAATCGGCGGCCCGGCGGCGGCTAAAGTGATACGCGCCGATATTTACCCGATCAAGATTCCCGATGTCACCGAAGCGGTCGATCAATTGAAAGAGTTTCAAAAAGTGTTTGATGCGCCGCCGCCGTGGTTTGCCAAAGCCTTGGGCCGTTCGGCCGAGGAACGGGTCCGGTTTACGCATGATGAGGTTTGTTTAAGCTAAAAGCGGCGATTTATACAGGTACGACAAAATACGGAGTTTGTGTTTCTCAATTTAGACCTTCCAGGTTTTTAAAACCTGGAAGGTCTTGCCTATCGAAGAGACTTGGGTATAACGACGAGCGCCGGAGCGTGGGAACGAGCATATAGCTGTTTTTCTTCATGCTCTCGGCAACTGCTTCTACATTCTTGCAGTCGTTTGCACCTTAGTGGTGAGCTGTAACATAACTTTCATCTACGTCTGTTAACATTCAAAATGTTGCTGGTCTTTTGGGAATCATACTTCTTCTGTGTAACGCAATTCGCGCAGTTTTCGGAATGATCGTCCCTAGACAGGTAAAATCTTCGGCGGCCACCGGAACCTGATAAATAACGGTTAAACCGGTACCGATAAAGCGCCCCGTACTTGTAATACAATGTTAACCGTTTGATTATGGACAATAACACCTATCGAACCATCTGGATTTCCGATCTGCACTTGGGTTCCACCCAATGCCAAGCCGATGTTTTACTCGATTTTCTAAAATACAACGACAGTGAAAAGCTCTACTTGGTCGGCGACATTATCGATTTCTGGTCGCTGTCCAAGAAAATGTATTGGCCTCGTGACCATAACACGGTGATACAAAAAGTCCTGCGCAAAGCCAGGCATGGCACCCAAATCATCTACATCCCCGGCAATCACGACGAAAATGTCCGGCAATACGACGATCATGTCTTTGGCGACATCACCGTCAAAAACTCGGATGTTCATACCACATCCACAGGCAAGCAATTGCTGATTGTCCACGGCGACGAATACGACACCATTGCCACCTGCCATAAGTGGCTTGCCAAGCTGGGCAGCGACGGTTATGACTTTCTGATCGAAATCAACCGTTTGCTGAGGATTATCAGGCTTTGGTTCGGCGTACAGACAAACTTCTCCCTGGCTGCCTTTGTCAAATTCAAAGTCAAGAATGTGGTTCAGTTTATTTCCGATTACGAGGAAAGCATTGTCAACACGCTTAAAGACCAGGACTTGGATGGCGTTATTTGCGGACATATACACCACGCCGAAATGAAAGAGATAGACGGATTTTTATATATCAACACCGGGGATTTCGTCGAAAGCTGCACGGCTATAGTGGAACATTTCAACGGAGAATTGGAACTCATAAAATGGCGCAAAACCGAAACGGTGATAGCCGCTGCCGAAGCCTTGAGAATCGAGCATCAATAGCCGAATCGGCTCCCCTGTAAATATCGGCCTATTGACTGCTTGCCAAGCAAAAAGCTTAACCGCCTCCGCTACATCGTATTGATAATAAAAAAATAAACACTTGCTGCGCACAATAAAACAGAAACAGTGAGTTGCGCTATCGGATAATCTGAAAACCAGCTGCCGATGGTCTTATCAAACAACTTATCCACTATCGCAAATACCGACCAAGAGGAAGTACCCTGCTCTTTCTCCACCGTTCGGTTTTTACTATCGGCGCGCACTGACGCTGCTGTTTTTGGAACAGGCGCAGCCGGACTGTGCTTGCCTTCAACAGGCGAGACTTCCATTTCGGCAATCCTTGCCGCTTTCTTCTCCCGGCTCGTCAACCATAAAAAAACTTCGGTTCCTAAGCCTATATCATCGGCCGCCCGCCTCACGCTATCCAGGTCAACGATGGTTTTGTTGGCTTCATAGCTAACATGGAGCGCCCGGTTGCAAAACGAATTGACCAAGCGGGGCGTGCCTCGCGTAGCGACTATCACCGCTTCCATCGCATCGTCAGTGAAAATTCTTGACCGCGCCCCCGCGACATTCAATCGATGCATTATATATTCATGCGTTTGCAACGGCGTCATTTTGCCGATAGTCTCCAACCAAGCGATGCGCTGTTTAAACGACTCCAGTTCTGGCCGGGATAATTTATCGAGAAACTCCTCCTGCCCGAGCAAGAGCATTTGGATCAGCTTAATACCGCCTTGCTCAAGATTATTCAAAAGCCGGACGCACTCCAGCACATCGTCGGATATTTTATGCACCTCATCCATAATCAACAGGCAGCTTTTGCCTTCGTTGTGGAGTTTTAGCAAATGCTCCTTAATATCCCTTAAAACAAAAATTCTGCCGGACGCTCCAGGGTTGATATGGAATTCCTGGGTCAGGAAAAGCAATAAATCTTCACTGGTATCCGGCGGCTCGCCCAACCAGATTATGCTGGTTTTTTCGGGTACGGACACCATCAGTTTCTGGCACAGGGTGGTTTTCCCGGTGCCGATGGGGCCCGCGACTACCATCAAGCCCCGCCCTGCCCGCAAACTATCGATCATACGGCTAAACACGCGGCTATATTCGCCTTGGTCAAAAAAATAGGCCGGATCGGGAACGTTCTCAAACGGCAGACTTTGCAATGAAAAATGATTTGTATACATACGACCTTAATTCTAGCTGGATTGTTCAAAAGCCGGATGTACTCCAGTACATCGCCGGATATTTTGTTCGCGTCATCGATAATCGCTAAACTGCGATTACCCTGGGTGTGGGCTTTAAGCAAACACTCCTTAGGAAGTTTCTATTTTTGGTAACTATTCAGCCACGGATCACCAAAAGTAGGCGCCTCCAGGCGACACGGATTAAACGGATAAGGCAAAAGGCGCAGGGCTAAAGGCGAAAAAACCTAGCGTCGACACGACCTTTGCCTTTCGCCTTTTGTTTAACTCTTTAATCCGTGTGCATCTATGCCAATCTGTGGCTGCATAGTTACCTGAGATGCATCTTTATTACCTCGGTCTCCTATATTACTGCTGAGCGGACAACAGCTTAACCTCGACCCGGCGATTCTTTGCCCGCCCCTCATAAGTAAGATTGGACGCAAGCGGAACAGCGTCGCCAAGACCATGAACAATAATTCTGTCGCCGGCGATGCCCTTTTGCCTCAGCACCTGGGCGATTGCATTTGCGCGCCGTAGCGAAATACTTTGATTCAATTTCGAGACCAGAACGGGGCTTACGCCATTCGGCACCCATCTGTCGGCGTGTCCCTCAACGACGACATTATCCAGGGAGTGAGTTTTGATAAGCGGGATAATCTTGTCTATCTCTCCTTGTATATCTGCATTGGGCGTTGCCTGCCCCGACGAAAAGAAGTTTCCGCCCAGAACGAGTACACTTATCGGCTCGTGCGCGGAAGACTGTTTTCTTTCATCGGCCGCTGATGGAATGCTGTAATTGCTTACCGGTTGCGTGGATGCTGTTAATCCATTTGCTTGGTTCCGGCTAACCTCGCCTTGAGGCTGAATTATGGGGGGGTGCAAGCCGTCATCTATAGCAGGGCTTTGTTGCAATCCTTCGTTTTGACTGGGTTGATTCGATTGTGTTTGCGCCGCCTCATCTTGAAGCTGTGTTACAGGTGGTTGCACTGCATCGCCTATAGGGCTTTGCGGACGGTCCTGCGCCAAACCCTCGTTTCGAGTGGATTCGATTAATCCGTTCGCTTGGCTTTGCCTAACCTCGCCCTGAAGCGGCGCTATCGATGCTTGTAATCCATCATTTGTAGCCGCGTTTTGAGTGTGTTCCGGTTCTAAGCCCTTGTTAGTTTTGTTGAGGGAACTAGCCGGCTCATACACCGCTGTTTCACTGTTTTCCGCCAATGGCAGCCAGTCTTCCAGGAAAGGGATTAATAATGCTAAAACAAAAATCAGGACTGATAGCCCAAACAACTTGGATGAAATTTCGGTTAAGACACTGCGCATTAAAAATACTCCGGATGTAAACCTGTTTTTTAATAGAGGATGAATCTTGGCGTAATAAAAAGTCTTCCTGTATCTAATCGAAAGCCCTCGGCTAAAAGCCGGTTAAATCGTCCTGTACGTTATCGGCATACATCATAAACAGAGTTAATGGGTAGATTTGAAGCATCCAACAATGACTAATGTATTTCCTGACACAGCTTAAAAATACAATATTTCCAACTTAGAATGCTATACGCATGAGTACCTAAGGAAATGCCGAAAAGACAAAAACGATCCATTTTAAAAGCCTTAAGTTCTTACACGAGAAATATGCGGAAAAGAGCAAGCCATGGGCGACGCTTGCCGCAGCTGGGCTTATACCATCAGGGAAATAGGCGGCTTTTTGACCTTACATTACCGCTGAAAATATGTTGTTCCCTGCCGGAATATCCACCGTAGATAGTGCCGTACTCGCCTTGGGAATCAGCATAAAATAACTTATGTTAATACTCCTATCTGATATAAAAACCGTCTAATTTTGAAAAAGAGCGGGGAGTGTCAGCCGAGGATTCGGCAGCAAGGATGCTGCCGTCAAGCCCCCAGGGACGGAAATTGTCAATCTAGTTGTCGCCTCGTTGGTTAAATTTATGCGGCGGATTTGTCTTGAGTGCGAGCCTCCTTGGAGGACGTTGTTTCGTGGCATTCCGGGTTCAAATAAACCGTATGGATTCTGTTCCAATTGCGGGTAGCTTTGCTCCAGCGCTGCGGATTTTTAGCGCGGGCGGCGTCATAGAGCGTCTTGCGTTGTTTCAGCAAGGTTTCGTCCAAACCGGCATGCCGTTGTGCCGGGGTGACG
>Ga0208789_1000667_pt1 | contig 28007 bp, 27 predicted proteins | sample Methanotroph_Enr_FD_187368 | JGI IMG/M metagenome (GOLD analysis project Ga0208789, IMG submission 187368) | Enriched soil microbial communities from Old Woman Creek wetland in Ohio, USA - Methanotroph_Enrichment_5 (SPAdes) (version 2) | ecosystem: Environmental > Terrestrial > Soil > Wetlands...
GATGCATAAACAACAGCAAATAAAAATTAAAACCTACAAAAAGAAAGGATGCAACCCGATCGGGTTGCATCCTTCATCAAATAAATTATTTTTGTCTAATCCTGTAACGCTTTTTTAGGACGAGTCATAAAATCTGCTAGTTGATATGAATACCGGCTGTAAATCCTATCCATCCTTGTAGTGTAGTGTTTTTCCCGCTGTGCGAGACTATTTCGTACGGCGCAAAATGGCTGGTAAATGGCTGGTCATGATTGTCTTTATTCTTTGTAATCATCAGGTTCATGGTTGGCCCGGCAAAAATGCTGAAATGATCGCTAACTTTTTTTGTGAAGGTTACTTTGGCTTGTTGTAGTTCGTTATCTCCATCGGTCCATGCTTCTCCTTCATTAATATGGAAACTCATCAATTCCAGTTGTGTTTTAAACCGATCATTTTTGCTCAGATGGGTTCCGATGCCGTAACCAAAGCCCCAGCTGTATTCCGATCCTATCACTTGCGTGCCAATAGCGAAAATGTTATAGAATTTATCGACTCCGATTTTAAAAGAAGCCTGGGCATTAATGCCTTCGCCAACCGAAATTTCCATTTCCCGGAATCCTTTTTTTACGATACTTAAAACGCCAATTGGAATCCCCGATTCAATAGTGTCGGCAATGTTTACAAATCCCAATTGGAATCCCTTTACTTTTTTTGCAACGTTTAGCAACCCTGAAATCTGTACTCCTGAGAGATCTCCTTTTGCAATGTTGACCGCACCAGCTATTTGAACTCCGGTTGCATCATCATTCGAGATATTCATAAATCCGGAAGCCTGAACATTTTGCATTTTTTGTTGAGAAAAGTTTAAAAATCCGGCTACCTGTACTCCATTAATTTCTCCAAGCGTAATGTTTGCGAGTCCGGCAAGCTGAGTTGCTTTCCCATTTCCTTTCACTACGTTGGCAAATCCTGCTGCCTGAATTCCTTCTATATCTTCGCAAAAATTGGCAAACCCTGCAGCTTGAACGGCAAATGATTTACCATTGGTAAAATTGAAGAATCCTGCAGCCAGAACACCGTCGGCCTGATTGTAATTGAAGTTTGAGAACCCTGCAAATTGAAATCCGTTTGAGATGCCTTTATTGAAGTTTCCAAACGATGCAAATTGAAATCCGGTAAACTCACCAGCTACAAAGTTTCCAAAACCTGCTATTTGCACTCCATGTACAAAATCACGTTCAGTATTGATAAAACCGTATTCAACTCCTGCCAGTCCTGCCGAGTATCCCATAATAAGGTTTAACGAAATTTGGTTCACACAATCGCCAGCATGGTTTCCGTTGGTGCTTAGTGGCGGGAAAATTCCAACAGCCAAAGGTACTTTGGTGAAGTTCCCGTACTGTTGCGCAAAAAGTTGATGGACGAATAGAAGGAATAAAATTGTGAAAATTGCCGATTTGGTCATTTTTGTCTGTTTGGTTTTCTGAATCTCTGTTTATAAGATCTACTGACAGCGGAAAAAATCAATAGTTGCAAATCTCGGTAAAAAAAACAAAAATATTTTGATACACTGATCCGATGACTTAAGTTAATCGGATCAATCATTCCTTTAGTTCTTTTTTCTTGTGAAATTTGGAAACATTGCCACTATACGTGCGGTAAACGGCCTGTTTGGCCTGCGATTTGTATCAGTTCGCACTGTTTATTGCTAAATTGATGGAACACGCAACGCTTTGAGCTTGCTTCCCATCTCTCAACAAAACCAAGAGGAGACGAAAACTATGCCTATTTTAAATAAATACCTGGATTTGGATGGCATTGACGAGTTACGGCAATTCTTTATAGAGAAAGGTAGCCCTCATGAATTCCGGAAGGATGAATTCTTTATGCAGCAAGGTCAGATGCAAAACTATGTTGGGTTTATTTCGAAAGGTGGGTTCAGGTACGTAAGGTTCACCTCTGCAGGAACAGAACAGATTGTAGGTTATAGCTTTGAAAATGATCTTGTTGTTGACTACGGTGCATTTCAGGTTAGGGAACCTGCTCTTATTGGCGGACAGGCCATCAAGCGCAGTACCGTGTTACGAGTCACTTACGATGAACTGAACGCGTTTTACGACCAGTGCAGTTCTCCCAATTTACGGGGAAGGATTTCAGAAACATTCTTCGAGGACATTTATGGAAGATTGCTCTCCTTGTATTGCGACTCGCCGGAGAAACGCTACATCAGATTAATTGAGCGTTATCCCGAGATTTTAAACCAGGTTCGATTGAAAGAAATTGCATCGTTAATAAAAACAACGCCGGAGACCTTGAGCCGCATAAGAAAGAAACTGTTGCTCCTGCCAAATCCTTGATTTGAATCAAGAGTTTTGATATCGAGCTTGGCTACTTTTGTTCGATAAGCTTTTAACGGAAACAGAAACCATGAAGAAACTACTATCCATTTTAATACTGGCAACTGTATTGTTTGCCTGTAAGAAAGAAGATGACGGGATAAAGCTTCAGTTGAACCTGAAGTCGTGTGTGTTGGATGATAAAACCAGTTTTGCTGAAGTTAAAGTTGACAGGGGAGAAGGATTTCTAAATGTAAGCTCGTCTGATCCTTTGATTTCGGAGGTTCGTTTTGATGAGGATAATGAGACTGTTTTTTACATTATCGGTCATCAAGCAGGACGAGCTACCGTTACGGTTAATGTTTCAACCTACGGTGGAATAGGAAATACTAAAACAATTGATGTCAAGGTCAATGAGTCGATAGATTACCCGAGATATGCAAGCGAAGGTGGTGTGTATCTCCGAAAAGGAGAAAGCCGGTTTTTTAAGTTACCCTTCGCATTTGAGGATAATTACAGCGTAGTTGCCGATGCCAGTGCCGTCATAGATACTGAAGGTGCCGCCACGTTTTCGGCCAGTGTTAAGATGGGCAGTGAATTCAAAGTCGATGCGAAGGCTGCTGGAAGTACCTTATTTAACATTTGTAAGGGAAAAGTAGTACTTTACTCGGTTCGTGTATACGTGGTCGATGAATATGACTTATGCGTTCCGCCTTCGGAAGACCGGCAGCTTACGTTTAAACTCCCATTTACTTATGGAATTAACGGCATTTCGATTTGGAGAGGTAGTGGTAAATATACCGCCAGGATAGTTGATGAAACGGTGGCAATAGTCGAGTCTATCACCCCAGGTAATGATTGGGCGAATCAAATGAATAATTCTGCAGTAGTTCGGGTAGCCCCCTTGAAGATTGGTACGACCAAATTAACTATTACCGATACCGTTACCGGTCAAACTGCAAGTGTTGATGTTGTGGTAAATTAACCGGTAAGTTTAACCTGAATGAATTCAATATCTTTTGTTTAAAGTACCCTTTCTTCTTCGATGTATACCTATGTTTTGTTCGACAAAGAACAGGCGCTAGTTAAATCGATCAGGAAACTGAATAGAAAATAAAATACCATGAAAACTCGAATTAAAAGCATTTTAGCTTGTATTATCATACTGCTTATAGTAAGCGGTTGCGACAAGGATGAAATTTTGCCGTCAGAACCAAATCGCTTTTCTCTTCAATGGGACAATATCATTGATCAGGGCAATGAATATAGCACCGATATTTTTATTGGAACACAGTATATAGGGGTACAAGGCTGGCCTCATGTTGCTAGTTCACCTTATGTTTATGTAAGTGCAACGTTTCCCCAAAATGCCTTTGCAACCTCTTTTGATCGAGAAGTTAGCGGAAACAAGAACCCTGTTGAGCTAACTTTCAATTTTCCTACACCTTATATCACAGGTATGGAGGAAGTAAAAAGGATTGAATACCTGAAAAAAATGAAAGAAGCTCTGAAGTCAGAGGAATATAAAAGCAATACTCCACCGACAAGACCATATATACTCAAGATCGCAGACCTAAAATCATTGGCTAATCTGGAAAGCTGCTTTCCAGAAAACAAAAATTTCGGTAACACATTGGAGATGATAGGCAAAGAAAAACTTGAAATGAAGAATATAAAGAGCTTATCGGTTGGGAAAATTGTGCTTAAAGGATTCACGGTTTCAATGGATGTTCCACCCACTGGCTTATTTGTTGATACCCCATCTAATTTAAGTGAGTTAGTCTACATCCGAACGTTAACTTATGGCGCTACTGCTTATTTTATAATAGCAAGTGAACATTCTTATCAAGATGTTTTGAAGGCTTTTAAAGTCAATGATGATTACCAAAATATTCTACGCAAATCTCAAATCATTTTACTAACGGTTTCTGATGCAAGCCAGGAAGCGATAATAAAATCGTCCTTTAATGACCTAAAAGAATTTGTAAACAACCCATTTCCGAATAAAGATACATACGGATATCCCATATTTTGCCAGGGACAGTATGCAAAAGACAATGAAGCTTTTAAAACAGACAACTTAAATCAGCGAAGAAATCGAACAATAAAGCGGGAATCATGAAAACAAAACTGCTATCCCTTTTTTCCCTATTAATTGTATTCACCGGATGTGTAAAAGAAAAAGATGTTTCCAATGCTCCTCTTGCTGCTGGTTATACTACAATCAACGGCCAGGTCATAACATCGGGAAACAAGCCGTTAAAAGGAGTGTCGTTGCAGGTAAAGTATATCGAAACACATTATCTTACCAGCCATCGTTCTTGGTTAAAACGGGAAACAATGTCGGATGCTAAAGGGGACTATAGTTTGTCTTTCAATATAAAAGATGATGAAATAGAATCTTATGATGGGCAGTCTAATGCCTATTTCCAGTTACTCTTCGACTTCAAAAATTTAGACCCGGATAAATATCTTCTTTCGTATTATTCTGTCGATAATGACTATTTACTTTCGATCAATCCGTCGTTAAAACAGGATGCAACCTATAATATCTCTTGTTATATCCCGGCCAAAGATTACATCACTGTTCACCTGAATCGTTTTAAGCCGGCACAGGCAGGCGACTGTTTTGAAGTGGAAACATTTTTCCCGTGGGGATTAAAATCGGGAGAAGAGGGCAACGGCAACAAGCTCTTGAATACCGAATATGGAATTTCTTCCAGTGGGTATGACAACTTTGTGGCAAAAAGCGAAAATCAAACTTTTAGGGTTCCGGTAGCCCGAAACGACACCAACATTGTTCGAATTGTCAAAATGAAAAACGGAGTTGCTTACCCAGTAGACCATAAACTCTTTGTTCCTGAAAATAATAATATTGAATTAAGCTATGAATACTAAAACAATAACTAATCGGACGAAACTATTTGTGGTTTTATCATTTTTTGCGATTTGCCTTTTGTGTTCCTCATGTGAAAAAGACGATGATAAGACTCACCCAATCCAATTGCAGTATGCAATCTTCAACGACAAACCTAACCCGGTTACCAACAACCAGGTCACAATCAATTTCCCAGCCGAAACAAAAACCGAATTGGTTATCCTTGGGGGCGATGGAACGTATTCCATAAATAACTCCGACGATGCTAAACTGAGCATCAGCCTCACTGATGGGTCTCTGACACTCACACCTCTTGCTCCCGGGAATGTTGTTGTTACGATAAATGATGGTCGAAATAATTTATATACACTAAAGGTGCAAATCAAGAGTCAGTTGAGAGTCAAAATGAATGCAAAAGAAAAGGAGGGGAACATATTCGACTTAATGGAGTTCAACCTGTTTTCGTATTCTGAAAAAAATTCTACAATTCTGGATCTAACAAAAACATACGATTCCCTTGTATGGACTTGTAACAATACGAACCAACGTTTCCGCATTCTGGAACATTCCGGGAATAGCACTCATTTTATATGGAAATGGTCAAATTGCTTCTTTCTGCCTGCAGAATATAAAACCTGTTTACTGGGATATAAAAATAACAAGGTAATATCTGGTGATACCCTTTCAATAAGTATTGTAAACAACAAAGATTTTCTCGGTTATAACTGGAAAGATGTGACTGGTACAAGCAGGTACAATATCGGCTATCAGAATGTTTTTCAGAAAGGGTATGATTTTGTAACTTATTCTATTGTTACAGAAGGCATCCCATCGGCATGTTTGTTCCTTATAGATAACAAGAATATTGGTGAACGTACTTTTGCACTGAAAAGTAAACAAATTCTTTTTGATTACATGTGTTCTCTATATTCAACGCCAACTTACAGAGAGGATAACCTTACGCTTTTAAAGAATTACAACGAACTATTTAAGAACAAAAAAAATGGTGCAGTTCCTGAATGTATCTGGATAACACCAAAATCAAAAATCGCTCTGCTAAAAGAATATGACGAGTTGGAAGATTATCCGAAATATAGAATCTATGCAGAGCCTGTCAAGTAAGCTACAATTTAGACTAAAACCGATGATCAAAAAACTCAACCCAATTATGTGGATACTGGTTGTCCAGTTTTCCATGTTAGGCTTGGTTTCGTGTGATAAGGAGTCAGACAAACCGTTATCGTTAGACCAGATTGAAAGCAATGCTACTAAACTGTATTATGGCTCCAAAGGAGGTGTTACCATCACTGGTGGAGATGGTAATTATTCGTTTTCCTGCGAATCCCCATTGTTAAAAGCCGAGATGACATATAGTAATTACATTTTATTTGAACCGCTGGGTGTGGGCGAAGCCACCGTTACCATTAAAGATTCATCAGGAGATTCTTACATATTGAAGGTTACGATCGCGTATAAAACCGAAAAGATTGTGGTGTCAAAACTGGATGCAACTGTTGTTGGCGATAATATGACGGTCGGCAACCAAAAAGAACTAAAGGAAAAAGCGCTTGCAACCATTCCTGTAAAAGTGGGGGGTGGGTACAAATTTGTATATACCGAAGGCGAAAAGCTGGCGGAAACGAAGGGCACTGTCTTTATTTATCCTGATAAATATGGCAATAGTGGACTTGAGGGCACTTTTGAGCGAGCAGCGGTTAAAGATAAAAATGGAAACTATTCTTACATGACCTATACATTGCATTATAATGCTGTGAACCGTATATTTATTCTCATGGAATATAGCGAATCAACAGCCAAATCATCGCAATACAGGGCGATTCAGTTTGCGGAAGATATTAAAGAACAGTATAAAATGGCTTACCCCAACGTTGAGCAGGTATATACTTCGCAGGTGATAGGCAGCTTGGCTGTGGAGTAAGAATCACAACTTAATGCGGAAAGTAGTAGCTTAATGCCGGAATTTGACTATGGATTTTGCGAAAGGACGCATTTCCCACGTGTATAACCGCGAAAACAACTCGCAAACGGTATTCTTCAACCAAGAGAATTACCTGTTTTTCTTGACAAATTGTGGAACCATATTCTTCCTCATGTCGATATTTGGGCTTGGTGCTTGGTGCCCAATCATTTTCATTGGATGACTGTGGTGGAGCATGAAACGATAGCTGTTTCTGATTCGCCGCAAGATGAGGCTGATCCGAAGAACAATGCTGTTGATCCGATGAACCCAAGTCATTGGATCAACAGCAAAAAAGCCGCTCTCCATTTCAGGAAAGTGGCTTTGTGTTTTGTTTCGTTAGGACTTGATTTCGAGTGAATCACTGACTCCTAAGATCGTATTTTGAAATTTAACATTACATTTGCTGACATGTAAACCCAAAGAATGAAAAACTTATGGATCACGAGGTCAGCAAGCATTTGAAGAAGATTTACTCCATAGCTCAGAGAGCAAAAAAGTCAGTAGGAGAGAAGGTGGTTGAGGTTCTTATCGAGATTTTTATCATCATTTTTGCAATTACCCTTTCTATCAAGTTAGAAAGTTGGAGCGAACATCGGGTGGCGCAGAAAGAAACCAAAGAGTTTTTGATCGATCTAAAACAGGATTTGCAACAAGACATTGAGCGGATAACCTCTGGAAAGACGAATTTGAATGATAACATTCAACCCTATATTCGTTTGAAGAGTTTTACCAAACAACAAATAGATAGTTGGAAACGGAATCATTTTGATATTTCACTTCCCCTGATTTTGGTTATTCGAAAAACAAACAGCGGTAATTACGAAGGGTTTAAATCAAGTGGGAAAATCGGTCTCATTGAAAATAAGAAATTGAAGAAGGCTATTCTGGATTATTATCAGGATACTATGCCTTCCATTGGCTCGATAGAAGATATTTCGAATAATCAGTTTACACACCTGCTTGATCTGATCAGGGAAAGCTCATCTAATAAGGGTATGTTTAAATCATCGGTCATGGATCAAATGGAGATTTCCATTTTGCTGGCAAAATCACTGATGTCGAATTATGATGTGATTGTGAAAGAGGCCAACGATATTATTAAGGAAATTGACAACGAAATAAAAGAATAATCAGGATATTTCTCCTTGCTCCGATGAACTCCAATCACCGGAGCAAAAGCGAAAAGCCGCTCCCCATTTCAGTGAAGCGGCTTTTTTTAGTGGGTGCCGCGATTTCTAATCGCGGGGTAAAATCGGAGGTTAAAAACCTCCGCACCCTGTTGCCTGAGCCTGTCGAAGGCTAAACTACGTAAGTTCTCGAAGTCGTGTCTCCACCTCTTCCGGTCCAGTTGGTGTGGAAGAATTCGCCGCGAGGTTTGTCTACTCGTTCGTAGGTGTGGGCGCCAAAATAGTCGCGCTGAGCCTGCAACAGGTTGGCTGGTAAACGTTCGCTGCGGATTCCGTCGAAATAGCAAAGTGCTGAAGTCAATGCCGGAACAGGAATTCCGTTGGTCAAAGCGGTTGCGCAAACACGACGCCATCCGGCTTGTGCTTTTTCAACGATTTCTTTGAAGTGCGGGGCAAACAGCAGGTTTTGCAGGTCAGGATTAACATCGAATGCTTTCTTGATATCACCTAAGAATACCGAACGGATGATACAACCACCGCGCCACATCAAGGCGATGCCACCGTAATTCAGGTTCCAGCCGTATTCTTTGGCAGCTTCCATCATCAGGTTATAACCTTGAGCGTACGAAATAATTTTTGCTCCGAACAAAGCGTCTTTCAGGTCCGAAATCATCTGGGCTTTGTCGATGGTTTTGTCAACTGCCGGTCCGCTGATCACTTTCGAAGCTTCAACGCGCATGTCTTTCTGAGCCGATAAACAACGTGCAAACACCGATTCTCCGATCAAAGTCAGTGGAATTCCAAGGTCGAGGGCCGAAACGGCAGTCCATTTCCCGGTACCTTTTTGTCCGGCGGTATCGAGGATTTTTTCAACCATTGGTTCGCCATCTTCGTCTTTGTAGCCCAGAATGTCGCGTGTAATTTCAATCAGGTACGAATCCAGGTCGCCTTCATTGTATTTTTTGAAAACTTCGTGCATTTCGTCGGCACTCAAGCCCAACATCTCTTTCATCAACTGATAAGCTTCGCAAATGATCTGCATATCGCCATACTCGATGCCGTTGTGGACCATTTTTACAAAGTGACCGGCACCGCCTTCGCCAACCCAGTCGCAGCAAGGCGAACCGTCTTCCACTTTAGCCGAAACAGCCTGGAAAATCTCCTTCACAGCTGGCCAGGCAGCTGGCGATCCGCCTGGCATCATCGAAGGTCCTAACAAAGCGCCTTCTTCACCACCCGAAACTCCGGTTCCGATGAAAAGTAAACCTTTGCTTTCAACATATTTGGTGCGGCGAATCGTGTCAGGGAAGTGTGAGTTTCCGCCATCGATGATGATGTCGCCCGGTTCCAGATGAGGAATAATCAGTTCGATGAAATCATCCACTGGTTGTCCGGCTTTCACGAGCATCATCACTTTGCGCGGACGTTCCAAAGAAGCGCACAATTCGGCAATCGAATGCGCTCCGATGAATTTTTTACCGGCGCCACGACCAGCCATAAACTCGTCGACACGGGCAGTTGTGCGGTTAAAAACAGCCACGGTAAAGCCTTTGCTTTCCATGTTCAGTACCAGGTTTTCGCCCATTACGGCCAACCCGATCAATCCAATGTCTGCTAATTTTTTCATTAATTATCGTTTTTGAATGTTTGTTATTTTGAGTGTCATTATTTCAATTTACTTTCAATATTCAACCCTTTCAGGGTTGTGTGATTTGGACTTTTTATGCCGTGGGCTTCACCCACGGTTATTCAAATTAAATCCTTTCAGGATTTTCAAGCAGTTTAAGTCCGAAGGACTTGCATCTGAATAACTGTCGGTGAAACCGGCGGAAAGTCGGTGTATCTGATTGTGAACCCTGAAGGGGTTCAATTATTTCAATGAACATCAAATCCTATATTTTTCAATACTTCTAAGGTTTTTTGCCCGATATTCTTCGGAAGAACTGTAAACGCCGGAAACTCCCTTCTTGTTGGGTAGTCGCCACGCAATTGTTCGAATTGTGCCGTATTCTTTCTGAAATCCTGATCGTCGTTCCGGATATCGTAGGTATGCAAAATAGCTTTGGCAAGAATTTCCTGTTCGCTCAATCCGGTTCCATCCAGTTCAAAAACCGGATTTGCTGGTTGCTCCACTCCTGAAGGTTGCCAGTTTTTCAGTCCAAGTCCGAAAAATTGACTGATGGCATGAACACTCATTTGAGTTCCGGTAGCTTTTCCATCTTTCGAATACCCGGCAATATGCGGTGTTGCGATATCGGTCAATGCCAGTAATTCCAGATCAATGTCTGGTTCGTTTTCCCAACAGTCGCATACAAATCCTGAAATCTGGCCACTTTTTAACGCGGCTTTTACTGACAGCGTATCAACAACTTCGCCACGGCAAGAGTTGATCACAATCGGTTTCTTATTCAGGCCTGAAAAGAATCCTTTTTCGCCTAAATGATAGGTTGCATCTTCACCTTTCATATTCAGCGGAACATGCAGCGTAATGATATCGGCTTCGTCCATTACTTGTTTCAGGCTGACAAACGCGGCAGAACCTTCAACTCGTTCGCGTGGCGGGTCATTCAGTAAAACTTTCATGCCCAGTAGATTACTGATTCGTGCCACTTTGCTGCCCACATTTCCAACGCCAACCACGCCTATACACAAATCTTTTAGTTGCAGATTTTTTCGTTTGGCCAGAACCATCAAGGTTGAGGCGATGTATTGTTCTACCGATTTGCTGTTGCAACCAGGTGCGTTGGTCCATTTTATTCCGGCGGCATCGCAGTAATCAGTGTCAATATGGTCGTATCCAATAGTCGCGGTTGCGATGAATTTCACCGATGAACCAGCCAGCAGCTTTTCGTTGCAAATGGTACGAGTTCGGGTCACAATCGCATCGGCATCTTTCACCACTTCCTGAGTTGTTTTTGAACCGGGAAGGTAAACTACCTCTGCCACTCCTTCAAAGGCGCCACGGATGTATGGGATTTTATCGTCAATAATTATCTTCATTCGTCTTAAATATTTCGACAACTGCCCTTTATGCGTTTACTGTTGTCTGGTTTTGAGGCATAATAATTTTTCACCATTTCTTCGAGAACGGCACTCGTTCTGGCGGCAGATTTTCCGGTACTCACGCATTCGCTTTCTTCTCTTAATGCTTTTACAACCTGAGATATCAAATTGTGTTGTATATTTTCAGGATTTTGGAAACTGAAACTGACTGTTCCTTCAGGAGTTGTCAGTTTTACGTCGCCATGCAGAAAACTGGAAAAACTGAGTTTTCCCTTTGTGCCATTGATTTCAATGATATCTTCATCGCTACCTTTTGCGACCACAAAACACCAACTTCCGGTTCCAATTACGCCGTTTCCAAACAAGAAAGTTCCGGTAACCGTATCCTCGGCCTTGTAATATCCCGCCTGATTAACAGCTATCCCATGAACCTGAATGACCGGACCAAATAAAAAGTCAAGATAATCGAACTGATGTGAAGCTAAATCATAAAAATAGCCGGCTCCTGCAATCTCCGGATTTACATGCCAGAATTGAGTTTCAGGTTTTAAATCGCGTTCGGGCACCGATTTATGCAGGCGAACATTTACTGTCAACGGCTTACCAATGATTCCGTCATCAATCAATTCTTTTACTTTCAGAAAAGCAGATAATGACCTTCTGTAATAAGCCACAAACAACGGCATCCCGGTTTCTTCGGAAACAAGGATCATTTCTTTGCATTCCAGATAGTTTCGGGCCATGGGCTTCTCCACGTAAACCGGTTTCCCGGCGCGCATGGCAGCAATAGCGTAAGATGCATGGGTGTCGGGTGGAGTAGCAATATAAACCGCATTTACCTCCGGATCGTTGATTAATTCATTGGCATCTGAATACCACTTCGGAACGCCATGACGTTTGGCATAGTCTTCCGCCAAAGCAGCATTACGGCGCATCACAGCAACCAATCTGGAATGCTCCACCTTGCTAAATGCCGGACCACTCTTAAGCTCGGTTACGTTTCCGCAACCAATTATTCCCCAATTTACCTCGTTCAAAGTCATATCTGTTATTTTAACCACAAAGAACACTAAGTATTCACTAAGAAAACTTACTTAATAAGCGTTGTGTTCTTTGTGTTTTTCTTTGTGTCCTTCGTGGTTAGAGGTTTTTAATACTTAAATCTATCTTTAAACGCCCACAAACCCAGTGCAGGATTGGAAATATAGAAGATTTCTTCTCCATCTTCCATCGTATTGAAACCATCGCGCAATTTTGCCGGATCATATTTGGCTGTTACTTCATCTATATCAGCATATTTAAACCCAACACTTTCAATTTCCGCCTGGGTCAGATTTTCTTTTCCTTTCCCCGGACAATAAGTGATGCTGAAGCGGCCTTCCGAAGAACCATGAATGAGGTGAGCCGCAGCACTCAGATTATTGCGCAGCTCTTCGTTTTCGTCACAGCATTTCAGCGTGTTTGGTGTTCCGAAGTAACCATATTTGCGAATCAGCCGGTCGATTTCCTTGTCTTCGCCAAACTCTTTCAGGGCGGGAGCCAGAACGATCAGTTCGCCATCATCGTCAATGGCCATGCGGGTGCGGTAAACCGATTTGTTGCCCAGCCAGGTGCTTTTAAACTCGGTTGGATCAAGGTAAACAACTACTTTCTTCAAAGGTTTGTCCAACATTTCGAAGTTGACGAGCAGAGCCAGTTTAGCTGCTTTGTCGAATACTTCAAAGTCGTCGCCGATAAATAGTCCGCGGGTTTTGATTTTGCCGTCGGTTTTATCGAGCCCAACCACGGTTTGCATGTAAACAATCGGTAAATGATTGGTGAAATGTTCTGACGCATAATTGAAAATGCGGCGCACCGGAGTATCGGCATGACCCATCATTCGCTCCATTCCATAGGCTGCACCTACAAAATGGCTTTTATTGATGCCTTCCACACCGCCGGTTCCAACGAAAACATTTTTATTGTAGTTGGCCATTCCAACCACTTCGTGAGGAACCACCTGACCAATCGACAAAATCAAATCGAAGTTACCTTCAATCAATAACTTGTTGACTTGTGCGGGCCATGGAAATTCAACTGCTCCGCCCGAAACTTCTTTGACGAATTCGGCAGGAACAGTGCCAACGGTAACCACATCGTTGCGCCAGTCGTGCTCGCGAATGAGCGATGTGGGCATGGTGCCAAACATGTGCGAAATTTGGTGGTCAGTCATTGGTGAATGCGTTCCCAGAGCAGGAAGCACATCAGTCAAGGCATCGCCATAAAACTGCCAGGTCATCTCCGTCAGTTCTCCGGCGCGACTTGGCAGACGGGTATAATCCGGAGGAATAGCCAGTACTTTCTTCCTTGGTCCAATCTTTTCCAGCGCCTCAAACAAACCTTTTTTCAGGTCGTCGGCGCTTAGTTCGTGGTTCACTGAACCTATTTCGTAATATATCATTGATTTACAATTTAATAATTTACCATTTACTATTTGCTTTCAGAATTATTATTCTTCGAATTAAATTTTTTCTTCATCGTATTAATTGAACTGACAATTATTTTGAATAATTCCTGATTTTCTTTCATCAAATCATCAAGCAAATTAGCTCTAACTATTCCCGATTCAACGATTAACTCCAGCCAGTACAGAGTTTCATCAAGTTCTTCTTCGACCATTTTTAATTTATTTAGGAAGTCTTTATCAGATTTTCCAAGACAAGCAGAACGATAATTTGCGCCGGGTGACGTGCCTGAACGTATAATTTGATAACCAATAGTTTTACCGGTGATATTGTTTGGTAAGCTTTCCGAAAGCTTAATTATCCTCAGTGCAAAGATCTTTAGTCGTTTCTTTAAATCGTCAGCGTTCATTCTGCAAATGGTAAATAGTCAATGAAGAAATAGTAAATAAAATTATCTTTTAACCCTCGCGTTTCCGCCCCAGATGCTCCAAACCATGTCTTCGTCAGCAGGTTGGGCATAGTCGGTGAGGAACGTAGTTGCCAGAGCTCCGGTTGCCCAGCCAAATTGAGGCCATTTTTCAGGTTCCCAACCTTTCAGGATACCATAAAGTAAACCGCCTACAAAACCATCGCCGCCGCCAATACGGTCGAGTACGGTAATTTTGCGTGGTTCAATCACCTGCCATGTGTTGCCTTCGAGCATGATAGCGCCCCAAAGGTGTTCGTTGGCGCTGATCACCTGACGCAAAGTTGTTGCAAATACCGAGGCATTTGGGAAAGCTTCTTTCACCCGGTTGATCATACCTTTGAATCCTTCGATTTCGGCTTCAATGCCTTTGCCACCGGCTTCCGGACCCTGGATGCCCAAACAAAGCTGGAAGTCTTCCTCATTACCGATTAAAATGTCGGCTACCGAAGCAATTTCGGTAAAGCTCTCGCGCAATTCCTGATCACGTCCTTTCCAGAATGAAGCGCGATAATTGAGGTCGAAAGCAATACGTGTACCGTATTTTTTTGCAGCACGGGCAATCTCCAGGCAGAAAGTTGTTGTTTCGGGTGACAAAGCGCCAATCAATCCTGAAAGGTGAACAATCTGAACGCCTTCCTTACCGAAAATTCGTTCCAGATCGAAATCCTTCACATTCAAGGTGCGGCCAACTTCACCGGCCCGGTCGTTTTGCACGCGAGGTCCGCGGGTTCCAAAACCACTATCTGCAATGTTGAATTGATGACGGTAGCCCCAAGGATCGCCTTGTGCCACTTCCGGACCTTCATAATCCATGTGGCGGCTTTTCAGATTGCTTTTAATGAATTGGGCAATCGGACTATCTTTCACAAAAGTAGTGAGTACTTTAACCGGAAGTCCGAGGTAGGAAGCAATGCTGGCTACATTGGTTTCGGCACTTGTTGCCTGCATTTCGAACAGGTTACTGCTGTGTACCGGCTGTCCGTTAACCGGAGTTATGCGAACACCCATACTGGTTGCCACCAACAGGGAATATTTACAGTCTTTTTTTAATTCGAAGGTCATATTTTACATTTTTGATGTTAGACAATTTATCAAGTCAGTTCCAGGTTTCAAATTCCAAGTAAGCCCTCACTTGGAACTTGGAATTTGGAACTTTGCTATACTCCCCCGTATGCGCTGTATCCGCCATCAACAGGGATCACGATTCCGGTTATGAATGACGAAACATCAGAAAGAAGGAATAAAGTAGTTCCTTGCAAATCTTCCGGCTCACCGAATTTGCCCATCGGAGTATTGTTCACAATTTTCTGTCCGCGGGCAGAGAAATTACCGGTTTCTTTATCGAGAACCAAAAAGCGGTTTTGATCGGTAATGAAAAAGCCTGGTGCAATAGCATTCACGCGAACTCCAACTTTTGCCAAATGAACGGAAAGCCATTCAGTAAAATTGTTGATTGATGCTTTGGCGGCTGAGTAGGCAGGGATTTTAGTTAACGGTTTGTACGAATTCATCGACGAAACGTTTAGAACCACACCTTTTTTATTCTTCAACATATCGGTTGTGAAAACCATTGATGGAAGCAAAGTTCCTTTGAAATTTAGGGCAAATACTTTGTCGAAACCGTCCATTTCCAAACCGTAGAAAGTGTCTTCCAGATGGTCGAGGCTATTTTCGTCCATTTGCTCCACTTTGGTGGTTGCGGTCGGGTGGTTTCCTCCGGCACCATTAATAAGAATATCAATATCACCTAATTTTCCATTGATCACTGCTTTGGCTTTGATCAACGATTCTTTGTCCAAAACATTGGCTTCAACACCAATTACTTCAGCGTTATATTCTTTTGAAATTTCGGCTGCTACTCTTTCCGCCACTTCTTTATTGATGTCGGCAATTGCAATTTTTACACCTACCGAGGCCATTGCTTTTACCATTGCAGCGCCAATTACACCTGCGCCACCGGTGATTACACACACTTTACCACTTAGGTCGTTAAAACTGATTGGTTTCATTTTCTTATCGTTTAGTTATTTATAATAATCCAGATTTTCTTTGGTAATAATATCGATTGAAGTATAGTTTTCGCTTTTTACCTCTTTCTTTAAAACCAGATGTTCGAAAAGAGTAATAATCGCGTTATATCCCTGTTCTTCAGGCCGTTGACAGATCAGAAAATCAACAATTCCTTTCTTCAAAAAACTGATGTTTTCGTTAATCAAATCGTGACCAATTACCCGAATATTGGTCAGGTTCAGCTCTTCAAGAATGTTGGCCAGGTAATAAACCTGCGAGTTGGTTACAAAAATTCCCTGAATTTCCAGGTTCGTTTGTAACAGTGTTTTAATCACATTTCGTGATTCTTCGGTTGTCGGATCGGCAATTTCCTGAGTAATCAGCTTTCTTTTGGTTTCAGGCTTATTTTTACTGAAATATTCATAGAATCCTTTCTCACGTTGCACCAGATGGTTCATGTTGTCCAACTGTTTTGCGAAGTGGAGGATAAGGATTGTGGCATCGGTAGGAACTGAATAATCAAGCAATTTAGCAGCAAGCATTCCCGATTGAAACGAATTCTGACCAATGAAACTTAGTTTACAACATTCATTGAGGTTCGAATCGATAAATACATACGGAATGTTTCGTTTCTTCAATTCTTCAATAAACTCTTTCGATTCCCGGAGAAAGAATGGCGCAAGTACAACTCCTTCAGGATTATTTTCAAGAATGACCTCGGTTTCCGTATTAAAAGTTTGTGGGTCAGATTGTTTGAAAAGGTGCGTGGAAATGTTAACTCCATATTGATGAATTTCCTGAAAGGCTTTCCTGACACCAATCAAAGGTTTGTTCCAGTACGATTCCGGAGAGACGGGTTCAGGAATGAGCAAGGCAAATGAAAAAGTTTTCTTTGATGCCAGCGTGCTTGCCAGTAAATTAGGCTGGTACTCCATCTCCTCAATAATCGAAAGGATTTTATCGCGGGTTGATTTCGAAACCTCTCCGCGGTTGTGTATCACACGGTCAACCGTTCCGATTGAAACGTTTGCTTTCTGTGCAATATCCTTTATTCGGGTGCGATTAATTGCTTTGATAATGATTCAGTTTTAAGGTTGAAATTAAAGAGCAGGAACAAAGCTAAATAATTTTTCCTTGATGTCGTGTACGAACACGGAAAAACTATTTTAAAACATTTTTAACTAATTTTAGTTCATCGCCGTTGCAGATTAAAGATATTGTCCATACTTTCGTGTCCGTACACGGAATTGTGATTGTTTTATTTATGTGTCAGTAAATTAATATTATATGAAATGGCCAATTGAATTTATTTTTACAGAACGATACCGTCATTTGGCTATTCCATGTCGTTGGGTATTTGATTTGAAAAAAATATAGTTACGCAAGTTATAGTTATCAACTTTGAAAAAATAAATACATGAAACTCGGAAAATATAGTTTAGGAATCGGCGACCGCTTCTCTCATCAGGGAGTTGCCCAGCTTCGTGGAATTGTAAAAGCCAATCAGGCAGGTTTGGACATTAGTCCGGTTTGGAACAAGTCGAACCGCGAGCACATGTATGTGCATTCGCATCCGGCTGATGTTCGGAAAGAAGCTGATGCAGCGGTTGCCGCTTTGGGTTTCTCCGGAAAATACTTTGTAGATGCCGACCATATCAATATGGGCACGGTAGCTCCATTTGTTGAAACCGCGGACTTTTTCACCCTCGATGTAGCATCTTTTATCGGGAAAGAAAGTCCGGAAGCCGAAGTGAAATCATTTGTTGCTTCATGCACCAAATACGTTGGAAAACTGCAAATTCCAAGAATCAGTCATCCAATCGAAGTTTCAGAAGAATTGATTGAACAAATTGCACATAAATTTCTGGCAGCCACCCAGCAGGCATCCGAAATCTATAACTTCCTGAAGGAAAAGAAAGGCGTTGGTAATTTTATTACTGAAGTCTCGATGGATGAAGTTGAAAGTCCGCAAACGCCTGTCGATCTGTTTTTTATCCTGAAGATGTTGGCCGATAAAGGTGTTCCGGCACAAACCATTGCCCCGAAATTTACAGGTCGTTTTAATAAAGGAGTTGATTACACCGGAAACGTTGAGCAATTTGCCAAAGAGTTTGAAGAAGATGTATTGGTACTTGACTTTGCGGTTAAAGAATTCGGACTTCCTGAAGAGTTGAAGTTGAGCGTTCACTCCGGAAGTGATAAATTCACGATTTACCCGATTATGGCCGGTGTCATTAAGAAATACGATAAAGGTATTCACGTAAAAACTGCCGGTACAACCTGGCTCGAAGAAGTGATTGGTCTTGCCGTTGCTGGCGGTGAAGCACTCGAAGCTGCCAAATCGATTTACACCATTGCGCTGGGTCGCAAAGACGAATTATGCGCTCCATATGCTGATGTGATTGATATTGACGATTCTAAATTGCCAACACCGGCTGAAGTTGCCGGTTGGTCGAGCGAAAAATACGCCAATACGTTGCGCCATATTCCGGGCCATCCTGATTATAATGCCAATTTCCGACAGTTAATTCATGTGGGTTATAAAGTTGCTGCCGAGATGGGCAATACTTATACCGACCTTTTGAAAAAACATGCCGAAGTGGTTGGCCAATGCGTTGAAGAAAACATTTACGATCGCCATTTGAAACGGCTTTTTAATTTATAATTTACTATTTTTTCATTTACAATTTACTATTGAAAAATGACCGCTGACGATTTAAGGAAAAGGCTAAAGGTTTTTGCGTTGAGGATAATTAAGCTTACAGAAAGCTTGCCTAATAATGTAACTGGTAAAACTCTTGGTAACCAGATTATCCGTTCTGGAACATCGCCCGGCGCGAATTATCGGGCTGCTTGTCTTGGAAAATCAGATAAAGATTTCCTGAACAAATTGAAAATGGTTGAAGAAGAACTTGATGAAACTCTTTATTGGCTGGAACTTATTGTCGAATCTGGCTTGGTAAAACCTAATTTGCTCGATGATTTGATTCAGGAAAATCAGGCACTATTCAAAATAATAGTTAGTTCTGTTACTACGATGAAGAAAAAACTTAATTCCGCAAAATCCAATTCTAAAAAAGAAATGGGGAAATATTAAATTGTAAATGGATAAATAGTCAATTAATACAAATAGTAAATATGAAAAAACCATTTATGGACAAGAATTTTCTGTTGCACACCGAAACTGCGCAGAAATTATACCATGAACATGCGGCTAAAATGCCAATTTTCGATTACCACTGTCACATCAATCCCAAAGATATTGCTGAGGATCGCAAGTTTAAAACCATTACCGAAATCTGGTTGGCTGGCGATCATTACAAATGGCGCGGTATGCGCACCAACGGCGTTGATGAACGTTTTTGCACCGGCGATGCCTCCGATTGGGAAAAATTTGAGAAATGGGCAGAAACCGTTCCTCAAACCTTGCGCAATCCTTTGTATCACTGGACTCACCTTGAATTGAAGAAATTCTTCGGGATTAACGAAGTTCTAAGTCCAAAAAATGCTCGCCATATATACGATGCCTGCAACGCAAAACTTCAAACTCCGGAATACAGTTGCCGTGGTATTATCCGGATGGCCAATGTTCATACCATTTGTACAACCGACGATCCGATTGACAATTTACAATATCACCAACAAATTAAAGCTTCCGGGTTCGAAGTTGCCGTACTTCCGGCATGGCGTCCTGATAAAGCCATGATGGTGGAAGATCCGACATTTTTTAATGCCTATATCAATCAATTGGCTGCGGCTGCAGAGATGACGATTACCACATTTGCAGATTTAATTATTGCTCTGGATAAACGTCACCAGTATTTCCACGATAATGGTTGTCGCTTGTCTGACCATGGTTTGGATACCGCTTTTGCCAAAGATTATACAGCGAAGGAAATCCGTGCAATTTTCACCAAAATTCGTTCAGGGAGCAAACTTACTCAGGAAGAAATCCTGAAATTCAAGTCGTGCATGCTCTACGAATTTGGCGTGATGGATCATTCTCGCGGATGGACTCAGCAATTGCACATTGGTGCGTTGCGAAACAACAATACTCGCTTGTTCAATAAATTAGGCCCTGATACCGGTTTCGATTCAATTGGCGACAAACCGGTTGCTGAGCCATTATCGAAATTGTTGAATAAGTTGGATACGGAAGATAAATTGTGCAAAACAGTTCTGTATAACCTGAATCCGGCTGATAACGAATTGTATGCTACAATGATCGGAAACTTTCAGGATGGAAGCGTTCCGGGAAAAATGCAATGGGGCTCCGGATGGTGGTTCCTCGATCAGAAAGACGGCATGGAAAAACAAATCAATGCCCTGTCGAACTTGGGTTTGTTGAGCCGTTTTGTGGGAATGTTGACCGATTCCAGAAGTTTTCTTTCGTATACCCGTCACGAGTATTTCCGTCGTACCCTTTGCAATATTTTAGGTAACGATGTGGAAAATGGCGAAATTCCAAACGACATGGAATTACTTGGGCAAATGGTTGAGGACATTAGCTTCAACAACGCAAAACACTATTTCAATTTTTAAGAATAAGTTGTTTTTCCCGCCTTTTGGTACGAACAGAACTTGGTGAAATTGATAAAAATGGTAGATTTGCAATCGATTGCACGTTTAAGAAAGGGAAAAGTCATTCGGAAATGGAAAAGGGATGTATCCCTTGCCGTTGGCTTTAGCCAACGGAATGAATGAGAATAAAGGAAAACCGTCCGCGTAAAAAACGTTTTTCAAGGTAGAAAACTCTTTTCGGACGGAATGGCATTGGCCTTAAGACAAGTAGTTTTATCATAGTAAATTGAGAATCAAAAATAGTAAATAGAATAAGATGAAAGTAGTTACATTCGGAGAGATCATGTTGCGATTAGCAACTCCTGGTTATTTGCGCTTTAATCAAACTGATAGTTTAACAGCCACTTTTGGTGGTGGTGAGGCCAATGTGGCCGTTTCGCTTGCAAATTTTGGCATTCCGGTCGACTTTGTTACACGGTTGCCTAAAAACGATATTGCTCAGTCGTGTGTAATGGACTTGAGAAAATACGGAGTAGGAGTGGACCAGATTGTTTACGGTGGCGATCGTATTGGTATTTATTTCCTCGAAACTGGTGCTGTAAGCCGCGGCTCGAAAGTGGTTTACGACCGTGCGCATTCGGCCATTTCAGAAATCAAATCAGGAATGATTGATTGGGACCAGGTTTTTGAAGGCGTAAATTGGTTTCACTGGACGGGTATTACCCCAGCGATTTCGCAGGGAGCTGCTGATGTTTGTCTGGAAGCTATTCAGAAAGCCAACGAAAAGGGAATTCCTGTTTCGTGTGATTTGAACTACCGCAAAAACCTTTGGAACTATGGCAAAAAGGCTGGCGAAGTGATGCCTGCGCTGGTTGCCGGAACTGATGTGATTTTGGGAAATGAGGAAGATGCCGAAAAAGTTCTGGGTATTAAACCAGAGGGTCTTGATGTGACAAGTGGTCATGTTGAAGCTGCAGCTTATGAGTCTGTTTCAAAACAGATTATGGCGAAATACCCACATTGCAAAAAGGTAATTACTACCTTACGTGGCTCAATCAATGCGAACCACAATAGCTGGTCGGGTGTACTTTGGGACGGAAAGACTTTGTTTGAAGCTCCGACTTACCAGATTACCGATATTGTTGACCGTGTTGGTGGCGGAGACTCATTTATGGGTGGTCTGATTTATGGTTTGCTGACTTACACTGGCGACGACCAGAAAGCCCTGAACTTTGCGGTAGCTGCATCGTGTTTGAAACATACCATTTACGGCGACTACAACCAGGTAACGGTTGATGAAGTCGAAAAACTGATGGGCGGCGACGCTTCAGGACGGGTTGCAAGATAAAATGATATTGTAGAGACGTAACATGTTACGTCTCTACGTTAAAAATAAAATATATGGCACGTTTTACAAGAATAGAAGTAGCAATAAAAATGAAAGAGACCGGTGTAGTTCCGGTATTTTATCACAAAGATACTGAAGTGTGCAAACAGGTAGTGAAAGCCTGTTATGATGGTGGTATTCGTGTTTTCGAATTTACCAACCGTGGAGATTTTGCACATGAAGTTTTTGCTGAAGTGTCGAAATGGGCAGCGAAAGAAGCTCCTGAAATGATTCTGGGAGTTGGTTCGGTAATCGATAGTGCAACTGCTTCATTGTACATTCAGTTGGGTTCTAACTTTATCGTTTCTCCTTTGATTGACGAAGATACCGCCCTTTTCTGCAACCGTCGCAAAATTGCCTGGAGCCCGGGCTGTGGTTCGGTAACCGAAATTAACCGTGCACACGAATTGGGTGCCGAAGTGGTAAAAGTATTCCCTGGTTCATCGGTTGGGGGCCCTGATTTTATTTCAGGAGTAAAAGGCCCGATGCCTTGGGCGAGTATTATGCCAACCGGAGGTGTTTCGCCTGATGAAGCCAACCTGAAAGGCTGGTTCAAAGCCGGAGTTCATTGCGTTGGTATGGGGTCACAATTGTTCCCTAAAGATGTGATTGACAACAAAGACTGGGCATTTATTGCCGCCAAATGTGCTGAGGTGCTTGCAATAGTAAAAAAACTACGATAATAATATCTTTAAACTAATATCCTAATCACTAAAACTAAATTATGCAGTCGACCAATAGCATTGCGAAGATGACGAACTACCGATGGACAATAGTTGCCCTCTTGTTTGTGGCTACAACTATTAACTATCTCGATCGTCAGGTTTTATCCCTAACCTGGGATGAGTTTATAATGCCCGAGTTTCATTGGAATGAAAATCATTATGGCACAATTACCTCCATTTTTTCCATTGTTTATGCCATTTCAATGTTGTTTGCCGGAAGTTTTGTCGATTGGATGGGAACTAAGAAAGGATTTTTGTGGGCAATCGGAGTGTGGTCGGTAGGTGCTTGTATGCACGCTCTTTGTGGTGTGGTTACTGAAAGTTGGGTTGGCTTGCACTCTGCGGCTGAATTGGCACAGGCTGTTGGTGATGTTGCTGTACTTATTTCCACCGTCAGCATGTATGCTTTTATTGTTGCACGTATTATTTTGGCTGTTGGAGAGGCCGGAAACTTTCCGGCTGCCATTAAGGTTACTGCTGAATATTTTCCGAAGAAAGACCGTGCTTATGCTACCAGCATTTTCAATGCCGGTGCTTCGGTAGGTGCTCTAATTGCCCCGCTTTCAATTCCTTTTTTGGCTGCAGCTTTTGGTTGGGAAATGTCCTTCATCGTGATTGGTGCTTTAGGTTTTCTTTGGATGGGTTTCTGGGTATTTCTGTATAAAAAACCAGAACAAAATAAATTTGTAAACAGCGCCGAGTTAAATTACATATTATCCGACAGGGAATCGAAAGACGAGTTGGAAATGCAAGCCTCTGCCGTTCAGGAAAAGAAAGTTTCGTTTATCGAATGTTTCAAGTATAAACAAACCTGGGCGTTTGCATTTGGTAAGTTTATGACCGATGGCGTTTGGTGGTTCTTCCTGTTCTGGACTCCATCGTATCTGAATACGCAGTTTGGAATTAAAACATCCGCAGGATTAGGTGTAGCTCTTATTTTTACCTTATACGCACTTGCCACGCTTTCGATTTATGGAGGGAAATTACCTTCAATTATTATCAGAAAAACCGGATTGAACCCATATGCAGCCCGCATGAAAGCCATGTTTGTTTTTGCATTTATTCCACTTTTGGTTTTGTTTGCCCAGCCTTTAGGTACCTACTCACCTTGGTTCCCGATTATCCTGATCGGTTTGGGATGTGCAGCTCATCAATCGTGGTCGGCAAACATATTCACGACAGTTGGCGATATGTTCCCGAAACATGCCATTGCAACCATTATCGGAATTGGCGGTATGGCTGGTGGAGTTGGCTCTATGATTCTGCAAAAATCGGCCGGAGCCCTGTTTGTTTATGCAGGCGAAACCAAAATGACTTTCCTCGGATTTGAAGGAAAACCTGCCGGTTATTTCATGGTATTCTGCTTTTGCGCTGTAGCTTACCTGATTGGCTGGACGGTTATGAAATCATTGGTTCCTAAATATAAACCAATTACAGATTTATAATAGAATTTTTTAAAGATTCGATTTTTAAAGTAAAGAAGCAGGCCAACCGACCTGCTTCTTTGCTTTTATTAACGTTTGAATCAACAACCTTTAGATGTAATAATTGTTTGAGTTGGCAATAGAAACAAGGAGCCCAACGTTTTTCTTTATATAAGCATTGAATGGAGATACTTAAAAAGATAAGTTTTTTTATCGTGTTTTTTCTGACACTTTCTCATGGATTTGGAGATTCCGTTTCCTTATCCGGAGAGCAGCAACTTGTTGTGGTCGAAAATCAGGATGAAAAACAGTCTTCCAATGAAGATTTACTCCCGGAATTTGACGATCAGGAAGATGGAAGTTTTATCGATATTTATGTGTCATGCAATTGTATTTCAGTAACTAAAGAGCGTATTTATCCTGAAGCGATTCCTTTTTACGCGACATATAACTTCACATTCTGGCAACCGCCTCAGAATTCCTGATTTTATCTTCAATTACATTTTTACGGATGAAGGGAAATGCTTTATCAGTAAAAAATCTGTTTAAACTTTATTTACGATTCTTGATAGAGGCCGTTCTTCGAAAGATCATTAAGCAGATCACATCAATTTTCTCAAAATAGATAAAACTTAAAAAATAAGACTATGAATTTTTTAGAACAATTTGACCATCCGGGCAAAAAACAAGATAAAGAACATTTTGGCCACCTGATACAGATTGCAATGGCTGACGGAAAAATAGAAACTTCGGAATTGGAAATGTTGCATCGCTTTGGCAGTAAATTGGGGCTAACGGCTCCGGAAGTTGATGATTTGCTGGAGACCAGCAAAAAATCAGCATATATTCCCCCGTATGAATTGTCGAAACGATTTGGGCAGCTCTATGATGTTATCAAGATGGTTTATGCCGATGGGCAGATCAATAATAATGAAATGCGGTTAGCCACCGGACTGGCATTAAAATCAGGGTTTGCAGAAGAGGAGTTACCCATTCTTTTGGCTCTTTTGATTAGCGGAATAAAAAATGGTGATGACGAAGAAGATCTTTTTGATCTGTATAAAAAACGGAGCATGGTCAAATAAAAGAAACTGATACATTATTCGGTCGGTCAACTAGACTGGGTGTTTCAATATCCATCAGTTGAAGTGAAAACTATTGCGGTCATCAGGTATTAATCTGATGACCGTTCTATGCTTTATGTAATCTTTGCTGGTAGATAACTGTATCTGTCAGATTTTTATATTGTTTAGATGTTCGTTGTGTCATACGAGCCTTTAAATTTTCATCAAAATACAGACAATAAAAAAAGCGACCTTCTTTCGAAAGTCGCCGGAAACTCAATCCACCAATCCGAAAAATGCTATTTTTTAATCCAACTTACAATCTGTTCGTCGTCGGGCAACGTCTTCGAATAAAAAACATTCACCAGTTTGCCGTTCTCATCAATCAGGTATTTCTGAAAGTTCCATTTCACATCCGAATCCATTACTCCGTTTTCGCTTTTGCTTGTAAGCCATTTATACAATGGATTCATATCATCTCCTTTTACCGAAATTTTCGACATCATTTTGAACGTTACTCCGTAATTTTTTTCGCAGAATTCAGCAATCTCCTTATTTGTCCCGGGTTCCTGACTCATAAAATTGTTGGCCGGGAAACCGATAATCGTGAATTTGTCGCCACCATAAGTTTCGAACAGCGACTGGAGCTGCTTGTACTGTGGCGTAAATCCACACTTTGAAGCGGTGTTTACAACCAATACCTTTTTACCCTTCAGGCTCGAAAGATCAAAATCCTTTCCATCAATATCTTTTACCTTAAAATCGTAAAACGATTGCTGACTGAAAGCAACAGTTGTCAATATGATTAGACCAAGAACTAACGTGATTTTTTTCATGATTAAATATTTAAATATGTACTGAGGATGAAACAATTCAACAAGTCAAAAAGTTTGAATCATGATATGAATAAATAATTCATCGCCTGCAGATCGGATTATTCCTGATCGTGTTGATAAGTTTTGACTTTGCCGATTGATCAGAATTTGTATATTTGGTCGTTCAATTCAGCAAGTTTTATGGAGAATTTTATTGTTTCAGCACGAAAATACAGACCCGATACTTTTCAGACAGTTGTAGGGCAGGCATCAATTACGTCAACACTGAAGAATGCGATCAAAAACAGTCAGCTTGCTCATGCCTATTTGTTTTGCGGTCCCCGAGGCGTTGGGAAGACTACCTGTGCCCGTATTTTTGCCAAGACGATAAATTGCCAGAATCTGACTGCTGAAATTGAACCTTGTAACGAATGCGAATCATGCCTAGCTTTTAACGGAAGCCGTTCGTACAACATTCATGAGTTGGATGCTGCTTCGAACAATTCGGTTGATGATATCCGCAACCTGACCGATCAGGTTCGCATTCCGCCTCAAATCGGGAATTACAGCGTATATATTATCGATGAGGTTCACATGTTGTCGTCGAGTGCATTTAATGCGTTTCTGAAGACTCTCGAAGAACCGCCTCACCATGCCATTTTTATTCTGGCAACTACCGAAAAGCACAAGATCATCCCTACGATATTGTCGCGCTGCCAGATTTTTGATTTTAACCGGATAAAAATAGGTGACATATCTAGCCATTTGAAGCATGTGGCTACCAGCGAAAGCGTTACAGTTGAAAGTGAAGCCTTGAATGTGATTGCCCAAAAGGCCGATGGTGCAATGCGCGATGCCTTGTCAATCTTCGATCAGATTGTGAGCTTTTCGGGACGGAACATTACCTATAAAGATGTTATTTCGAACCTGAATGTACTCGACTACGATTATTATTTCCGCATAGTCGATTTGTTTCTGGCGAACGATATCTCCGGAAGTTTGCTACTCTTCAATGAAATTCTCGATCACGGTTTTGATGGTCACCATTTTATTACCGGACTAAGTTCGCATTTTCGCGATGTGATGGTTTCGAAAGATCCGGTAACCATTCAGTTGCTTGAGGTTGGCGGCGAAATCAGGGAAAAATACAAAGTTCAGGCGGCCCGCTGTGACAACGATTTCCTGATTGGGGCCATGCAAATTGCCAACGAAAGCGACCTTCAATACAGAGCTAGCCAGAATAAGCGGCTTTTGGTTGAATTGGCCACCATCAAGATTGCACAACTTACCTTAAAAAAAAAATAGCTGACGTTATCGAGGACGATTCGCTTCTGCCCATATTTAATCAGTCAGAATCGTCGGAACAACAGTCGTCTCAGCCTGAAAAAACGTCCGTTCAGGCAACAACTGCCAAGCTTGAACCCATCGAAAAACCATCGGCGATAAAAACAATTCGGAGGGTGGGTAGCTCATTCACACCTTCAATCAAAGATGCCCTTGCCGGAAAGGTGACAGAGAAAAGCATTATCGATGAAATAGCCGAGACTACCTATAACGAATATGAAAGTTATTCTGAAGAGTTTACCTCGGAACAACTGGCTGTTAAATGGAACGAATTCCTTGGAATGATATCTGATCGTCCAAATTTAATTTCTACACTTTCCAATGTCCCTGAACTGACCAATGGCAATAAACTTTTGCTTAAAATTGGGAACTCTGTTCAGGAAGAGGATGTCAGGCAAATTAAACCAGAGTTGATCAACTTTCTCAGGAAGGAGCTCCGGAATTCAGGAATTGAAATGACTACCAGTATTGAAAAGATTGAATCGGAAAGAACTCACTTC
>Ga0208789_1000668_pt1 | contig 27992 bp, 39 predicted proteins | sample Methanotroph_Enr_FD_187368 | JGI IMG/M metagenome (GOLD analysis project Ga0208789, IMG submission 187368) | Enriched soil microbial communities from Old Woman Creek wetland in Ohio, USA - Methanotroph_Enrichment_5 (SPAdes) (version 2) | ecosystem: Environmental > Terrestrial > Soil > Wetlands...
AAGCAGGCTTTGGTTAACAACCAATCCTCAGGGCGTGACGGCCTCCCAATAAACGGTTAAAGCTTACTTAATTTCTTCAGCTATTTTTATTAATTTTGATCATACAAGGGCGTGCCGTGCGCGCCTTATAGGGCCTTAAGGCGCGCACGGCGCGCCCTACTCACTACCGTCTCATCCGTCACGATCATTCACTAAGGAACGCGCACAAAATAACTTCGGCAACTGGCTCCCTCTCCTGTTGGAGAGGGTTGGGGTGAGGAGAATCAAATACTCAAGTTATTTCATCCGCGTTCCTAAGACACCTTCATCTATTTTCGCGGGCAATGCGTAACCTTATGTAACACCGTTTTCATAAGATAATGCTATCTTGACCATCACGAATAGCCCCGGATAAGTCAATCATGTATAAGATCCACATAGCCGACCAGACCTACGATTTTAACAACCTGCGCAAGCTGATGGCGAAAGCCACGCCGGCACGTTCGGGCGATTATCTGGCCGGGGTCGGCGCGATCAATAACCTTGAGCGGGTCGCGGCCCAGTGGGTACTCGCCGATGTGCCGCTGAAACAGTTTCTTAATGAAGCGCTGGTGCCTTACGAACAGGATGAAGTCACCCGTTTGATTATCGACGAGCACGATAGCGCCGCTTTTGCGGCCATCGGCCATTTGACGGTCGGCGATTTTCGTAACTGGCTGTTGTCCGAGCACGCGACCACAGAAGCATTAACTTCAATAGCCCCAGGCTTGACGCCGGAAATGGCGGCCGCCGTGTCCAAAATCATGCGTATCCAGGATTTGATCCTGGTGGCTAAAAAATGCCGCGTTATTACCCGCTTCCGCAACACCATCGGCCTGGAAAACCGCTTGTCTACACGCCTGCAACCCAACCATCCTACCGATAACCCGGCCGGTGTCGCCGCCAGCCTGCTCGACGGCTTACTGTACGGTTGCGGCGATGCCGTCATCGGCATTAACCCGGCTTCCGACAATCTTGAAGCAACCTCGCGCTTGCTGCACATGCTGCATGACGTGATCGAACGCTATCGAATACCGACGCAATCCTGCGTGCTGGCGCATGTAACGACAACCTTGAAAGCCATCGAACAAGGCGCTCCGGTCGATTTGGTCTTCCAATCCATAGCCGGCACGCAAAAAGCCAATGACAGCTTCGGCATCAGCCTGGAGTTATTAAACGAAGCCCGGCAAGCCGCACTGGAATTGGGACGCGGAACCTTGGGCGATAACTGCATGTATTTCGAAACCGGCCAAGGCAGCGCGCTGTCCGCCAATGCCCATCAAGGCTTGGACCAGCAAACCTGCGAAGCCAGGGCTTATGCGGTTGCGCGCAAATTCAAACCGCTGCTGGTCAATACCGTGGTCGGTTTTATCGGGCCGGAATATCTGTACGACGGCAAGCAGATTATCCGCGCCGGCCTGGAAGATCATTTCTGCGGCAAACTGCTGGGCCTGCCGATGGGTTGCGATATTTGCTACACCAACCACGCCGAAGCCGACCAGGACGATATGGATATGCTGCTGACCCAATTCGCCGTTGCCGGCGGCACCTTTATCATGGGCGTTCCCGGCGCTGACGATGTGATGCTCAATTATCAATCCACGTCGTTCCACGATGCGCTTTATCTGCGCCAAGTGCTGGGCTTGCGGCCCGCGCCGGAGTTTGAGCAATGGCTGCAACAACACGGAATTTTTACCGCCGAAAACCGCTTGCACCAACGGCCCGATGTCCCGGCATTATTTAAACCGTCTTTACAAAACCTGAGCGAGTAAGGCGATGAGCGACTTTAAAATTGCCAAAGATCCATGGTTCAACCTGAAACAATTCACCCCGGCGCGTATCGCTTTGGGACGAGCCGGAATGAGCCTGCCGACCCGCGCCTGCCTGGATTTTCAGTTAGCCCATGCATTGGCCCGCGATGCGGTCAACATCCCACTGGATTTTTCCGGACTCGAACAACGCCTGAATGCGCAGGGTTATCAAACGCTGACCTTGCAAACCCAGGCGGAAAACCAGTCCGTGTATTTGCAGCGCCCCGACCTCGGACGCTTGTTAAGCGCATCGGCTATGGATTGCTTGCAGCACAGCGCCGCCATGCCGGTCGATGCGGTTATCGTTGTTGCCGACGGTTTATCGTCTACCGCCATTGAACATCATGCTGAACCGTTCCTGAGTTTATTGCTGCCCGAACTGCAACAGAAGGGCTACAGACTGCCGCCGGTGTGTCTGGTCAAACACGGGCGCGTAGCGATTGGCGATGCTATCGCGGAACACTATGCGGCCAGATTGTGCATGGTATTAATCGGTGAAAGGCCGGGCTTGAGTTCGCCGGACAGCATGGGCATCTACTTCACCTATCAAGCCAGATCGGGCATCAGCACCGATGCCGAGCGCAATTGCATTTCCAATATTCATGACAACGGACTGAGCTATCGGCAGGCGTTGAAAAAATTGCTGTTTTTAATCGATGAGGCCGAAAAATTGCAACTTTCGGGCGTTAATTTAAAAGACGAAACCACCGATGCCGAGCCGAATGACCGGCTGAAGCAGGCTAATTTTTTATTGGATTGATTGTGTCTGATTTGTCAGTTTTAGCCCGCTATTAAACCTATAGACCGAAATAAGCCTGTTCGGGCGCAAGCAAGAACGGGCTTATTTCGGCAACGCCGCGTAAGAAATTCTGCTCCTTTGATATTGTGGGCCTTTCGCGGTATCCTGAATCAAATGGACGATGATTACCCATCCGCCCCCTCATCCCTTCTATCACGGAGGGCCAATATATGCTTTGCTTAGGCCCTTAAAATGATAGATTGGACTGCAAACCAAGAGGCGCAACTCGCCTATTCCTACGAACGTTTCGCGCAAGCCAAAGTCTTTGTGTTTGATAAATGGTGCGAGTGGGCTGCCGAGCGTCATGCGCTCCCGCCAACCGATCTTTCCGGATCGTGCAAATACGGCAGCCTGTTCATGAACCGGGTCTTCGGCGGATCGATCTGCGGCCACTATGAACATCAATACAATATGATCGGCGGGCGAATAGTCGATCTCAGCCACGATGCCATTGATGTCGGCAGAATCAAAAATCCCTATCTTCACGAACCCGAGTTTTTCGCCATCCCGGAAAAGCAGGCCTCGCTGAATGGCTGCCTACCGCGCGTTGAACGCTGGGTTGCTCAATTTATGGAGGAGATGGGAGATTTGTAAACCAGAATAAGCCGATTCGAACGATAGCGAAAAAACAGGGGTTTACGGTCAACATCATCTAAATTCGCAGGAAACACCGGCACGCGCTACACCCTTCGACAAGGCTCAAGACAGGCTGGCGGCCAGACTGAATCAAGGGATTTGTAGGTGTATTTTCGGTTTACATAAAAAGGCCGCTATCAATATTTCAATGTCTATAGTATCTTTTCTAACGGATTGCAGGGGTTGCGTTATACACCTCAGCTTGAAAATTGATATACACCTGCTTAGGTGTCTACTTAACGTTAGGGATCACTATGGATACTCAGCCACCGAATGAAAAGAAAGGCGAATCTGAGAATGGGTGCCTCGCGCCACTTCTCTATTGGGGTGCACTTTTTGCCGTCTTTGGCATATCAAAATTTGTCGCCGAAGAGGACAAGAATATTGCTAATTGGATATTTGGTATTGGCGTAGTCACTTGGTTCCTGTGGCCTTTACTTACCACGCTGGTTGGCAAGAACCTTAAGGAAACCAAAGACAATGTTGTCGGCTTCACGTATCTGGTAGGGTTGGTTATCGCTGGCCTGTTTGTGCTGGGTTTAGTCTCGCTGATCCTGCCATCCTCCTGCACCAGCAATAACAGCCCGGCCCCCGCAGATATTTATTTCCGCAGGTGATCGGAAAGGCTCGCATTTGTTCGCCATTACTACTCCATGAAACGACTATTCCAAAGAAATACAGAAGAAGATTTTTCGTCGTTTATTGGCGAGGCTCAGGTGTACTCGAAAAAGAATCGCCTGCTTCGCGAATGTGAAAGGCACGGCATATCGCCCTACATTGATGACCCGTCGGAAACTTCTTCTGATATCTACGGTCAGCTCCGTGGCGTTGCGTCAGAAGCAGAGTTTGAGCGGAGGCTAAATGCAGTAAGAGCGGTGAGTATGGCAAGTTACGCCAATATCATCGCGCTGCTTGCATTTCTTGTTTCAGTTGTCGCTCTCGTGAAGTCTTTCACATGAACGCGTCCCCCAACATGACTACGCAGGGCTTTGAAGACGACACGCAAATCACCAAGGGTGAAATCGCAAAAATACAATTAGCGGAGGCAATAAACCTGCTTTTAGCAGGGAAATACTTATGCGCCATAACCCTTGCTGGCGCTGCCGAAGAGGTGCTAGGCCGCCTTCTAAATCAGCGCGGGGAAATATCTGTTGTTGAAAAATCATTCCAGTCCATACAGAACATTCGGGAAAAAACAGGTCTTTCCGTTATGAGAGGAAAACCAAAGAATGAAATATTCAACGAATGGAATTCCGCTCGAAATACGCTAAAACATCACGGCAAAACAAATGATGAAATCGTTACTATAAATCTTTTCGATGAAACATACTGGATGATAAAACGAGGTCTGGCTAATGCTGAAAGGCTGGGAATATCCATCAAAAATCAAATTGATTTTGAAAACTGGATTATAGTCAATATCAATATGTAACACTTAATCAAGGAGAAATTGAAATGAACAAGTTTGCATTCACATCATTCCTAACACTAATAGCCTTAACATCAACTGACGCAGGTGCTTGGGGTGGGCTTCAATCACAACAGGTAAGCGGATTTAGTCGTTACTGCACCTACAGTGACGGAGGAGTGCTAACGGTTGGCAGCACCGAACTATGTCCGATTAATAATTCTGAAGGTTCACAAAACAATGGTTCATCGACCATCAATATTGAAAATCGAAATGTTGGTTTTGGATCACTTATAGAACAAAGGGTAAATGGCTTTAATCGCTATTGCTCATATTCTGATGGTGCTGTGTTAACAGTCGGTAGCACTGACCTATGTCCTATTACGGATAAATGAAATTCAATGCGGCCCAACCCGACAGCGATGATCGGGTCGGGGTAACGGGATTTCGCCCGTTACCTCTCCCACACCACCGGTAATGCGGTTTTCCGCAACGGCGGTTGAATCCAACAGTCCCGTAGGCCGGAATAAGCCGGTTCGAGCGGTAGCGAGAACTGGTGTTTCCGGCAAATCCCTTCCAAACTCGCCGGAAACGCCACCTCGCGCTACGCGCTTGGATGGCCTTATTCCGGCCTACTTTTGGCGCGACGGGGCTTGCAGTCCCGTAGGCCGGAATAAGCCGGTTCGAGCGGTAGCGAGAACCGGTGTTTCCGGCAAACCCCTTCCAAACTCGCCGGAAACGCCGCCTCGCGCTACGCGCTTGGATGGCCTTATTCCGGCCTACTTTTGGTGCGACGGGGCTTGCAGCCCCGTCGCAACGTTTGAACCTTCTGCAATACCGAAAATCACACTACATCAAACGGTGCGGGCGGAGTGCATGCCCCGCCCGGCATAGATAGCGGCCAAGTTAACAGCAGTATTAAGTCAATAATTGAAGCGGCTTCCGCTAGTTTCCAAGCTTTTCGCTTGGAAACTAGCGGAACGATTAACACCTATTACTACGAGAACTAATCAGACTGCACCTCAACCAAGTAATCTTCCAGAGTTCGACTAACCAGTTCAATCATGCAATAAATCTGCATCGGAGTAATGGTGCTGTGGGTTTCTATGGCGGCACAAATGCCGTGATTGATGCCGTCCAAAGCGTGGATGGCGTATTTCAGTTTGCTTAAACTTTCCGGTTCGCTAATCATCGGCTTCACCGTTAAATAAGTCGGCGAGCGGGTAGGCTAGAGCGATTAAATAGGACATTGCTGTCTCCTTTAGATTTTTCGATTAAATAATGGGTGTCGGGGACTCGAAACTGTCTAAAGGCAGTCAGGCCTATTTCCCTTTCGGGTCTTGTATTAGCCTATCCCCGGCATTGATCTGAACCATATCGTTGATGTCAACGTAATGGTTGAAAAATGATGGGCAAAAAAATACCGCTGATCTGTCGGGTGCGGTAGCCGCTTTAGAAGGAGATTTCGAGACTCCGGCTAAAAGCATAGCGTTGATGACCAAAGGCCGTCAAGAAAAAACCGGGGCGGCTCTAACATTCCAACTTGGCCTAGCATTGCGCACAACCGGAGCGCGACTATAATGCAGTTGCGCTGGTCCCCAAGCTCCGGCTTGGGAATCCAGTTAGCGAGGCTCCAGCTTCGCGCGTCGGGAAGCTGGAGCTTCCAAGACTGCGTTCCCAAGCTGGAGCTTGGGAACGAGCGAAAAACATCACATAAGCCATGTAGGATGATGCGCATCGCGCACCATTTGCGAATTTTGACATATCAGCCGCATCGGAAAGGGGCGCGATGCGCACCCTACATGACTCAGCCCAGATGAAATGGAGAATCTGCTTTGCATCTACAAGCGGTACCTGTGACTCTGAGCGCTAACCCGGCAGAGTCAACCGAACTTGCGAAAAAAAAGCCGCACAGGCCGCTCACTTCTACATTAGAATTCGGAAAAACAGATAACCCGAGGCCACTCACATAATGAATAACCAGATTCTCGCAAAGATCATGAATTTGCTTCCCGGCAACGCAGGCATGGCGTTACCGCCAAACGTCTTTCTTGATATGAAAGGCGAATTTATTGAGTTCATCGAAGGACAAAGGTTGGTAGCGAGATACCCTAATATGGAGCGCTACGCGAATCCTTTCGGCTTTATGCAGGGCGGGATTATTGTGGCAGCAATGGACAATACAGTATCCCCACTGAGTTACATGGTTGCACCGCCGAACATAACCAGCGGAATTGAGGCTACATTCAAAAGGCCTATCAAGAGTGCCGATCCCTTCATTGATGTCATTGCAACAGTGGTGAATCGATCTGATTCAACTATCACCCTTCAAGCCGAAGTCCTGAATGCCAGAGGCAAGCGGGCAGCAATGGGCATAGCAAAATGCACCTTTATCAAAGCGCGCAGGGGCGACTCGAATGGCGTCTAACATCCACATCGAGTTCTGTAAGTTGGGCAACAGTTTTATCGATCAATGCGCACCAGATGTCGGCCAGAACAGCTTGCCCGACTTACAGAACTAAGGGCTGCGTCGTTTTCGCTTTTTGCGAAATATAGCGTTTGTTTAAGCCAAAATTGACGTTCACAAACCTAATATGGAGCTCAACCGGAGCGCAGCTATAATGCAGTTATATTTTTCAGCTTCCCGTGCAGCGCCCGGTTAGCTTTATGTTATTCATCTTAAGAGGTTCGTATGTTGAAACGTCTATTGCTTGTCGGCATGCTTTGCATCCCTGTCGCTGCCTGGGCATTTTTTAAGCCTGTTCGAGTTATTGCACCTGAACTGGCTGGGGTTTCCTGCATCAATGACACCCTGTGTACAGATGACGTGTCCCGCTTCCAGGAAGTAGCCAAGCTGTACGACGAGGCTTTGCATTTTGTCGGCTCATCGGTCGGCTCAATCGAGAACAAACCGCGTGTCATTTTCTGCAGCACTGATGCCTGCTTTCAATCCTTCGGGTTTAAAAAACAAGCGGGGGCGAATATCGGTATCTTTGGCATTGCTATCAGCCCTCGCGCATGGCAACCGTACTATGTGCGCCATGAAATGATTCACCACCTTCAGAATGAGAAGCTGGGCATGATAAAAGCATGGCGTGAACCCCAATGGTTCATGGAGGGCATGGCGTACTCTCTCAGCGAAGATCCCCGGGCAAAGCTATCCGAACCTTTTGAGCAATACCGCTCTCAATTTGAAAATTGGTATAACCGGGTGGGCAAAGATCGGCTATGGACGGAGGCCCGTAACTTATGAACTCGCATAATATGGCGCTCAAGCAGGACGGCCGCTATTACGCCCGCCCCTTAGCTTTACGTTATGCATTCAAAGTAATCCTATGAAGTTGCGAGTAGCAAATTCAAAAGACGAGACGTTTTTATGGGAGGCGCAATATCATGCGGCCCACCTCGACGCGCCAGGCGATCCGGCTGCCGCCGTGCAGGGTAATCCGGTTCTGGCGCGATACGTCGAAGGATGGGGGCGTGCAGGTGATATAGGAGTCATCGCCGAGTTTGAAAACAGAGCGGTGGGAGCGGCATGGTGCAGATTGTTCCGGAAGGAAGCGCCGGGCTGGGGTTGGATTGATGAGGAAACGCCTGAAATATCGGTAGCCGTCCTGCCGCAATTCAGGCAACAGGGGCTAGGAACATCCTTGTTAATGCGCTTGCTGGAGGTCGCCGGCGAGAAAAATAAAATGATTTCTCTCGCAGTAAGGTCTACGAACCCAGCGCTTCGACTTTACCTCCGTCTAGGTTTTTGCATTCTTCCCGACCGCAATTTTCTCAATCGTACCGGAGTGCCGTCCCATGTGATGGTGCGAGAATGCGTTGCACGCCATGCATAACCCGGCAGTGGAGCAGCACGGCAGGATGAGTAGAGCAACGCGCCCCCATCGCGTAGATAGATCATGATGAGTTTCGGCTACCGCCTCTACCCATCCTACAAAATTTTTTCAATATCCAGCTAAACTTTCATCACTCCCAAACAAAAGAGACAATCATGACCGACGACAGACGATCAGATGAAGCCTTAAGCCTTAGAACGTTTTTCGACGAACAATTACACCACCTGCAAAATCTCGTCGGCAATCTGGCTAGCTATATTCACGATGAAGAGCCGCTGACAAAAGAAGACAAACAAATCATCGAAAATTTCGTCGATGCTTCAAACAGTAAAATGCGTGCGGCATACGATTACGCCCATAAATTAAGGGAACATGTACGGGCGCTGTACAGCCATGTTCTCCAAATCGCCGACCAGATTCCGCCAGCCGTCGATTTGAATCCGGATGCTTTCAGGATGAATCCGCTGGTCAACGCCCTGTTCGTCAGCAGCAACGACATCGACAAATTGTTTAACACCGATGCCGACGTGGATGCTTTTTTACACGCCCATAGTCAACACCAAGTCCCGGTATTGTATGCCTTGTTAACCGCCGGCAAGACTGAAAAACACATGCTGGGCATAGCGATGCAAGGCGATATGCTGATTCGCGAAGTGCCGCAGCAGGCGGTTAATTTCTCTTCGCACAAAATCCATGCGCCTTGCGCCAGCAGTTCGGAGTTAAGCACAGTGCTAAAAGACTATCTGTTTAGCCGCGTAGTCGCGCTTATCAAGCAGGAGATGGCGTCTCGCATGTTTGATCAAACTTACAAGCCCGTCGATAATTCTTACGAAGCGCGGATAAAAAGCCTGGCTAACCCGGATGTTTATCTGGACACGTTGATCGAATATATCGGAGTACCGGCCAAGCTGTTGAGCATTGATAAAATCCACTTCAAGCTCAGCAAACTGGGTATCAAATTAGACGGCGACGACAGCCAGAGCGCTAATGAGTTCGACATCCATGAACTCACCTGGAGCAACAACAGCCGGAACGTGATCTTACAAATTGCCCTGACTCGCTAAATGTTTAGCATGAAGTTTGTCGGCCATTGCCGCATCGTATGCCGTTTTAGTTGGTTGCGCTAGAACCGCATATGGACTTTGAAATTATTGGCGAAATCAGGCATCCCGAAACTTTTGCTCGTGGCTCCGGCATCAGAGAATTGCCAAGACTTCGTAAAATTCACGGTATTGGTAATTGGCGTAAACGTAAAGGTTTTGCTACAGTGCGTTTGTCCGATGGTTCGCTTCGTGAGGCGGAAATTCACTGGTATGAAGCTACAGGCATCGGGAAACGGGAATTTAAAATTAAACGTTATACAAACATACAATCATGAATAAACACGAATTTGCTATATGCGTTGATAACCACGGTTATGAGGTCTCGCTGGAAATGCGTAAGCTCTATGAAGTAATGGCCGATGCCGACGCAGAAAAACATGGTCAAATCCGAGTCATTGATGAGTCTGGCGAGGATTATCTCTATCCCGCCAGCCTATTTGATCGCGTTACACTCCCTGCCCAAGTTTTGGAGCGTGTTTTTCACGCACAAGCCTAAAATGGGTTGGCGGCAATCCCCTACTTGGCTTAGGAACCTGCATAAAATAATTTGAGCACGTTACCAGTAGCCGTAATGCAGGCCCCGTCTGCAAGCGCAAGCACCAAAAGTAGGCGCTTTAGGCGAAGCCGGGAATGCATCGTCCCTATAATTGGCTTTCCGAATCACACCATCTCCCCCAACTCATTAAAATGAATCTCCCTGACTTCATCATCCTCAGTGATTTGCGCATGTTTTAAAACACCGTCATCGTAGTATTGATACCGATGTTCCGATTCAACCTCGCCATAAACAATTTTCTGGCACAGCAGCATTCTGTCCTGGGCATCGAAACAGCTACGGTAATAAGTATTTCGGTTATTCAAGCTGTCTTCAGTGATTTCGTTGACCAGCTTTAGCGGAAGTTTGATGCCGCTGTAGCTGACAAAGTAGCGGAATTCGGTTTGTTGTTCTTGATTCATGATGGGCCGATGTTAACAAAACAAATGAGTGGAGATAATCTCTATGATTTGATCCAAAGTCAGGTCTTCATTCTCCCCGACGATGTTATTTGTGGAAATGGGATATTTCAGGTCTATGCCGTAACACCCTGAATTCTGTCCAAAAGTGTAGATATAAGCCGAAAGACTGGGATCGTTAAGCAGGCATATCTCAATAGCCTTGTAGTGCTGCTCCTGGTTATTCAGCGCCAGCGTATTTTCTCCGTAACGATGCACCAGTTCCAAGAGCAGGAGCTTCAGCGGCGTGTCTTTATCAATAGCCCAAACATTCATATCGGCACGAAAGCTTAAACTTTCCTGACCACGACCGGCCGGGCGTAATAATTCAGTATCAACACGCTTTGCGCTTTGTTGATTAGCCATAATGAAACCAGGAAACTCAATACGGCGCTGCCGGCAATCCATAAATCCGCTGACTTGGCATCATCAAGCAGCAGCCAGTCGGCGATGCCCGCGCCCGTAAACAGCGCTATTAACGGCACCAGGTACAATAACAGGGAGGCGCGCAGCAACAGGCTTTCATCGATAGCGACCATGACTTGATCGCCGGTTTTCAATTGAATGTCGCTATCGACCGGCACCGATTTTTTCTTGAGCACGCTGCCGATTGCGCTAGTGGTGCATGATGCTTTTTGCAGGCAACCGCCGCACGCGCTATTTGGTCCGCTTTCGACCCAGACTTGGTGGTTTTCTATTTTCGTTACGATCGCTAATTCTTCTATCATTGCTATAACCGTTCAGTCGATATTGGCGTTTCCTGCAACTCATGCTCCATCAAGCCGGAAACGCCACCTCGCGCTACGCTTGGGTGGCCTTATTCCGGCCTACAAATCTGATCCTGACTTAAGCCCAAGCTCCTGCCAGCGTTTTTAACCATGTTTCCAGTCTTGCCGGCGTAAGCTCTTTCTGGTTTTCCTGGTCCAACGCCAAACCGACAAAGCGGTTATCGACGACTGCTTTGGAACGCTTAAAGTTATAACCTTCGGTATTCCATGAACCCATCATGGTGGCGCCGCATTGTTCAAACTGCTCGTACAAATAGAACATCGCATCGACAAATTCTAGCGGATAGGTTTTTTGATTCCCCAGTCCGTAAATGGCGACTTTTTTACCGCTGAAATCGTACCCAGCCAATTTCGGCAAAAACTCCTCCCAACTCTCGGTCGCATTGCCGGTGGATAAGCCGGGTAACTGACCGTCGCCATAAGTGGGCGAGCCTAAAATCAAGGTGTCGAAGATCAGCATATCTTCCACTGTCGCATTGCGCACATTCACCGGCTTGGCGGCGATGACCGAACCCAATGCCGTTGAAATGTCTTTTGCAATGCGCCGGGTATTGCCGGTGTCCGTGCCGAAAAAAACGCCTACTTTAGCCATGATTTTTCCTCGCTAAATGTTTTATTTGCTAATTAGACCTTCCAGGTTTTAAAAACCTGGAAGGTCTTCTTCAATACTACGACTGAATTTGCAATAGTCCGCTAGCCTTTTGTTTCTCCTGCCACTCATCCGGAGTAAAAGCTTTAACGCTGACCGCGTGAAGCTTGCCGGAAGCCAACGGCTCTTTTAACATTGCCAGAACCAGCTGCTGTTTTTTGACTATCGATAAATCGTTAAACTGCGAGCTGACTACGGTAATGGTTAAATCGCAGCCCTCCCCTTCGACTATCACTTTGGCATCGTCGATTCCCTGCTGCACCAGTTGCATAACTTCAGCGGAACTTAACGCATCGTTTGCGGCTTCGGCTTTTTTCGGCGCGGCGGCTGTTAACAGGGGCAATAAACTGCCGTTATTGGACATTTCTTCAATGATGTCGCAACCGCCGACCAACTCCGCATTAACAAACAATTGCGGATAAGTCGGCCAATGGGAAATGCTCGGCAATTTTTCACGGATAAACGGCGCTTCCAGCACATTCACATAAGCGTAAGGAATTTTGGTCGAATCAAGTATGCTGACCGCCTTGGCCGAAAATCCGCATTGCGGATTGGTCGGTACGCCTTTCATATAAATGATGATCGGTTGGGCTGCCAGTTGAGCCCGGATTTTGTCTTCGGTTTTCATAAGGTTCTCGTTTTTTGTTTTCTCGTTCCCACGCGCTACGTCACTGCCATTAAGTTAAGGATGGACAGTCCCTTCTCCCTCAGGGAGAAGGCTAGGATGAGGGGATCAAATAAGGCTTTTTTCCTTATTTTTATTCTCCTCACCCCAACCCTCTCCAGCAGGAGAGGGAGCTCTTAATGGCAGTGACGCGCTACGTGGGAATGCCATGATGGGACGCGCCGCGTCCTGTGTTTACACTGCGCGTGATTCGTGGCGCAGCGCGCCTTTAACTGCATTCCCACGCAGCGCGTGGGAACGAGGTATTTTACTCTACCCGGCCTGCTGCCTAAGCTTGGCTTCAGCCTTTTTTATCAACTTTATCTCACCCTCCCCTTTAACCGCATCGGCATCGACAATGCATTGCTCAACATCGTCAACAGACGGAATATCGAACATGGTTTTCCGCAAAATCTGCTCCATAATGCTGCGTAAACCGCGTGCGCCGGTTTCGCGCTCTATGGCTTTTTGGGCAATTTCGACCAGGGCGTCATGTTCAAACTTCAACTCCACGCCTTCGTAAGCAAACAGCTGCTGATATTGCCGAACCAATGCATTTTTAGGTTCGGTTAACACCTGGATCAATGACTCGACATCCAACGGTTCCAACGGCGCCAGCACCGGAAAACGGCCGATAAACTCCGGGATCAAGCCGAACTTGCGCAGATCGCTCGGCTGGGTCGCGTTCAGCATGTCTTCCAAGGCCGGTTTATTATCGGGATTGTTCACTTCGGCATGAAAGCCGATAGCGGAATTGGTCGGCACCAGACGTTTTTCAACATATTTTTCCAGGCCGGGAAACGAACCGCCGGCAATAAACAGGATATTGCGCGTATCCATCGTGGTGTCGCCGTCCTTGTTGCGTCCTTTGGCTGGAATCTTGACGTGCGAACCTTCGACCAATCTGAGCAATGCCTGTTGCACGCCTTCGCCGGACACATCGCGGGTGCCGGTTTGCTGCTCCGGACTGCGGGCTATTTTGTCGATTTCATCCAAATAAACAATGCCCCATTCGGCATTGGTCATATTGCCTTCCGCGACATCGAGCAACCTGACCAGGATATTTTCCACGTCATCGCCGACATAACCGGCCTGGGTCAGTGTGGTCGCATCGGCCACCACGAACGGTACGCCGACAATTTTTGCCAAGGTGCTGGCTAATAAGGTCTTTCCTGTACCGGAAGGGCCTATCAGCAGGATATTCGATTTACCGATTTCCACATCCTTGTCGAACTCGCCCAAACCGGCATCGCCGCTTTCGTGCCTCAGGCGTTTGTAATGGTTGTAAACCGCAACCGCCAATATCTCCTTGGCAAGATGCTGCCCGATAATGTATTGATCGAGATGTTCCTTGATTTTTGCCGGGATAGGCAAGGCGCCCTGCATTTCGGCAAGCTCTTTTTTGCGGCTCCAGTTACTGACAACCTGGTGGGCTAACGACACGCAAGCCCCGCAAATATAACCTTCGCTACCGGCAATCAAAGGTACCGAAGCGGATTGCTCTATGCCGCAAAAAGAACAGTGTTTGATTTCTTTATCGCTCATTATTCGCTCTCCCCGGATTCAAGATTGGCTAAACCGGCTAACCAGGCGCGCTGACAAGTGCGCTTGGCGCGGTCATTCATTAGCTGGCGTATTTTGGGTGTGGCTTTTGCCAGGGACAAGGTTTCGGCTTTGTGTATGCTCTTGCACAACAGGATATGAAAACCGATTTCCGATTGGACCACATCGCTGATCTCCCCCGGCTTTAAATTAAACAGTACGGCGTCCAATTCATGATACAGCGTACCGCGCGGCACCGCACCCAGAACGCCGCCTTGCAATGCAGTAGGACATTCGGAATGCCTTAACGCCAGATCGGCAAATTTGTGCGGTTTTTTGCGCAGTTTATCCGCGAGTTCCTGAGCCCGGCTTAACGCCGCTTCGGGGGTATTTTCGGCATAATCCGGATTAACGCTGATAAAAATATGGCAGACTTCGCGCCTTTCAGGGCGATTAAATTGATCGGGATGCAGATGGTAATAAATGCCGATGTCGGCATCGCTGATAGTCGGCGCACGGCTGGCGACCAGCTCCAGCACGGTATTGACCTTGCATTGGCGATGCAATGCCGCCTGCAAGCTGTCTTTGTCGAGCTGGTTTTTTTCCAAGTCGCTGAAAAACGCAGCCTCGTCATCATAACGGTCGCGAATTTCCTGGTAAGCCTGCTGCAATTCCCGGTCGGTGATGATGACTGCCGCCGCTTCAGGCGTATTCAGCACCCTGCTCTCAATCTTGAATTCATTTAAAGCTTGAGTTTTGGCCTGCTGCAACTCCGCTTCCGCCAATTCATTCGGCGCTTTTTTGAACAAGCTTAACGCCGCCCTTAATAAATTGTAAGTGTCCAGCTGGATAGGTTTTTCAATTGCCGTCATATCAAAACTCGGGTTCGTTAAATGACTCAGGTCGCGCTGGAGCAAGCGCCGTCTCAGGCACTTGCAAGACTCTGCCTTGAAAAGCGACATGGTATTGGATCAATTCATTGTCCCTGATCACCTTAAAAACTTCGCCTTCCGTACCTTTTGCAAACAGGACATTGCCTTGTATGCCTAAATCGATAGTACAGACCACCTTGTCCCTGAATTCAAAGCGGCTCGGATTCCACGGCTCGTCGGCGCCGATTAATTCTTCCAGGCGGCATCCCACCATGCGGCCTTGCGTCAAAAAATGTACGGTAAAAATAACCTGGTCTTGCAGAAAAGTGCCGACTTCAATGACGTGGCCGACGCTGCCCCGCCGAACCAGTAGCGTGCCGACTTCCATGCCGGGATAAGTGCCGTCATTGCGGACATTTCGGGTCACCCGGACCGATTCGCCGAACTCGAAGCGGCCTTCGTCGAAGCGCTCGGGTTTCATGTTTTTATATCGCTTAAAGACACAAACGCGGTTTGCGAGGCCTCGCTCATTGAAAACACCTTAAAAACCTTTTCGGTTTGGGCATCGGATTCGACAAAATCCTGATAAGCCCGTTGCAACAATTTGCTGTAAACCGCTCTTTTCGGGGCTTCGTCTTCCGGCATATCGTCGGCGGCTTTTTGTAAATAATCATGAAAACGCTGCAAAATATGCAGGCGGTTGACATGTACCACGCTGGGCTCATAGTCCAGTTGAAAATACTGTAAAAAATCTTCCGCCGATTCCAGCTCTTCCATTTCTTCTTCAAAACTCATGGGGTTTTCTCCGGTAGTTAAAGGGGACCGACTGAAGAGGCATCCTGAAATATCAGGTAGAGCGCCAAAACAACAAATATCACTATCGGTGTGATAGTCATCAATGAATCGGTTAACTCTTTTTTCAACATGATCTTGCTCCAGTTAGTTTTTGAGTCAGCGCAGCACAACTCAAACAATCGTGGTTCAAAAAATATTGGGTTACGCTGCGCTTACCCAACCTACATCTGTTTTGCGTTTGCTTACTCGTGCTGCCGGTTGCTCTCGTTCCCAAGCTCCGGCTCTCATCTTTAATACACATCTCGAAGTAGGCCGGAATAAGTCGGTTCGAGCGATAGCGAGAACAGGCGTTTCCGGCAAACGCCTCCCAAACTCGCCGGAAACGCCACCTCGCGCTACGCGCTTGGATGGCCTTATTCCGGCCTACATCCTGTGCGCTAATCCGGTTATCCCGCAGGCGGGACGGCATGCCCAGCCCGGCTTTGGGTACGCTGTACGTACCTATGCGGCCATGTCCGCTTTTCTCTTGATCACCAATTCCAATAAGCCCTGTGCGCCGATTCTGTCCTTGCTATCGAGCTCGACCAATTTCTCAAAAATAACTTGGCTCAGATCAAGGTTCTCCAAACGCATATTCAAAAAACCGATAGCTTTCAGGGTAAACAAATACATCCTGATCTTGGTCAATAAAGCGGCCGGCGCATCGGTAATATGGCTGGCTTGCAAATCGCGCCAATCTTCCGGAAAAGAGATGCCTGGCCTGATCACGACCAGGGCTTTGGTAGTTGCCGCTAAAGCCTCTTCCAACCGATGCTGGTAATAATAAAAACGGTTTAACGCAATCAATACATTCAATGATTCGGGAGCCAGAAAATAAGCTTGCAGTAAAGATAACTCGGCATCGCCACTGGCATAATTTTCCGACGCCGTTGCGATTAACGCTTCAACGCCGACGACATCCGGTTGTTCGAAATACAAGCCTTGCGCTTCAAAATCCAACAGATCCATCTATAACCTCGCCGCCAGTTTTACCGGGCTGTCTTTTTTGGGAATGCAGACGCTTTCCGCATCGCAATGATCGCAACTTTCTTCAGTCACCATTTTGGGCGATTCCGTTTGTTTGGCTTCCAGTTCATCAATCCGCTCAATCAAACAGGCGATGGCCTTGCCGACCGGATCGGGAATCAAATGATGATCCAGGTCGATGCCGTGCCGGTTTTGTATTTGCGTCCCCTTGCTTTGAATAACGCGGCCGGGAATGCCCACTACCGTACAGCAAGGCGGCACATCTTTAACCACCACCGAATTAGCGCCGACACGGACATTGTTGCCTAAGGTGATCGCTCCGAGAATCTTGGCCCCGGAGCCCACCATGACATTATTGCCCAGGGTCGGATGGCGTTTTTCCTTGTTCCAGGTTGTCCCGCCCAGAGTCACGCCGTGATACAAGGTGACATCGTTGCCGATCTCTGTGGTTTCGCCGATCACCACGCCTAACGCATGATCGATAAACAGCCGTCTGCCGATAGTGGCGCCGGGATGAATTTCAACATTGGTCACAATCCGGGTAAACGCGGCTAAAATCCTGGCGGTCAATTTCCAGTTTGCTGTCCACAAACGATGGCTGATCCGATGCATTAAAACCGCATGGACGCCGGAATAAGTCAGCAATATTTCCCAGACGCTATGTGCAGCGGGATCGCGACCAAACACACAGTGGACATCTTCATGCCATTGGGCCAGAAAACCCTGCGGCGCTTGTACTTGGCTTTTAATGTTATCTGACATGGCCATAACCATTTTTTAAACTCCTGTTGGATATGCAGGACATATCCAGCCTAACTCAACACGACGCCTGAGCGTCGCATACTGCATTCCCACTCCGGAGCGTGGGAACGAGGAATAACTAATTTAAACTCCAACCCGTCTTACCCAACCTAGGCGGGCCCGGTATCCTGAAAAAAGAACCGGGATAAAGATCGTCCTGATCCGCTGTTTCCAAAGTCTCTTTAATTTCCGGTTCGCTTGACGGCAGTTCTTTATGTTCGTTCATGATGATCGCCCTCTAAAGATTTTGATGAAAAAGATTAAGCTCTTCGGTTTTCGGTGATCTTTTGGTATCACTGACAAAGCGCCTAACCTGGGTTAATAAGGCTTGCGCCTGTATTCGACTGACTGCTATGCCTATTTGCTTATAAGCGTGAATCACGCCTTGAGTACCCGAATGTTTGCCGAGCACCAATTGATGGCTGCGCCCGACAATCGCCGGATCGACGCCTTGATAATTGTTTGGGTCTTTTAACAAGCCATCGACATGAATGCCCGCTTCATGGCTGAATACGCTTTTGCCGATCAGGCTTTTCCGGCTGCCGATGGCATCGCCCGATGCGCTGGCAACCTGCTCGGAAAGGGCCGGAAAGTTTTGCAGATTAATCCCGGTTTCAATGCCATAGAGTTGCTTCAAGCCGACCACCACTTCTTCCAATGCCGCATTGCCCGCGCGTTCGCCCAAGCCGTTAACCGTGGTATTGACATGAGTCGCGCCAGCCAACGCCGCGGCCAGCGTATTGGCGGTGGCAAGCCCTAAATCGTCGTGGGCGTGCATTTCAATTTCCAGATCGGTTGCCGCTCTTAACTTTTTGATCGTCTCGAATACGCCGAACGGTTCCATAATCCCTACCGTATCGGCAAAACGGATTCTGCTAGCTCCGGCCAGTTGCGCGGTTTCGGCCATGCGTATCAAAAAATCCACATCGGCCCGCGAGGCGTCTTCCATGCCGACACAAACATCCATATTCAAGCTCCTCGCTTCCTGAACACAACTGCTAATAGTGTCTAAAACCCACTGCCGGCATTGTTTAAGCTTATGCTGAATATGCTGATCCGAAGCCGATATCGATAAATCGACTTTGTGTACATTCAAGCCTAAACAAGCATGTAGATCATCGCGGCGCATTCTGGACCAGACCAGCAGCTTCGAGGATAAGTCTAAAGCTGCAATCGCCTTGATTTCTTCCCGTTCCAACTCTCCCATCGCCGGAATGCCGATTTCCAGTTCCGGTACGCCCAAGCCCGCCAGCTGCGTCGCAATCGCCAGCTTTTCGTCCAGCGAAAAAGCAACACCGGCCGATTGTTCGCCGTCGCGGAGCGTGGTGTCGTCGATAATGATAGTGCGGGTCGGTGTTGTCATGGCGCATCTCAAGCTATTGGCGTAATGCCTTTAATCTTGATAGAGCAAAATACTTGCCAACTGTTTATTTAGCGGAAATAGCGGCGTGCAACTCTGGATTGGCGCAATACCGACAGAACAATGCAACGCAAAAACGAAGAAATTGTCGTAAAGCTGACAAAGTGAATGGGGGTTAGGGCAAATTTGAATAAAAGCGCAACTTTGTTTATCATCCTCCCAATTCGGGAGCATAATACGAGCAATTCATGCGGGTCATAGCCAAAAGCACCATCAAAAAATTCTGGGAACAATCCGCTTATCGCGATGCTAAAGGCCCGTTAGAAAGCTGGTACGAAGAAGCCATCAAAGCTAATTGGTCGTCGCCTCAAGACATAAAAAACCAATATCGGAATGCCAGCATTTGTAGCAACAACCGAGTGGTATTCAATATCGGCGGCAACAAGTACCGTTTAGTTGTGGAAATGCAGTATCGAGCCGGAATCGCCTGGATAAAATTTGTCTGCACCCATACCCAATACGACCTGATTAACGTGGAGACAGTCAATGATTATTAAGCCCATCCGTAACGATGATGAATTAAAAGCCGCGTTCCAGCGTTTGGAAATGGTTTTTCAAGCCGAACCCGACACACCCGAAGCCGACGAAATGGAAGTGCTGGTTACATTAATTGAGGCCTACGAAAACAAACATTATGCAATAACGCCGCCCGATCCGATTGAAGCCATCAAATTCAGGATGGAACAACAAAACTTGAATAACCGTGATATGGAAGCCTATATCGGCAGCAGCGGGCGGGTTTCGGAAGTGCTTAATCGTAAACGTCCGTTGAGCCTGAGAATGATAAAACGTTTACACGAGGGATTGAGTATTCCTTATGAAAGCTTGTTGGCGGACGTGGGGTGAAAGGGTTGCTGCTTCTATGACAATAAGAATTTCGGCAGAAGAACAAGTGATTATTGATTATGTTGAGGGGAACGACTCGACCAGTGTCAATGATTTATACAATGAAATAAACCGCTATGCAGAAATTGTCCGCACCCAAATAAGCAAACACGACGAGCGTCCCTTCATTCAGGTTATCCACCGTACTAAGGTAAATTTGTAATATGGCAAGCCGTCACTTAGAACAGAATAATGATCATCAAGGAGAACTTTTTATTAATGAAGACTTCCCGAATTGTGTTTATGTCGATTACCAACCATCGATTGGAAGACTAAAACAAGCTGGTAAAAACGTTGATGATATAAAGTCTTACAGAAAAACGCTGCTTTGGATTAATGGTCGAGATAATTACTTAGAAATTTATCCAATCAATACGTTGCCAAATGACGACTTTCTGCAACCTAAATATGCCCAGATTCAGAGCATTGTGCTGGAAGGTTTTAATTATATAACACCAGAAACCATAGAAGAGGTAAAAGAAGAAATATTAGAAAACCTACCTTCTGGTTTTATCAAAGATTATGATTATGGATTAGGATTACAAAAAGATTACCGCTTTATAATTAATGCCATCGAAAACATACACGGTATTAATCAGTTAGTTCTCAGCAACGGAACAAGAAATATAAAAAAAGAAAATGGAAGCTTTGAAATTATAACCTCCGAAAAAGAAACTAACATAGATAAAGACGTCTATTACCTCAACTATAAAGACTACGACGCCATCAGAAAAGGCATAAACAAAATTAACAACGCTTACCAGTCTGAGGGACGAATAGATAAGTCTATTTTTGCCTATAACTCATTGCTGAATAACATCAATCCAACACAATATCCAGAAAGGCAGCGTCCTTATAAAAAAGATAGCTTAGTAAAATTTATTTCCAGTAATGATATACAGCAAGCTGAGTTATCATCAGCAGATCAAAATGAAATCGTTAATATTGTCTCTAAAAATAAAAAAGATATAGTTAAACATAATCCGCAAAAACTGCTTAAGTTGCATGATGAAATTGAATTAGTTACGCTCCAAAATTTAATTGAACAGTTTGAAGAAAAATTAAATAAAAAATCAAATGAACCGGAGTGGCAGAAATTTTTTAATATTAACCCTTTCATTCTTAGTCTTGCATTTGGTTATCCAGTTATAAAATGCGGTGAGCAAGTTTTCGTCGGAGGAAGAAAGTTTTCAGGAGCTGGCGATAAAATCCCAGACTTTCTCGTTAAAAATAATTTAACAGACAACACGGGCTTGATTGAAATCAAAACGCCTAACACCAAACTCTTCAACAAAACTCCTTATCGTGAGAGTGTATATACACCATCACCAGATTTTTCTGGTTCTATTAATCAAATCCTTGATCAAAAATATAAATTTCAGCAAGAAATTAGCCAATTAAAAATAAATACAAGAACTTATGATCTTGAATCGTACTGTGTTAGCTGCTTATTAATTATTTGGAAAACACCAAAAGAACCAGACCAAAAGAAATCTTTTGAATTATTTAGAGGCAATTCAAAAGATATAGAAATTATCACTTTTGATGAATTATTGGAAAAATTAAAGCGGCTTTACTCTTTTTTATCCAGCTCGTAATATGAACTAAACGGAGGTTTATCAAAAGCAAATTATGGATTTACCCTCATTCGGTTCGCCATATTATGCGTAAAAAGCGTGTTTTTTGATCATTCTAAACAAATAGGTAAATTATGAACTCCACATTATTAGCTAAAGAATTTGTCCAAAAAACCCTAGAGGAAATGCCTGATGATGTCAGTGTTGAGGAAATTATTAAAGAATTGGCCTTTAAGCGCATGGTTGAACGCGGTTTGCAGGACTCTTTAAATGATCGCGTTATTTCACAAGAACAATTGGAAAAACAGATCGCCTCATGGTGACGATCAATTGGACCGAGGAGGCGATTGGATGGCTACGGGAAATTTATGCCTATATCGCCAATGACAATCCGAAAGCGGCGCGAAACACGGTTAACAAGATTCTCGAAAAAGCCAAATTGCTGGGAGCATTTCCTGAGTTAGGCGGCATCTATCCTGTTAATGTACCGTATAAAATCCGCGTGATTTACTATAGCCATTACCGTATCGCCTATAAGATCGTAGATGAAAATCGCATTGATATTTTGGGCGTTTTTCATGGGGCAATGGAAATTAAGAACTATCTCAAGTGATTGTTTCTTTAATATAAAAAAATTGGGCATGAAAAAAAGCGATATGTACCATAAGTGGATAGCGTGGAGCGAACAAGATCAAATCTACATTGGTAAATGTCCTGATTTGATTACTGGAATTCATGGAGAAAATCCAGTGCAGTTGTATAGTGAATTATGCGAAGTTGTCGAAGAAGTTATACAACATTTTGAAAAGGAAGGACGCTCATTCCCTAATCCTCGCGTTCGACCAATGCAGGATGTAGCTTGAAAAAAATTACACCATTCCCACGCTCCGGCGCTCGTCGTTATACGTAAGTGTCTGGGTAACACCGTCATCCCGGCAGGGATTGCCGGGATCCAGAGCACAGGGATGTGAATGCTTGATTTAATTAAGCAATTTCTGTGGTGAGACTTGTTGCCTGCTTCAGTATGCCATCCATGGCTTCTGGATTCCGGCAATCCCTGCCGGAATGACGTGTTTTTAAAGATTTGTGTATAACGACGAGCGCTCCGGCGTGGGAATGAGCGCAATCATTTACGAATACGTCGGCGCAAAAGCCTGCTCAGGATTTGCCACCGGACCGTCTCCAGACCAATACGGCGACAACTTACGCAACGTCGCAACAATACCCGGCATCACTTCCAGAACTTTATCCACTTCCGCCATCGTGTTATAGCGCGAGAACGAAAAACGGATCGTGCCGTGCGCGGCGGTGTAAGGAATATCCATGGCCCGCATTACATGCGAAGGTTCCAAAGAGCCTGAAGTACAGGCCGAGCCGCTCGATGCGGCGATACCGGCTTTATTCAACAACATCAAAATCGACTCGCCTTCGATATACTCAAAAGCAATATCCGTGGTATTCGGCAAACGGTTATACATATCGCCGGTTACAAAACAATGGCCGATCTGCTCGGTAATGCCTTGTTCCAAACGGTCGCGCATGGCTTTGACTTTGGTGTTTTCGTATTCGATATATTCCAGCGCCAATTCGCAAGCTTTGCCCAGACCGACAATAGACGCGGTATTTTCAGTCCCTGCCCTTCTGCCGCGTTCCTGATGCCCGCCGCGCAACAATGGGCGATAACGGGTGCCGCGACGCAGGTATAAAACACCGATGCCTTTGGGCGCATGTAGCTTATGTCCCGATAACGACAACATATCGATTTTAGTATCCTGCAACATCATCGGAATCTTGCCGACCGCCTGCACCGCATCGGTATGAAACATCACGCCAGCAGCATTAGCCATCTCCGCCATTTCCGCGACCGGGAAAATCGTGCCGGTTTCGTTATTGGCCCACATTACCGAGACAATAGCTACTTGATCGGATAACAAGCGTTGGTAAGCGTCCAGTTTTAAACGCCCGGCTTTATCGACCGGCATTCTATGGATCGTGTAGCCATCTTTTTCAAGATAATCGCACAAGCTTAAAATCGCCGGATGCTCGACCGTGGTAGTAATAATTTCTTTCTTATCCGGCTGAGCCTTAATCGCGGACAGAATCGCCGTGGAGTTGGATTCGGTGCCGCACGAGGTAAAGATGATTTCGGAATCGTGTTCGGCGCCGATTAGAGCCTGAACCTGTTGCCGGGCCTGTTTAAGCCCACGCGCCACGCCGTCGGCGAATTTATGGATCGATGAGGGGTTGCCGTATTGCTCAAGAAAATACGGAATCATCACATCGACCACCGAAGGATCAACCTTGGTGGTCGCATTATTGTCCAGGTAAATGTCAGCCATCACGCCACCTCGATATTGACTAATTTTTTCATTTCCGATGCCGGCACCACTTTAATGAATTCGCCCATCACTTCCATCAAGCGTTGTTGAATGCCGGCAATGGTCATCGCGGCCATTTGGCAGCCGTTGCAGGCGCCGGTCATATTGACGTAAGCCGTGTTGCCGATGACTTCGACCAGCTCCACATCGCCGCCGTCGGCCATTAATGACGGTCTTAACGACTCCAACACTTGCTCGATTTTTTTGATGCGTTGCAGATTAGTTAACGGTGCTTTAACGGCGGCGACTTTTTCCGCAGGCTTGCTGACCGGTGCTGCGCTCGGATCGAATTTCTCGCCTTTTTCGGCCAACACTTTCTCCAGAATCGCTTCGATGTCTTCATGGCAAGCCGCGCAACCGCCGCCCGCTTTGGTGAAGTTGGTGACGTCTTCAACGGTGCGCAATTTATTAGCCCAGACCATTTCCTCGATCATCACCGCATCAATCGCGAAGCATTTGCAGATCAACGCGCCTTCTTCATGATCGTCTTTCCACTCTTCGCCACGATAATTCGCTATCGCCGCTTGCAGCGCTTCACGGCCCATGACCGAACAGTGCATTTTTTCGGGCGGCAAACCTTCGAGTTGATCGGCAATATCCTGGTTGGTTACTTTTAACGCTTCATCCAGCGTCATGCCTTTGATGATTTCGGTCAGCACCGATGACGACGCAATCGCCGAACCGCAACCGAACGTTTGAAAGCCGGCTTCAAGGATAACTTCGCTCTCGTCATCGACTTTCAAAGTCAGCCGTAGCGCATCGCCGCAGCTGATTGAACCCACTTCGCCGGTCGCATTGGCATCGACGACCGCGCCCGCATTTTTCGGGTTGAAAAAATGTTCTTTAACTTTATCTGAATAGTCCCACATGACTTTTTCCTCGAATTAGGTTTGCTGGTGCGTTAAGAACAGGTTTTAGTTCCGGTACCATCGCTACTGGTATTAAACGAAGTACCGCAAGCACAACTTTTAGCCGCATTAGGGTTGGTGAATTTGAATCCCGAGCCTTCGATGGTATCGAGAAAATCGACGGACATGCCGTCCAGCATCGGCAAACTGACCGGGTCGATAAATACTTTTACCTCGCCGCAATCGATGATGGTATCTTCCGGCGTATGGCTGCCTTCGAGTTTCAACCCGTATTGATAGCCTGAACAACCGCCATCGGTGACTTCTATGCGCAAGCCCGCTGTGGGTGTTTCTGAACCGGCGATAAACCGACCGACTGCGCTAATGGCTTTTTCTGTTAATGTAATCATTTTTATGCACTCCTGAATGTATGGCATCGTTCTTGTTAGTAGTTAAAGCAACCTGTATGCCATATTGTTATTTATCTGTTAGTGGCTTGTTTAATAAAGCCTTAACATCATTACCCACACAATATGCAATGTATTATCAAACGGGTTTCAATCACACAAGCAGCTGACAATGTAAGGTTTGCTACAAAAACACAGGAGATACGAAATGAATGTTGAAGATTTGGATGTAGGCGATGTCGTTTATGCTGCAAAGACATTGACTGACGATGGCTCAATACCCGGCGGCGCTGAAGGCGAAATATTGGCCGAAGCCGGAACTCGCGGGGTAATTACCCTAATTGGGCATGTGGAAGAAGAACCGGATCGCAGCGTTTTTTTGGTGCGTTTTGAGGATAAGGATATGAACTTGGGTAATCCGATTGGTTGCTGGGTTGAGGACTTGGCTGTGGAGCCTAAGCAGATCAATTAGAATTTTCACCACGAAGAAAAGCTTTTATCGCTCCCTGGCTTCGGCGCTTGTCGTTATGCACAAATGCCCAATAGACACTCCTCGTTCCCACGGAGCCCGTGGGAACGAGTGCGATCTCGACGTAGGCCGTCATGCCAACGTCCATGTCCAATGACAGTCTTGAATAGAGTTGTGCATAACGACGAGCGCCCCGGTGTGGGAATGCGGTATCAGACGCTCCAGGCACTTACCGGGCATCACGATAATCAGGAGTACAGGCTTTGCCTGTTCGCAAGCAGAGCTTGCACTCCATTATTCCGACTTAAATTGGCGATTCCTTGGATTTACGCATTATGAACAAACAAACCGAAACCGTCCTAAACTACCACAACCGCACCAAACACAGCCTGGAGCGCTACGCCAAAGGCCCGGAATCCATCGACTGGGAAGATCAACCCGACCAATTCCGGCGTTTTTCCGGCTGCGAGATTATCACATTGCCTTTACCCGGAGCCGAACTCGAACCGTTGTTTGCCGACCTGGATAACCCGAAAACAATCCCCGCAAAACCGTTAAGCATAACCAATGCCGGTTTATTGCTGGAATTAGCCTTCGGCCTGTCGGCATGGAAGCAATTCGGCCCAAGCCGCTGGGCATTACGCTGCAATCCATCCAGCGGCAACCTGCACCCGACCGAAGCCTATCTAATCAGCCCCGGCGATAGCTTTATCAAACCAGGGGTTTACCATTACATCAGCCACGACCATAGTCTTGAACAGCGTTGTCGGTTTTCCGACAATTTGCCCGATTCCGGCATATTGATCGGCTTATCTTCAGTCCATTGGCGGGAAGCCTGGAAATACGGCGAAAGAGCTTACCGCTATTGCCAACATGATCTGGGCCATGCATTGGGAGCCTTGCGATACGCGGCGGCGACATTGGGTTGGTCGGTTGAATTACAGGCCGAATGGTCGGATGACGACATAGCCAAGCTATTAGGGCTTGATCGGGATGATTTTAAAAAGCAGGAGCATGAATCGCCCGATTTAATTTGCCGGATTAATACGCAGTCCGAGAGCATGCCATTAGATATCAAGGCCCTGCTGGAAGCTGCGCAATCGGGAACGTGGTTCGGTAAAGCCGATAGCCTTCGCGCTTATCATATGTATAAATGGCCGATCATTGATGAAGTCTCGATTGCCGCAAACAAACCGCAAACGGAAGAACCCGCGTGGCAAACAGCGCGCCAACCCGTTATAAAATCATCCTGTACAAAAACGGCTACGCAAATCATCCGCCAACGCCGCAGTGCGCAACAGTTTGACGGCAAAATGCCGTCGATGCCAATTACCGATTTTTACCGGATGCTAGCCGCCGTTATGCCGACCACAGCCGCATTCGAACACTGGCTCTGGACGCCGAAAATCCACCTGTTCATTTTCGTCCATCGCGTTGATGGCTTAGCCCCAGGCATCTATGCGCTGCCAAGAGATCATGATGCCCTGGCAAAATCGCAGGCCGCAACCCTGGCTGATTTCGATTGGCAGAAAGTATCCGAAGACACACCGCTTTATCACTTGTATTCAGGAGATTGCAGGCAGATCGCCAAAACGCTGTCCTGCCATCAACCCATCGCCAGCGACAGCGCCTTCAGCCTGGGAATGGTTGCGGAATTCGGCGAAACCGTCGAAGCCGCACCGTGGCAATACCGACGCTTGTTCTGGGAATGCGGCTTGATCGGCCAAGTGCTATATCTGGAAGCGGAAGCGGCAGGCCTTCGCGGCACCGGTATCGGCTGTTATTTTGATGATAGCGTGCATGAGATTTTGGGGATTAAGGACGATAAGTTTCAAAGTCTTTATCATTTTACGGTGGGGAAGCCGGTGGAGGATGACCGGTTGGAGACTTTGTCGGCTTATGGGCATTTGAATGATGTAGTTTAGGATTGGAACAGACAGCACAAATAAACCGAGAGTGCGGCATTAAAAAAAACGAGTGTCGTTTTTGTTTGTGTGCCATGTTTAACTAACTTAGAATTAATTAAATATAAACAATAAACTAGACGATATTATGAACAATATCCTACAAGTCAGGTCTTTGATATAAGATAATCAATTTCGTATATATCGTATTAGGCATAATCATAAGTACACATACATAAAAAAACCGGCAAAATGCAGCCAGTCGAGTTGAAGCGACAGAGGTGAACATGAAACGCATCAAGACACTGACTCTGGAAGAACAACAGACTCTGCTGGACGCATCGCGCTATGCGCCCG
>Ga0208789_1000669_pt1 | contig 27953 bp, 29 predicted proteins | sample Methanotroph_Enr_FD_187368 | JGI IMG/M metagenome (GOLD analysis project Ga0208789, IMG submission 187368) | Enriched soil microbial communities from Old Woman Creek wetland in Ohio, USA - Methanotroph_Enrichment_5 (SPAdes) (version 2) | ecosystem: Environmental > Terrestrial > Soil > Wetlands...
AATTCGCTGTTATCGGAGAACTGCAATGCAAACCAGTCCCAGCCGCTTTGTTCTTTTGACAAGGAACTGGTGCTCCATTCCCGATCCATCCAGCTATTACCGCTTACTGAATGATCAATGCCGGCCATGCTCAGAGTGCCCAGCGTCGGCAATCGGGTATAGGAGTAATAATAGGAGGCATTGCCGAATTCGGCGCTTTTCCGGCTTAAGCCCTGCTCTCCCTGTAAAACCAGGCTTTTTTGCGTGTTTAACAGCAAATCAATCGCAAATTGATCGCTTTTAGCCCGCAAGCGTAGCGGAAAATCTGCCTTGCCCTCTGCCGTTGCCGACCAGTCGTACAGCCAAACCTGATATTTGTTATCGGCTGCACCGGCAAGCTCATTGCCCGCCCTGCTGAAACGTTCATCCGTATAAAATCGGTTTCCTTTGACATCGGTCAGCGCCAAATGGGCCATGTACAGTTGATTATTTCGCCAGACAGACTGGGATGAATGCGTCTTCGCCGACAGCGCAAAGCGGAAAAAAGTCAGTTCATAGCCGAATTTCCGGCCATCGGGATTTTCCAGATTGCCGGTGAAATACCACCATTCAGTCCGGTAGGGGTTGTGCGCGCCGTGATCGGATGGAAATAAGAACTGTCGAGGTTTTAAGGCCCGGGCAAAATCTGCATCGTCTTCGGATAACAGGTCGCTGAACGATTTATCTTTTTGAGCGGCTGTTTTGCTGAAAGATTGATCGGCAACAGGTTCGATGTCGGATGGAAACATCGAAGGCCGCCACCAAACAATCACCGCCAGAATAACCAGCAGTATGACCAATCCAAGAAAAATCCGCTTGCCTTTCATTCTGACCGCAATGCCTCTGCGGGCTTGGTTTGCGCCATTTTTAGCGCGGGCAAGATGCCGGCCAGCGTTGCTGCAATCAGCGCCAAAGCCAAGCCCTGGTAGATCACCCCAGGATTAAAATGAAACGCCATCGTCCAGCCGAATGAGCGCTGGTAAATCACAAAAATCAACATATAAGCGACGATATAACCGACCGGAATGGCAATGAGTCCGGCGACCAGTCCCATCAATGCGGTTTCACCGGTAATCAGCACGGCCAGTTGCCCGGAAGTGATGCCTATGGCCCGCAAAATGCCCAGTTGCCGGGTTCGCTCAAACTGCAATGCCATCAACGCGCTGAACACGCCGACAAAAGCGATAGCGGCTGACAGCCAGCGCAATGTTTCAGTAATCGTAAAGGTCTGTTCAAACAGATCCATTGAAGCTTTATAAATCGCCTGGTCTGATTGAACCGACTGTTGCGCTGTTAGGAGTTTTTTGATCTGATTTTCCAGTTGTTGCAAGTCGACGCCATCCTTGGCATAAATGCCGATGCCGGAATATCCCAAATCCGGCCAGTAATGCCGATAATTCCGGCGGCTCATGGCTAAGTGTCCCTGGTCGCCGCTGTAATCTGCGTAAATGCCTAGCACTTCAAAAGGCTCACTGCCATGATCGGTCTGCAACCGAACTTTATCGCCGATGTTGACGCCATGGTGATAGGCATAAGGTTCGGTGATTATGACAGTCTGTTGCTGCTCAAACCTGTCCCAAAGTTTGTTATCCGTCTTATGTTTAAAGATGAAGCCCTGCCTGGATTTTTCATTCAGCTCAAACACCGCTACTTTAGTAAAATCGTTTTCCGCCGCACCTGCTTCGGCATACACACCATCCCTGGCGATTGCAGTGTTGGTATGCAATACACTGCTGAGAATCTTTACGCCCTGAAGTTCAGCCAATTTAGCCTTTAAGCGATGATCCTCCTCTGCCCTGGCACCCGGCATCTTCTCACCCGGCAATGACACATAAAGATCGGCGCGGAGACTGGCTTGCACCCAGTCCGCAACTGTCTGGCGAAAGCTGCTTATCATCAAATCCATGCCTATCGTCGCGGAAACGGCAATCATTAACGCGGCGATGGCAATGCCCGTTCTGCTGATTTCAGCGGAGACCATGCGTGCGGGCAAGCGGACTAAAATGCCTGAAAGTCGCCCGAATACACGTTCGATCAGCTTCATAAACATCAGCGTCAAGGCGGGAGTCATCATCGCAAATCCAAACAGCAGCAGGAAAATACTGGCTAAACCCAAGACGATGCTTTTGCCGGATAATAACGCCAGCGCCATTCCGCCGAGTATAAATACCCCGCTAATCAGATTCGCGGTTTTGATTAACCGGCGTATGCCCGATTCCAGTTGCGACCGGACCAATACCGTTACCGGCGATATGCGCGTTGCTTCAAACGCAGGCGGCAAAACCGCCAGCAGTGTAGCGGCAATGCCTAACAATGCCCCCTTGCCTAATTGTAAAGGCGCGATCATTAATGAAGCTGCGTCGATGCGGAAATAAATGGCGTTGATGGTTCCCGAAATCAGATACAACAGTCCCTGTCCTAGAGCAATGCCCAGCACGATGCCGATCAGGGTGCCGATGGCCGCCAATAACAAAGCTTCGCCGATAATCAATTTAAAAATCTGCCTACGGGTTACGCCGATTGAACGCAAACTGCCGATCAACCCCCGGCGCTGCATAACCAGAAAAGTCATCGTGTTATAGATCAGGAACATGCCCACCAGCAGCGAAAGCAATCCCAAGGCTTTTAAATTGATCGAGAATGCCCTGGTCATCTCCCGCATGGCTTGAGACAGGCTTTCTGCCTCGACTAGCAAGGCATAGCCCGGCAGCGCCTTGTTTATTATCGCCAGAGATGGCGTGTATGCCGCAAGCCTGTCGGGAACAGGCGCGGAGATCGTCAGGGATCGTGGATCTTGCGCAGGCTGGTGTTCATCGATCAGCACTTCGATGGAACTGAGCCGCCCAAACATTTCCAATACCTCTTGAGCCGTGGCGATATCGGTAACGATCAGCCGTGACAAAACCTGCTCGGATACAGCATTGTTTGGCGATAATAACCCGATAATTTTTAACCGGCGTTCTCCATGATCAGTATCGATCGTTAAATCATCCTCGATATTCAGGCCCAAACGCGATGCAGTTTGCTCACTGATCAGCGCGGTATTCGGCTCGGTGATCAAGCGGGTTAACAATCCGGCGCTTGTATTTTTATTTTTCCGGATTTGCCAGATCGATTGAAACGATTTTTCAACGAACGGATCGATCCCAATCAGGTTGAATCCGGCATTAGCTTGTTTTGACACAAAAACATACCCGTTCACTACCGGCGATAGTTTTTGTATGCCTTCATCGACTCTAAGCCGTCGATACAGCTTTTCATCAAGACCGCCATCGCCGGCAATAATCCTGTGGGTTGCCACCCCGGAAAATGCCTTACCTGCCTGATCAAAAGCATTGAGCGAACTTTCCATCGCCAGATCGATAGAAATCACCACCGCTACGCCCAGCGCGATGCCCACAATCGCCAGCGCCAGCTGCCAGGGATGCCGCCATAAATAATTCCGGCTGGCGCGATTCAAAATAGATCTCATCGGCTAGCCCTCAACCGCCGCGCCTGTTCCAGGCAGGACACCATTTCTGGCTATTGCCAGCGACTTATTGCGGATCGAGAAAACCCGGTCGGCTTTACCGAGTACCTCAGGGCTATGGGTCACCATGATCAGGGTCTTGCCTGCATTTTTTACCAGCGAATCGAACAACGCCAGCACTTGTTGTCCGGTATCCAGATCCAGATTACCGGTCGGCTCATCGGCAAGAATGACATCCGGATCATGAATCAGCGCGCGGGCAATCGCGACCCGTTGCTGTTCTCCGCCGGATAAGCGGTCGGGATAGGTGTCAAAACGATCGGCGAGATCGAGTTGATCCAGCAATTTCGCAACGGTATCCCGCTCCTGGCGGCTCGTGCGCTTGATCAGCTCCAGAGGCAACAGCAGGTTTTCACCAACCGTCAACGTAGAAATCAAATTATAAGCCTGGAATACAAAACCGATATGATGCCGGCGAAACAGGGTGCGATCGTGTTCGGAAAGTCCGGTTAGTTGAATGCCGTTAATGATAATTTCGCCACTGTCCGGCTGATCGATGCCGCTGACCAGATTTAAAAAAGTCGATTTACCGGAGCCGCTACGGCCTAGCAAAACAATAAACTCGCCGATGCTCACCTGCAGATTCAAGTCCTTGAAAATCTCATGCCGCTGCCCGGACTCCTGATAGCTTTTACTCAGTCGCTGAATGGTTATAGCCGCATCTGTTGACATAGTGGCTCCGGCAGGATGGATATTCGAAGTATAACCGCGTAAAAGAGGACGTTTCCGTTTGCCAATGCCAGCGTGATGCGGCTGGAGTTGCCGCCGAAAGTCAGTGTCTGTGCGATAAGTTTGTCGGCTTCCGTTTATTGCCGTTTAGCGCCAGCACCTAATGATTCAAGCAGTTCCATCGGCAATGGAAAAACGATGGTATTGGATTTGTCTCCGGCAATCTCCGTAAGCGTTTGTAGGTAGCGTAATTGAATGGCGCTTGGCGACTGTGCGAGAGTCTTCGCGGCCTCTACCAATTTCTGGGATGCCTGTAATTCACCTTCAGCGTGGATCACCTTGGCGCGGCGTTCCCGCTCGGCTTCGGCCTGTCGAGCGATGGCCCGGATCATGGTCTCATTCAAATCCATCTGTTTGATCTCTACATTGGAAACCTTGATCCCCCAGGATTCGGTCTGCTGATCCAAAATGGTTTGGATGTCTGCATTAAGCTTGTCCCGTGCCGCCAGCATTTCGTCCAACTCGTGCTGTCCCAACACCGAGCGCAGCGTTGTTTGCGCCATCTGGCTGGTCGCCTCGTAATAGTGCTCAACCTGAATCACCGCCTTCTCCGGCTCGATCACCCGAAAAAAGACGATTGCGCTGACTTTGACCGATACATTGTCCCGTGAAATGACGTCTTGGGTAGGAACATCCATGACGATGGTGCGCAAATCCACCTTCACCATTTGCTGAACAATCGGGATGATGAAGATCAAACCGGGGCCTTTGACTTGGTAGAACCGGCCCAATAGAAATACCACCGCCCGTTCATATTCACGCATGATTCGGATACCGCTGACCAGCAGGAGGATCAGCATCGCCAAGAGTATGCCAAACAGATTTATTACCATGGATTAGTCTCCTTTATCGTTTTGAAGTGGGGCGACGATCAGGGTTAGGCCTTTAATGGCGGTTACCTTGACCTTTTGCCCATGATGCAAGGGCTGTTCGGCATGCGCCGCCCATGCTTCGCTGTGAATCCAGACTCTCCCTTCGACGACAAAGTCTTCCATGGCGGTTCCTATGCTGCCGATCAGTTGCTCGCGTCCCGCAACCACCGGTTTGTAACGCACTCTGAGCAACAGCCGTGTGACCACGATGCATAACACGGCGCTACTGATGGCAAAAGCCGCAATCACGGCCGGACTCACTTCCTCCGGCCCCGTAATCCCGGTATCCATAAGAATGATTGAACCGAACACAAACGCGGTTATGCCTCCGATGCCAAGGATCCCGAAACTCGGCGCGAAGGCTTCGGCAGTCATCAGCCCAAGACCCAGCAGAATCAGAGCCACGCCGACGTAGTTGACCGACAGAGCCTGGAAGGCATAGAGCGCCAGCAACAGGCAAATTGCGCCGATGGTGCCGGGCGCAACGGTGCCGGGGTGATAAAACTCCAGGATCAATCCATAGATCCCTAGCAACATCAACACGTAAGCGACATTGGGATTCGCGATGGCCGCCAACAACCGATTACGCCAGTCGGGTTCGACTGGCTCGATCCGGGCGCCTGCGAGATTCAGTTTTACCGTCTGGCCCAAAACATTCACCAATCGACCGTCGGCCTTTTTCAGCAGGTCGTCGACATCGGCGGCCAGGAAGTCGACGACATGCAACGCCAATGCCTCTTCCGCGGACAGGCTGGCCGATTCCCTGACCGCCTTCTCCGCCCAGTCCGCGTTGCGGCCTCTCAGATTAGCCAGCCCTCGGATATAAGCGGCGGCATCGTTGGTCATCTTCCGTTCCATGGCAGAGGCGTTTTCAGGGTTGCCATTTTCAGTTTTGCCCTTGGCTCGCGATGGTTCGTCGTTGAGGCTGGCGGGCATCGGCATTTTCACCGGGGTGGCCGCCCCGAGATTGGTGCCGGGCGCCATCGCCGCAATATGGCTGGCATAGAGAATATAAGTTCCGGCACTGGCTGCACGAGCGCCGCCGGGGGCGACATAGGCCGCGACGGGAACCGGGGATGCGATGATCTTTTTGATGATCTCGCGCATGGCCGTATCCAATCCGCCGGGCGTGTCCATGCGCAGGATAATTAGGGAGGCTTTGGTCTCGGCCGCATAATCCAGCGAGCGGGCAACATAATCGCTACTTGCCGGGCCAATCGGACCCTCAAGTTCCAACTGGACGACGTGAATGGGATGGGCGATTTGTTCGGCACCGGACTCGTTTGCCTTAGCGTGTGCTGCCCAAGCGATGGCCGATACCAGGAAGAACCCAAAAAGCCGACGCAGTATCCTCATTGGAAATCGACAATGATTGAAAAAGAGTCAGCGCCTATGCGATGCGCCGAATAATTGGACTCCATACGGCGGAATACGGTGTAGCCATTCGGCCCTAATAATCTATCGGTGTCGAGTAAATAGCTTTTCATAATTGCAAAAACTCTTCGTTCGCCATTTTAAAATTTTCTTCTATAGCAAATTCCACTTTACCCTTTAATAATCCTAATGGTCTGTTTTTTTAGGTTTTTTTGTTTTTAAAGACAGATCAAAGTTCAACGTTTCTTCGACTTTGTTTAGAGGTAAAGTGCGAAGAAAGGGGCGCCAGCCTTTTCCTCTGCATATACTGCGTAATGAGCAATCAGAGTTGATACGATTATGTTGAGCTAAGTTAGGTTTCCACTACTTTAGTGGTCATTATTGATTTTTTTGACTTTATATCTATCCGTACCATTGCTTACAACAGGGTGACCTTGAGCGAGATGTTAACGGTAAATTTAGGCGTAGCATCGTGTCTGGGCAAGCCAATACGTTCATGTGGCTATGCGGAGGAAATACTGCATGATGAATTTGTTCGACAAAAACCTGAACAAAATTGAGGCGTTCTCTGGTCAGACGTTACAGTAAAGCGTCGGTCTTGGCCGCCATAATAAAATCATTAACGTGTACCCCTTTTATCTTATGAGACCACCAGCTCACAGTCACTTTGCCCCATTCCGTTAGAATTGCCGGATGGTGGCCTTCTTGCTCGCAGAGCGCGCCGATTTTATTGGTAAACGACAAGGCATCTTCAAAATTACCGAACGTGAAGGTTTTCTTTAAGCGCTTGATGCCGTCTATCTCAACAAGCTCCCAACCTTGCAATTGGGGCATGTACTCGTCTATTTCCGCCTGGGTAGCCAAGGGCGCGCCAATTCTGCACACCTCACATGTTTTACTGGTCAAGTCACTCATGGGCAATCTCCATTTTGATTCGAGGTAAAATACACCTTCATACCTGGAATACAGATTCTTGAAAGCTCACAGATTAGATAAATCAACGGATTGAATCAATAGGTAGTACCACCAATCGGGCGGAGTTTGACAGGCCGAGGTTTACGAAACGATGAAATGGGGCGCTATACAGCCAGTACGATTTTCCCGATGCTGTGCCCGGTTTCTATCATTTCATGCGCTTTTGCAGCCTCTGCCAGCGGCAACTGATTGCTGACATGGGTTTTTAACAGCCCTTGATCAACCCATTGCGCGCATTGCTTTAAAATTTCCACATGTTTGTCTCTGGCCTCCGGCAAATCCCTGAGCATCGGCGTCAACATCAGCTCGAAGCCTATCAATAAATTACGCATCCGGGCTTCGGCCAGGCTTAATTCGCCCGGATCAAGCAAGGTCACCAGACGGCCAAAATGCGCTGTCGCCGCGATGCTTTCTTTAAATACTTCAGCGCCCACGGTATCGAAAACCAAGTCAGCGCCTTTGCCGCCGGTCAGTTTATTGGCCGCATCGGCAAATCCGTTTTGCGTGTAAAGGATCGCCTCATCAGCGCCCATCGCCTTGGCAAATTCGGCCTTTTGCTCGGAACTCACGGTGGTAATCACCTTGGCTCCTTTTAACTTTGCCAACTGTATCGCCACATGCCCCACCCCGCCTGCTCCGGCATGGATCAGCACGGTTTGGCCGGCTTGCAAGCCGCCGCGGTCGAACAGTGCGCCCCACGCGGTAATCAACACCAGCGGCAATGCGGAGGCCTCGGTAAATGAGCTGGTTTCCGGCATCAAGCCGGCCCAGCGTTGATCGATCACCGTGTATTCGGCGTAATTGCCCTGCTCGCGGCCCAACCCGCCGTGACAAAACCAGACTTTATCGCCCGGTTTGAATTGGCTGACGGCGCTGCCTGTTCCGACAACCTCTCCGGCGCCGTCGCAACCCAAAACCGCAGGCAAGGGATTGTCATACAGCAAGCCGTTACGCCGGATTTTGGTATCGACCGGGTTGACGCCAGCGGCTTTAAGCCGGACTTTGATCTGGGTTGCCGTGGAAATTTGAGGTTCGTCAATATCGTGCAATTCCAGGACATCGGGATTGCCGATTGCAGTCATCATTATTGCTTTCATGTTCTTAACCTTTTTTGTAAATAGAAGTATGCAACTGCTCACTACAGATTTAACAATCAGGCGAAGGGCAAAAGGCTCAAGGCGAAAAAACCAACCTCCAAATTAGCCTCCCTTAGCCCTTAGCCTTTTGCCTTTTGCCTTTTACCTTTCGTCTTTATCAATCAGCCAGCCATTGCCGCCGGTAATCCTGATAATCATAATGCTTCACTTTTTTCACCCGCAACGAGTTGCTCAGATAAATATCAGGCAGGTTGTAGCCATTAAAACGGTTTGCCTTAATCAGGCTGTAAGCGCCGACATGTTTAAAAACCACTTTATCGCCTATTTCCAAAGGCTCTTTAAACCGATATTGACCGAACAGATCACCGGCAAGACAGGTGCAGCCCGCCAAGATAGCCGTATATTGCCCAGCGGGGTCATGTTCGTGCAATTCAGGCTGACACTGGTATTCGAACACTTCGGGATTATGATTGACCGAGGTGTCGAGTATGACAACGGTTTCACCGTCACTGACAAAACGATCAAGCACCGTCGCTATCAAATGCCCGGCCCGGCCTACAACAGCCTTGCCCGGCTCGATATAAACGTCAAGGCCAAAATCATGTTTCAGCTTATTGACCAGATCGACAAACGGGCGATGATCTTCAATCTGGCCGAACAAATAGCCGCCGCCGAGATTAATCCATTCAAGTTCAGCCAATCCTATCCCCAGCTGCTGATGAAGTTTGTCGATGGTTTTAATTAACGGGTTGAAATCGGTTGCTGAAAAGACATTATGAACATGCAGCCCCTGAATTTGATCCAGGCGAATCGACCGGGTCAAGTCCTCAATAGCCACGCCCAGCTTGGAATGCTGCCGGCAGGGATTAAAGCGCTCATCGTGCAGGAAGGACAGTTTGGGATTAACCCTCAAGCCGATTGAGGATTGTGCTTGAGCCGCCTCGAAATACCGCTGGTACTGGGACAAGGAATTGAAGCTGATGTGCGAACACAGCAAACTTAACTCATCCAGCTCATCGGACCTGATGCCGGGCGTGGTCAAATGAATGTTGCCCTGCCCTGATAAAACATCATTAGCCAGCCGTGCTTCAAATAAGGAACTGACCGAAAAGCCGTCGACAACGGGTTTCGCGATGTCCATGACTGCGGAAAAAGGCAATGCCTTAATCGAATACAAAATTTTGCAGCCGCATTGGGTTCTCAGCTCCGCCAAGACCTCCAACACCTTGGCGATTTCAGTCTCGTCCAGAACAAAAGCGGGCGAGGAATAAACGCTGTCTTTCAATACTTGAAAATCCATCAGCCGGAAAACTGCCGTCCTTTACCGGCATAAAGTGTTTTTTCTGTGATCACAACATCCATAGCCACATCATCAGCCTCCATAACAACTTGCTCAACTAATTGGGACTCGAAACAAACACCAATCAACACGGCATCGGCCCTGACATCTTTTAATAAACGATCATAGTAACCCGCACCATTACCCAAGCGCCCACCATTTCGGTCAAACGCCACGCCCGGCACCATAATGCAATCGAGCTGCTCAGGAGCGATTTCTTTGCCCGGCTCGCCCCATCGTTGTGTGGATGGCTCTAAAATCCCCCACATACCCGGCACCAATTCGGCAAAATCTTCCAGCCACCATAAACCCAGTTTGTTATGCCCCAATTTATCTTTAGTGCAGTAAGGGATGGCAATACGTTTATCAGTTGCCAGTTCCCGCTGCAATGCCGCTTGAGTTCTTACTTCCGAACGGCAGTGGCTATACCACATTACAGTCTTTGCCGACTGATAAGCAGGATGCACCAGAAATCGATCGCAAATAATCCGGCTCGCAACATCCTTATCGATTTGTCCATTGCGTGCATCGTAAGCTTTACGGCGTTGTTGGCTTTTTAAATCATTCATGTGCACTCTCGGTCATTAATCCATGTTGCAACCTGGAAAACATAAGATTGCCTCGATAATACACAGATTCATCGCAGGTTTAAAATTCAAATAGGTAAGGACATTTTTATTCTGAGGTTTTTTCTTTTATAATTGACCGGTTAAATACCTAAAGGAAACATCATGGAAAAGCCAATCATTGAAAAGCCATTTATTTTACACATGCTGACCACTGCTAAAAACCTCAGTCCGTTTGATGTCAATATGGCATTGGATGCGGGCTGGATTTCTGCAATACCCTATACCAATGTTGAACCCAGCGAAATTCAAGGCTTGGTACAGGATGCCATTTTTTCCCGCAGCCCCAAAAACTTGAAACGCACCGGGATATTCATTGGCGGACGTGATACAAAACAGGCGATGGATATGCTGAATATGGCCAAACGTTCAATGTTCGCTCCTTTTGAAGTTTCTGTCTTCGCCGACCCCAGCGGCGCATTTACTACCGCAGCAGGCATGGTTGCAGCCGCTGAACGTGAATTAATGACCAAATTCGACACCACTCTGGAAGGAAAAAACATCCTGGTACTGGGTGGAACCGGACCTGTCGGCCAAGTGGTCGCAGTAATTGCCGCTCAAGGCGGGGCACGCGTGAAGCTTATCGGTCGTCAGTTGGACAAAGCGCAAGCCATTGCCGACATGTGCAACAATGAATTCGGCGACGGCAAAATTAATATTGAAGCCGGCGCGGATGCGGATAAAGCGGAATACATCAAAACAGCTGATATGGTCTTTGCAACCGGTGCTGCCGGCATCGAATTATTAAGCGCAGAACTTGTCGCATCGGCTCCGCAACTTAAAGTTGCCGCCGATGTCAATGCCGTACCGCCATCAGGTATCGCGGGCGTTGACGCCTTCCATAATGGCACGCCCATTCAAGGCTCGAACAGCGGCGCTGTCGGCTTAGGCGCGATGGCAATCGGCAACATTAAATACCAGACTCAAATCATGTTGTTGAAAAAAATGATCAGTACCGATAAACCTGTTTATCTGCATTTTGAGCATGCCTTTGAAACCGCAAGAGAGTTTATCAAATCAAGCTCTTAAACCTGAACTTTCGGACTAACCTGCATAACAACAAGGAACTCTAATGGCTAAACGTAGCATTCTTCATATGCTTGACCCGATGCCGAACAACAGTCCATTCGACATTAACATGGCACTGGATGCAGGGTTTGACGTGCTTATCCCGTATAACAATGTCAAGTTGGATAACGTTTACGGATTGACTCAAGATGCCACTTTCTCTCGCAGTCCATCAGGCGTTAAGCGTACCGGAATTTTTATTGGCGGCCGCGATTTAGGTTTGGCCATGGACATGCTGAACACCAGTAAGCAAGCCATGGTTTCGCCTTTTGAAGTGTCTGTTTTTGCCGATCCCAGCGGTGCCTTTACTACGGCTGCGGCATTGGTTACTTGCGCGGAAAAAGAACTCAAGGCAAAACACGGCAAAGAACTGAAAGAATGCTCGATTGTGATTTTTGGCGGCACAGGGCCGGTAGGCATCGCTACCGGTATTATTGCTTCGTTAGCCGGCGCTGATGTGACATTAACCGATCATTTATCAATTGACACGGCTCTGGATGTGGCTAAAGCCTACAATCGCCGCTTTAATTGCCCCCTTAAGGGGGACATCGCCAATTCTGATGCCGATAAAATCCGCTTAGTGACTCATGCCGATATTGTCTTTTGTACTGCCAAAGCGGGCATTCAGGTTTTAAATGCAACCGTACTAAAACAAGCAACACAACTGAAAGTGGCTGGCGATGTTAACGCAGTCCCACCTGTTGGCATAGAGGGCATCAAAAACGATGATTTTGGCGCACCACTCATTCACGCAGTCAACGCGCAAGGCGCAGTAGGCATTGGTGCTTTGGCTATTGGGGATGTTAAGTTTCAACTGCAACATGAATTATTAAAAGCGATGCTGGGACCCGAACAGCCCTTGTTTATTGATTTCAGGTTCGCGTTTAACAAGGCCCGAGAAATGCAATTGGATTCTGGCGTAAACTAAAGCAGCAAGCTGTTTGAAAGTCAGGTTTTTGCGCTTTATCGTAAAAACCTGATCTGCTAAATCAAGGAATTATCTATATAGCCGAATTTAATCGCCAAGCGAATTAATTCAACATCATTTTTTACGTGCAGTTTGCCATAAAGACGATAGCGGTAAGTATTTACCGTCTTGTCACTCAAGACCAGCATTTCCGACATCTCTTTGATGGTTTTTCCCTGAAGAATCAAGGTAACGACTTCCGCTTCTCGTTGAGAAAGTATTGAGAATGGCGACTCATTGCTTCCTGGCAAGCCTTGAAAAGCCAAGTTGTTGGCGACCTCAGAACACAGGTAACGCTTACCTTCCATTACCTTACGAATGGCATGAACCATTTCATCGACCGGCGAACCTTTAGAAATAAAACTTAAAACACCAATTTTAAGCAATTGATGAGGAATAGGGCCGTCATTATGAACTGATACCGCTATGATCTTTACGTCTTCATTCTCATGCAAGATTCTGCGACAGGCTTCCACACCACCTATCCCAGGCATGTTAACATCCATCAACACAACATCCGGCGACAGCTCAACAACTGCCTCAACAGCCTCTTCACCCGATTTAGCCACACCGATAACCGCAATATCCTCAACATCATTCAATAATGCTTCAATTCCGGTTCGTACAAGCTCATGATCGTCAACAAGCAGAACACTAATCATAACTTTTTTTCATCCATTTAATCGGTTAATTATAAAACGGCTGGTCACATGACTTCTAAAACTGCCAATATACATTATATATCCGTATTTATACATAAGTAGATTTACCTGCATTGATGTAATATGATTTTGTTATACGGTAAACCATCCACATGCTCAATACCCCTGCTATTATTACAAAATGAAATTCAACAAATCAGCGATAAAAACATTTCCCAAAAAAGTTAACCACTCAACTGCCGTGGGGATGTTGCTGAGCATCATTCTATTCATTTTCATTATTGGATTCGCGGCAAACGACCCGCTGTCTTTTATCAACCCGACCGGGCTTGTGATCGTCATTGTCGGCACGATTGCCGCCATCTTTTTAAGTTACCCTTTAAAAGACATTCAACATGGCTTGAAATCGGTCAAACTCATTTTCCTTTATGAAGATCTAGACCCTCAAAGGGATGCTAACGAAATTGTCGCAGTTGCACAAATGTGGTTTAACAAGGACAAGCACGCAATAGAAAATACTATCGACAACATCAACAATCCTTACTTAAAAACCGGCTTCCAGCTTATCGTAGACAACACCCCGGTAGAAGATATTTTATCGTTGCTTAAGTGGCGCATTGCCCGCCTGAGAGCAAAAGAGAAAGCCGAGGCCAATATTTTTTATACTTTAGCCGCCTATTCCCCTGCATTCGGCATGCTCGGCACGCTGATAGGCATGACCAACATGCTGCAAATCCTTGAGCTTAAGGATATAGCGGGCATAAGCTACAATATGGGCATTGCCTTGATTACGACCTTTTACGGTCTCATCATGGCCAACCTTATCTTCAATCCAATTGCCATAAAATTGGAAAGACGCACTGAGCAACGCATCATGATCATGAGCATGATCATGGAAGGCATTACGCTGATAGCAGACCGCCGCAGCCCGTCGTTTGTACGAGAAACACTCAAGTCATTCATTAAACATTATGATGACGAATTAAAAGACTAAAAAACTCGCCAAACTTACCGACTCAGCCCAAGCCACACTGAACAAGCCGACCTATATACTGCAAAATGCGTAAAGATCCATTTTCAAAATTACAGTCATCTTTATCTCTAGAGGACTTGCTCGCCCAGCCAAGCCCCCGCAACTCGCAAAACTGGCTGCTAACCTATTTAGATGTATTTGTACTGATCGTAATGCTGGTAATCACATTGATTACTTTAGGCGATATTAACATAGAACAAGCCGCTGCCAAGTCGCAAGCGATTAAACCTAAAAAAGCACCTGCCTGCCCTCCAGTTGCTGTGCCCATCCCCGCAACATGCCCTCCTCCCGTTGTCGCTGACAATAAACCCACACAACAAATCGTGTCCACCGAAAACAAAGCTGAAATCAGTTTCGATAACTCTAACACCAAAACCTATTCCAATGGAAGTAGTACTATTGCCCCCGCCCCAATACCTGAGATTAAAAATGCGCCCGAGGCTGCGGAAAATCCTCAGCCCGCGCCGACTGACGTCAAGCAGACTGCCAACAACAAACCAACGGATGAAAACAAATTACAGCAACAGCTGACAAAAGCCATTGACGAGTTCGGCCTTAATAAGGCCGTCAACATAAAAATCGCCCAAGGCTATGCGCAACTTGAAATTCAAGACAACGTACTGTTTAAATCTTCAGAGGCAGACCTAACAGCTTCCGGGGGAGCCTTACTAAAACGCCTTACGCCCTTATTAAAGCAAGCGGTCGGCCTGATTCTGATTGAAGGACATACTGACAACATCCCCATTAAAACCGCCCAGTTTCCTTCTAACTGGGAACTGGGCGCCTCCAGAGCCACCAGTGTTTTGCACTTTCTGGTCTTGCAACAACTGGACAGCAGCCGCTTGCGAGCCATCACTTACGCAGACACCATGCCCATTGCCGACAATTCAACGCCGGAAGGAAGGGAGAAAAATAGGCGTGTTAATATCTTGATCAAATTTTCAGAACAATGAACATTATTATTTTCTTGAAAAATCGAACAAGCGCCCCAATACCGTTTAGTTAGTTTGTGCCGGGCTATATCGTAACGGCATGAACAACCTTAACAAACGTCTTTTTATCTGTTTATTCAGTAAAAAACAGGCGCTATCTTTAAATAACAAATAACCGGATGAATTAATGACTGTTGGCGTTGATGATTTTAAAAAAGCTATGCAACTATGGGCCAGCGGTGTCACCGTTGTAACCACACATTCTGAAAAACTCGGCCTTCAGGGCATGACAGTGACCGCATTTTCAAGCGTTTCAGTTAGCCCGCCTCAAATATTGGTTTGCATTAACGAATCTGCCGACACCGGCGAAGGGATTCAAGAAAGCCAATGCTTTGCTGTCAACGTTTTAAACTCGACTCAACAAGACGTTTCCAATCAATTTGCCGGCGGCAGTAGCCAGCAACAACGCTTTGAAAACACGCCATGGACAACCGGGATCACCGGCGCGCCTATTCTCGATAGCAGCCTCATGTCCCTGGAATGCAAAGTCATAGAAAAAATTCACGCAGGCACCCACTGGATTATAATCGGCGAAGTGCAAGATTCCGTGTGCCGCGAGGGAGAACCTCTTTTATATTATCGCGGAGCTTACCAACAACTTAAGCTTCAACCATAACAAGGCAAATAATGTATTGTTTGGCATCGCCGTAATAGCCCATGTTTTGCAATAAACCCTTCACGCATAAAGCTTTTGTCATGGTTGATGTGGAATTATCTTTGAACCTAGTTAAAATATTTTGCCCTGCTTATATTTTTAGTGCTATTATCTGCCTTAGTTGAAGTTTGAGCCGGTTTTATTTATGAAGCTGGGATTTGTAGCCAACATAAATTGGCGATTTTTTTAAGTAAGAGTGTGATATGTCAGAGCAAGTTGTAGGTACCGTTAAGTGGTTCAATGATGAAAAAGGTTTTGGATTTATTGAACAAGAAGGTGGAAAAGATGTTTTTGTTCACCACAGCGCAATTAACGGCTCAGGCCGCAAGACCTTGAGAGAAGGCCAAAAAGTTACTATGCAAGTAACTCAAGGTGCAAAAGGTCCGCAAGCCGAGAATGTAACCCCAGCGTAACAAACTCACATACTTGACCCAAACCCCAAGCGTGTTTTGGGTCAAGCTCGTTTTTAGTCACCTTAATGACTCACGACTAAGATCTGGAAAGCTTTAAAGACTTTCCGGCGAGAAATTCATTTTATTTGGGTATAACCCTCTAAGTACAGCATAATGCCATAGCCGCATTTATCTGCTGCGAATGCCTGTGCAATTTGTTATGGTAAATCCCTAACAAAAACTACAAATCATCCATATCCCTTACCGCATCCGCATGACCACAAGTCCGCATGCAAATAAAAGACGACCGCACATGCTTATGGACTTGGGTTACATCTCAGTCAAGATTGGCGCATATGAATTAAGGTCTACGTGATTGCCATCCTTCCCATCACATCGCGAGCCGTACGCAACGCGCCCTCAATAAAACCTTGATAATCTGAAAAGGCCTCGCCGCATATATGCACATTCGCCGGACCGTTGCGCTCAAGGGAAAATGCAGCCATCTTTTCCTGCACCGCCCAAGGTTTGATTCCCGGCTTCCATAAATGACAAGCCGCACCGTAAGGCTCGGTTCCCCAATGACGAACACCATAGCTGACAATGCGCTTAGGATCGATACCCATGAAACGGGCGAAGGCCAGCGGCAATCCTTGATCGCCATTAATTTCCGCCCGCGTCTCATAACCTTTGCGCAAATATTGACTCCAAAAATTCAAATACGGCCGGTCGGCGTAGACCATAACCAGGCCGTTGCCGTCCCGCTTTTGATAGTGCACTTCACGGGCCGGCAGATTCGGCATGTCCAAATGAGGAATATCCTCGTCCCACCACGGGTCTTCGACCACGAAAAAACATTTAAGCAACGGAATATCCAACACCGATCCGAACATCGACCGAATTCCCGGCGGAAGTCCGTTGATGCGGACCAGGCAATGCTCCGGCAGCGCCAGAACAACGTGTTTGGCAATACAAGCCTGTCCTTCGGAAAAATGCAGCAGTATCCGATCCCGATCATAGCGTTCCAGCGAAGTGAGCACATGGGCACGACGAATTTCCGCACCCCGCTGTTTCAAACGTTCCTGCATAGCGTCGGCTAGCGACTGCATACCGCGACGGATCGTCCTGAGATTTGGGCTCATTTGCAGCATCTTAACCCAGGTAATCAGCCAGGTTGCGGCATTCGGATTTTCGTGGATGAAATGGAAAAAACTGCCTTCCATGACAATGTAGCGCAAGGCATTGTGACTGATAACCCGCCCGAGCGTATTCCACAAACCTTGCTCCCATAAAAGCTGGCCGAAAAATACGCTTTCCCGCCGGATCGATTCGAGCTGCTGCTCGCTCAGGGCCAGCATTTCCGCTTCCGACACTCCCAGCACCCGCTGTATCGCGAGTTTGTAGAGTTCCAAAGTCGTAAGCCCCTGCTCGTCCGCATCCAGGCGGTAGTTCAAACTGTGTTGCTGGTCAGGCGGGCTCGAATATTCCGGGAAAGGCAAGGTTTCGATGCCCAGCTCATTGATGAGTTCGCCCATGCGGGACTGTAGGATCGGGTCAAAGCGCATTGCGCCGTATTCCGCATCGAAACCCAGCATGGAAACGGTTTCCAGCTTGCCGCCGAGGCGATGGCTGCCTTCGAACAGGGCGACACGCCAGTCGGGTGCGGCATGCATTCCGCAATATAATCCCGCAACTCCGCCGCCCACCACGGCCAAATCGTATTCTGGTGTAATCATTTTTTCCTCCTTGCCTGCCTGAACAGGAAACTTGTAGAAACTTGTCTGATTACGCGCGTTGAATGGATTAACGCATCGCACGAAAAGCGCATTCGGCACTGGCTGAGCGTTCCGGGAGTATTTGTTTCACACGGCTGGAATTAAGCCTAGGCTCAGAAAGTGTCGGAATGGTTTCGCCATTTCGTTCACGGATTATGTGCTTCGAGGTTAATTAAATCAAATGCAAGGGAATGAATTCGCGGTTCGGAGGATGCGCTGAACAAAGTGAAACGCATCTTTTGCGATTGATGCGCTTCGTACCTCAGCACATCCTACGCGCTATTTATACATGGCATTGTTATAGAAAGCCATGAATTACGAACCTTCTTCTATTCTAATTTGATGGATTTTGTCAATTAACAAGGTAACAAACTTGTCTAACTGTGAATTCTTATCTTCGTTAGGATTAAATGTAAATCCACCCTTACCGCTTGAAAGGTCAAACATCCCTGGAGGAGAATCAGAATACCATAAAGGTATAACACACTGCTCACCAAATCTTTCTTTAAAATTATCTGCTTCGAATTTACACCATATTCTAGAAGGATAATTCTGAGTGAGAATTGGTACTACAAACCTTGAACCGGATCTATATATTGGAGCTAAGTACTCTTCTACATTTTTGGACAAAATTCTTGCTTGCTCATTAATGTCATAAAAAACAGAAATTTCATTCTCAGTCAACTTATTGTATATATATTCGGCAACATCCCTTTCCATTCCTGAAAAAGAAAGTGCATAATCATATTCCGAAGAAAATTCAACTGTGTGGAATCCTATTTTTTTAGCAACTTTCGACCAAACTAGGTGCTTGATAAAATAAAAATACTTTGGATCCTCAATTGATAATTCCGTGGTATCTTCATTATAAAAGATCACTTCAGAATATCTTACATCACTATCATAGTGCTCTTTCAAATGCCCCTTAGTTATAATCTGCCCTACACTGTTTTTATGCTGAGGATATTCAATCAAGCTCGACTCAAGATTAATACTCATGTCATCTGATTTCGACAACCAATACAAAGCATGTAAGTATGGTGCACGACTCCCTTTTTTAACTCTCTGACCTTTACAAAAATTAATTGTAATATCTGAGAAGCTAATAGCTAGGTCATCCAATATAATTTCACGCAAACTCTCAAAGCTTATAGTTGTTGCCTTAAAGGTATCACATTCTTCTAATATATTACTCTCAAGACAAGCTTTATGAGCAAGCATCTGGGCAAGATGAAAGCTTCCTTGGGAATCCCTAACTATCTCGTCTTTGACGTTAAGTTTTACTTTAAGGTGGCATTCTCCTTTTTCAAGAAGCTCTTCTATTTTCTCGTCCGGATTAGATTCAAATTTAATAATATCAACTCGATTTCTTAAATCCGTTGAATATTCGATTAAAGACTTTCCAGTTTTATTAATACCAACTAAAACTAATTTTGAATTCTCATCTTCATCATCTGCTAGAATTTTTAATAGATCCGAGAGGTCTTTCTTCAGAGTTGCATTGAGCTTATGAAAATCATCAATGATAACTGTGCCAAAACATTCAGCATCAATAATGGCTTCAATTTCTGCCAAATCCTTCTTCTTTCTTCCAGAGAAAATTCTTATATCATTCCTATTACCTAAGTTTTCGAGAACTTGAAGAACACAAGTTGTTTTTCCGATACCGGAAGGTCCTTCTATAACGACACCCCTTCCTTTAGATCTCAATGCTACAAACAGTCTAGAGTACTCTTTGGGTTCTACAAATGTATATTCTGGAACACCGGATAACTTATAGACATCCTCAAGATTTTTTTTGTCATATTAATTCCAAATGCAGTTTATTATGATATTTCTCTAACAAGTGACTACCCAATTTATGCATATATTCATACTATTAAATAATATTCGACAATAATGGTCTTTGTTATTTCGTCTTTTTTAGAGAAATAATACATAAATTTGGAACAAGATAACTTCAAAAACCCTTCAAAGCCCGCTGCCGCCTAGCCTCTTTAGGGTCATGAACCAAAGGCCGATAAATTTCTATCCTATCGCCCTCTCTAACAGGCTGATCCAGTTTGCAGGCCACGCCAAAAATGCCCACCTTAAGCTCGGACAACGCAATCTCAGGAAAAAGCTCCAGCAAGCCGGATGTTTTTATCGCAGCTTCAACAGTCGCGCCTTCCTCCATTGCCACCGTGACTATTACCTGTTGCTCAGGCTTGGCGTAGGCCACTTCGACATTAACCATAAATGGCCTTGGCCCGTGCGGTAAACGAGCTCACCATGGTGTTGCAGATCTGGTTAAAAACTGCGCCGAAGGCCAAGCTTGCCAGTTTGCCTGACAATTCAAATTCCAGATCCAGGGAAATCTTGCTGGCATCCTCGCGTAACGGTATAAATACCCACCTTCCTTCAAGAGAAGAAAACGGGCCGTTCAGCAGGGAAATCGTCATGCTGCGCCCGTTATCAATCTTGTTCCGGGTCGAAAAGGATTTGTTAAAGCCGCCTTTTGAAATCACCAACTCGGCTTCGACAATGTCGCCTTCGCGCTTGATGATGCGGCTGCCACTGCACCAGGGCAGAAACTCAGGATAGGCTTCAATGTCGTTAACCAGATCGAACATCTGCTGTGCCGAGAATTTGACCAGGGCGCTTTTTTGCACGACGGTCATGCTTAAAGGACTCCGACCACATGCAGGAATACCAGAAACACGGCAGAGGGAGACACGTAGCAGATTAAAAACCGCCACACTCGATAGCTGAGCGCATCGGGCATGTCCAGCTCATGCTCGGTGTGCTGCTGTTTCATGATCCAGCCGGCGAACACTGCGATGCAGAAACCACCGATAGGCAACATCAAATTGGCCGTTAAATAATCCAGCAATTGAAAAATGGTTCGGTCGAAAATTTTGAACTCGGACCAGATGTTGAACGAAAAAATGGTGCCGAATCCCAGCAGCCAAGTTACCGAACCCGACCAGATACAGGCTTGCTGTCTGCTCATGTCTTTATTTTCAACCAGCCACGCCACTGCCGGCTCAATCAATGAAATAGACGAAGACAGCGCCGCGAACACCAGCATCACAAAAAATAAAATGCCGAACAGCCAGCCCCCGGTCATGTTGCCGAAAGCAATCGGCAAGGTTTGAAAGATAAGTCCGGGACCAGCCGCAGGTTCTAGCCCGGCGGCGAAAACAATCGGAAAAATGGCAATACCGGCCAATAGAGCCACCGCCGTATCAGTACCGGCGATCAAAATTGCAGTTTTGGAAATCGATACGCCTTTTGGCAAATAAGAGCCGTAAATCATGATTGCGCCCATGCCCAAACTCAGGGTAAAGAAAGCATGACCCATCGCGGTCAAGACGCCGTTAGCAGTCAGTTTGCTAAAGTCAGGCGTGAATAAGAATTTGATGCCTTGGTCATAATACTCATCGAAGGTCATTGCATAAGCCACCAACAACATCAGCAGCACAAACAGGCTCGGCATTAAAAAACGTACCGCTTTCTCCAAGCCGGTATTGACACCGCGAACCACAATCAACATGGTCGCCAACATGAACAGGCTATGCCAGAAAGCCAACTGTACCGGACTGTCCATAAAACCGTCAAAAAGCTCTTTTATGATTATTGCATCGGCGCCGAAAAAACTGCCGGACAAGGCCTTTAACACATAAGCCGAAGCCCAGCCCGCGATTACGCTGTAATAAGAGAGAATCAAGAAACCGGCGATAACTCCCATCCAGCCCAAATAATGCCAGTTTTTGTCGGCACCGGCTTCATCGGCCAGGGTTATCATGGTGTTGATCGGATTCTGCCTGCTGCGCCGCCCGAGCATGGTTTCCGCCATCATAATGGGAATGCCGATCAGCAATACACACAACAAATAAACGATGACGAATGCCCCACCGCCATTTTCGCCAGTAATATAGGGAAACTTCCAGATATTACCCAGTCCGACTGCGGAACCTGTCGCAGCCAGAATAAATGCGAAACGCGATGACCATTCGCCATGGATTGATTTTTTTGTATCCGTCATTGGTGTGCCTGTAAAAACTTTATAATTATAAAATCACCACTGATGCATCCTTGGTGGTGAGGTTTTCTGACTAATGCAGTAATATCGAGTAAAATAGCAAAATTATTCCTTTACGTCAGTTTATAAATCTTAACCCGCACTTATGGCCGATAAAAAGTCCAAGAAAAATGCCAAGCAACAAAACGCCACCATTGCCGTTAACCGTCAGGCGAGGCATGAGTATACGATTGAGGAAAAATTTGAGGCTGGGATTGTTTTGGAAGGCTGGGAGGTGAAAAGCCTCAGGGATGGACGCGTTCAGCTTAAAGAGAGTTACGTGGCGATCAAACGGGGCGAAGCTTGGTTGTCCGGCGCGCATATTTCACCATTGTTATCGGCATCGACCCATGTTAACCCGGACTCTATTCGCGCCAAAAAACTACTGCTGAACCGGCATGAACTTAACAAATTGATCGGCGCCGTCGAACGCAAAGGCTATACGTTAATTCCATTGTCGATGTATTGGAAAAACGGCAGGGCCAAGCTGGAAATCGGTCTGGCAAAAGGCAAGCAATTACACGACAAGCGCGCAGCCTCAAAAGACCGCGATTGGCAGCGTGAAAAAGCGCGGATTATGAAAAAGGGTTAAACCCTTTGCACCTACTACCCCGACATTTCCCTTCGAAGACATTTACCAATGACCACACATCCTAACATCCTGTCTGCAAGCAACAGCCTACTGATCGTCGTCGATTTGCAGGAGAAATTATCAGCGGCCATGCCTGAGCGCGATGCAGAACTAATGACAGCCAACACCGGCAGCTTGGTTAAAGCTGCCGGTCTATTAGACATCCCGGTGCTGTTAACCGAACAATATCCTAAAGGCTTGGGCTTTACCGACAAGGCTATCTCCAGCATATTATTGGACTACACCCTTATTTTCGACAAAACCGGGTTTTCCTGCTGTGCTGCTGACGGTTTTACCGACGCCTTAGCTGCCACGGAACGCAAACAAATCATCCTGGTCGGCCAGGAAGCACATGTTTGCGTATTGCAGACGGCATTGGAATTGATGCATTTGGGCTATCAGGTGCATGTCGCCGAAGACGCCATCTGCTCACGTAAGGCGGAACATAAATTTTATGCCTTACAACGCATGCAGCAACAAGGTGCGACCATCACCAACTATGAATCGGTGTTGTTCGAATGGGTCAGAGATTCCACGCATCCTGAATTTAAAAGCATTTCAGGACTACTCCGTTAACCCTTGAGCCGTGCCTATGTCACTTGCATCTTTTATTAATAAAGTAACAAATAATGAAGCTGTCGGTTTTAATGAAACCATTGTGGTCATCACCGAAAACTACGATTACCAGCCCACCGAGTTCAGCAATGGCCTAAACGAGCAGATATTGGTCAATCCAGCCGGCACTAACGAAGGCTCTTGCAAGATTTTCGCTTTCGCCCAACTCAACCGACTCGATCAGCAACAGACGCTAAACCTGTTTGGCGACTATTACCGGCTGGATGTTTTGAATGATCCAAATGGTACAGGCCACCAGAACATCAGGAATTTTATGCGGTACGGTTGGGATGGGATTCATTTTAATGGCGTGGCGCTGACAGCCAAATAAACATAAATCCCCATAAAGACATAAAAATTCACCACAAAGGAACGAAGAGCACGAAGTTTTCTTTATCCCTCCTTTCGTGCTCTTCGTACCTTCGTGGTGAACTATAAATCATGATCGACTTTCTAATCATCGGCCAAGGGCTGGCAGGCAGCTTGCTCGCATGGGAACTCATACAACGCGGTTGCAAAGTCGTCATTATCGATAACGGCCGGCAAAACGCCTCGCAGGTTGCAGCGGGACTGATCAATCCGGTCACCGGCATGCGCTTTGTAAAATCCGCCGATGTCGACACACTGTTGCCCTGCGCAAAACACTATTATTCCGAGTTAGCCGATTTTTTCCAGCAAACGTTTTATATCGAAAAACCGATGCTGCGGCTCATCCGCAGCGACAGCGAATTAATTAACGCCGGCAAACGCCTTGCCAGCCCCGATTATCAAGCCTACCTGGGCGACATACAGCCTCCAGGCAAAGCTATCAACCATCTTACAACAGCGTTCGGTTTTCTGGAACAAAAACAGACCGGCTATTTACTAACCCGGCCGCTATTAAGCTGCTTGAAAGCGTTTTTCATTGCCACCGACAGCTACCGACAAGCAGACTTCGATTACCGGGACATACAGCTGCAACCGTCTTTGCGCTGGCAGGACATCGCTCCCAAGCAGATAATTTTCTGCGAAGGCTATCAGGCAACACAAAGCCCCTGGTTTTCCTGTCTGCCTTTTCAACCGGTCAAAGGCGAAATATTAACATTGGAACACCAAGCCGAATTGCCCGATAAAATCCTCAATTACGGCAACTGGCTGATCCCGTTAAACGCCCGTCAAGTCAGGATCGGCGCAAGCTTCGACCGGAAAAACCTAAACACCCAGGCTACCGAGCAAGGCAAAAACGACTTGCTAAATGCGCTCAGTCACATCTCACCCGGTTTGACGCACGCAATCCTGATCGACCATCAAGCCAATGTTCGGCCCTGCACTCTGGACAAACATCCCTTTATCGGCTGGCATCCAAAGCACAAGCGACTCGCTATTTTTAATGGTTTTGGCGCCAAAGGCAGCCTACAGATCCCATGGCACAGCCAACGTTTCGCCGATGCTTTATTAAACGATTCTCCCCTCCCCCATTCCTGCAATATCCAACGTCATTATGAAACGCATTTCACTGCTTAACACAGCCCACGATTTGATCCGGGACACTCTCCGTCTTGGCGACATTGCGATTGATGCGACAGTGGGCAACGGCCACGACACCCTGTTCCTTGCCGAACAAGTCGGCCCATCCGGCCAAGTTTACGGCTTTGATATACAACAGGCGGCTATCGATTCGGCGCTGGAGAAATTCCGGCAAGCACAGCTATCGGATTGTCCGACCTTGATCCACGCCAGCCATGCGGAAATGAGCGAAAAAATCCCCGCACAGCTCCACGGCAAAATCAAAGCAATCATGTTTAATCTGGGCTATCTGCCGGGCGGCGACAAAAGCGTCATCACCCAAACCGATTCCACATTGACGGCCTTGACTGCCGCCGCCCGGATTTTGGCTGTTGACGGCATCATCACAGTGCTTGCCTATCCCGGCCACCAAGGAGGCGACCTGGAAACCGATCAGGTAAAAAACTGGTGCGGGCAACTGGATACCCAACAATTTGAAATCTGCACTGTTTACAGCACCGAGCACAAAGACACCGCACCCAGACTTTTTGTAATCCGCAAGCAGCACTAATCTGGTATTATTGCGCGCCTTATTTATCCATTCCCCATAAAGGACAAACCCATGTCAGAATTCAATAACGTAACCATCGTCAAAAAAGCCAATGTTTACTTCGGCGGCAATGTCAGCAGCCGGACTATCAAATTTGCTGACGGCACGACCAAAACCTTGGGCTTCATGTTGCCCGGCGAATACACTTTCAATACCGCCGACCCTGAACTGATGGAAATCATCGACGGCGACCTGGATGTTTTATTACCCGGCGCGGAATGGCAACCCATCAAAGGCGGCGAATCGTTCAACGTGCCTGCCAATGCGGCGTTCACAATGAAAGTTAAAACACCTAGCGATTATTGCTGCTCGTTCCTCAAATAACGGTGGAAAAAGTCGCCATCTTTGCCGATGTGCAGAATATCTATTACACCACCAAGCAAAGTTACCGGCGGCATTTCAACTACGCTGCATTCTGGGCGCAAGCGACCGCAGACAGGGAAGTGGTCGCGGCGTTTGCTTATGCGATCGACAAGGGCGACAGCAAACAGCAGGGGTTTCAGCAGATACTCAGGAATATCGGCTTTGAAATCAAACTAAAGCCTTACATCCAGCGTAGCGACGGTTCTGCAAAAGGCGATTGGGACGTCGGCATTACGCTGGATGTGATCGACTATGCGGCCAAGGTTGATGTGATTGTTTTGTTATCCGGTGACGGCGACTTCGATCTGTTATTGGACAAGTCCCGAAGCGTTTACGGCGTAACGACAGAAGTCTACGGCGTGCCGGGTCTGACCGCGCCCTCACTGATTAATTCGACCGACCGTTTTATAGCCATAGACGATAAGCTGCTACTGTAAAACACCCGAAGGTTAAAATCTGTTAGAATAGTGCTTTATTTTTCAAAGCCGTAAAAAAATCGCTCAATGGCGCTTAAGTCAACCATCTATAAAGCCGACTGTCAGATTTCAGACATGGACAGAGGCTATTATCAAGCACATAACCTGACCATTGCTCTGCATCCTTCGGAAACCGAAGAGCGGATGATGGCGCGACTGCTGGCTTTTGTGATCAATGCCGATGAACGCCTGCAATTCACCAAAGGCCTGAGCACCGATGATGAACCCGAGCTTTGGCAAAAAAGCCTGATCGACGACATCGAGCTGTGGATCGATATGGGCATGCCCGATGAAAAACGCATCCGCAAAGCCTCCAGCCGTGCCGATAAAGTCATCGTTTACACTTACGGCGGACGCAATACGGTCTGGTGGAACCAGATTCAAACCAAACTGGAACGCTTTAAAAACCTGACCGTCATTAACCTGCCCAAGGAAGCCACCGATCAGCTCGCACCAATGGTAAAGCGCACCATGCAACTGCAAATCAGCATCCAGGACGGGCAGATTTGGGTCAGCGACGATCAAAATACGGCCAATATAGTGCCGGAGGTTTGGCTTAGTTAACTCAAGCGTCATCAAAAACAATGGAACGCAGATGACGCTGATAGTTATGATTAAAATAAGATTTTTCTTTAATTATCTGCGTTTATCATATTTATCAGCGTCATCCGCGTTCTATTTTGCCTTTTACCTTTAATATCTTTTTACCCTTAATCTTCGGAACAAAAACTTGATCTCTACAGCTAACATCACCATGCAGTTCGGGGCCAAGCCCCTGTTTGAAAACGTCTCGGTCAAATTCGGCGACGGCAACCGTTACGGCCTGATCGGCGCGAACGGCTGCGGCAAATCGACTTTCATGAAAATATTGAGCGGCGATTTGGAACCCTCGGCGGGCAACGTCAGCATCAGCCCCAATGAGCGCCTGGGTAACTTGCGCCAGGATCAATTCGCCTATGAAGACCAACGCGTGCTGGACGTGGTGCTGATGGGACACACCGAAATGTGGGCCGCGATGTCCGAGCGCGACGCGATCTACGCCAACATGGAAGCTACCGAAGACGACTACATGCGCGCCGCCGAGCTTGAATCGGTGTTCGCAGAATACAACGGCTATACTGCCGAAGCCAGGGCCGGCGAGCTATTGCTGGGTTTGGACATTCCCTTGGAGCAACATAACGGCCCGATGAGCGCCGTTGCGCCGGGCTGGAAGCTGCGGGTATTGCTCGCGCAGGCCTTGTTTTCCAATCCCGACATCATGCTGCTCGATGAGCCGACCAACAACCTGGACATCAACACCATCCGCTGGCTTGAAGACATCCTGAACCAGCGTAACTGCACGATGATTATCATCTCGCATGACCGTCATTTTTTAAACAGCGTCTGCACTCACATGGCCGACATGGATTACGGCGAACTGCGCGTTTATCCGGGCAACTACGACGACTATATGATCGCGGTAACCGAAGTGCGTGAACGTTTGCTGGCCGGAAACGCCAAGAAAAAAGCCCAGATCGCCGAACTGCAAACCTTCGTCAGCCGTTTCTCCGCCAATGCATCGAAGGCCAAACAGGCCACTTCTCGTGCCAAGCAGCTGGATAAAATTA
>Ga0208789_1000671_pt1 | contig 27902 bp, 21 predicted proteins | sample Methanotroph_Enr_FD_187368 | JGI IMG/M metagenome (GOLD analysis project Ga0208789, IMG submission 187368) | Enriched soil microbial communities from Old Woman Creek wetland in Ohio, USA - Methanotroph_Enrichment_5 (SPAdes) (version 2) | ecosystem: Environmental > Terrestrial > Soil > Wetlands...
ACGGCGAACTCATAACCATAGATGAAGTCATCTCTCCCCTCATGGAAGACCTTAAACCACTCGCCGAAAAAGGCGACTATCTCGATTATCGTCGCAAGGCAAGGCCGATCATCGAGCAGGCACTGGATAACCGCGTCTCGAATATCGTCCTATACCAGAAAGCCAAGAAGGAAGCCCGCGAAGGCATCGATGAACAACTCGACAAAGCCGCCGATAACGAGATCCGCCAGTTCATCGCCGGATTCGACGGCAATTATGCTCAAGCCGAACAGGCCATCCAAAAAATGGGCATGAACTGGAAAACCTTCCGCGACTACCAGAAACGCATCCTCCTCGTCCAGGGCTACCTCCACGAGGAATTCAAAGACAAACGCCCCATCACCTACTCCGACATGCGCTGTCAATATGAAAAGATCAAAGACCAGCAGTTCTTCAGCCCCGGTGCATTTCAGTTCCGCCTCATAGATATCCAGCCCCTCAGAACTCCCCCAACCGACCCCAATCTCACCCGGCTCGAATCCGCCCGTCTCCTCGCAAAGGATATCGTTGCCCAACTTAATAGCGGCGCCGATTTTGGCATAATGGCCAAACAATACTCACAGGAAAAAACCCGCGCCGAACTTGGCGGCCTCTGGAGTCCCGTTTCCAGCGGCTCGCTTGCCAAGCCCTACGATGTCCTCGAAACCGAAGCCGCCAAACTCCAGCCCGGCCAGATCGCCGGCCCAATTGAAGCAGACGACCACATCTTCATCATGAAACTCGAAAGCAGACGAGATGCTATCTATGAGCCGTTTGATGCCGTCCAGCACAAAGTCGAAACCAGCCTCAAATTTCAGCGACGCCGCGATGCCATCGACACCCTGACAAAAAAGCTCCAGGCTCAAGCCGACATTGGTGACCAGGCAACTTTCATCGAACACTGTATAGAAAAATCATTCAACGAGATCGAAGGCTAGCATGGAGATAATCGCCCACGGCATAGACCTTGTCGATTGTCCCCGCATTGCCAAGATGCTCGACGACCATGGCCAGCGATTCCTCGACCGGGTCTTCACACCCGCCGAACAGGCCTACGCCCGCTCGCATAAGAAGAACATGGTCGAAAAACTCTCCGGCAGATTCGCCGCAAAAGAAGCCATACTGAAACTCATCGGTACAGGCTGGCGCGGCAAGATCGCCTGGACCGACATCGAAGTAATAAACAACGATCTCGGCCAGCCTCAGGTAACCCTGGCAGGCGAAGTAAAAGAATTCGCCACCCGCCTGGGCATAACAACCGTCAGCGTCTCAATAACCCACGCCGCCGACTTCGCCATCGCCTCCGCCGTGGCAATCACTCACAAGTAAATTTGAACTTTTTACCCAAGGTGGACTAAAGCAGTATATGACCGCCCAGTTTGACATAATAGTGATCGGCTCAGGCCATGCCGGCATCGAGGCTGCCCACGCAGCCGCAAGGCTTGGCGCCGCTACATGCCTGCTCACGATGGATATTGAAACCATCGGGAAAATGAGCTGCAACCCTGCTATCGGGGGTCTGGCCAAGGGGCAGATCGCCCGTGAAGTGGATGCTTTGGGCGGCCTGATGGGCCTGGCTACCGACGCGTGCGGCATCCAGTTCCGCATGCTAAACCGCTCAAAAGGGCCGGCCGTGCAGTCCCCCCGCGCACAGGCAGATAAATACCAGTACCAGGAATGGATGAAGCAAAAGCTCTTATCCACCCCCAACCTCCAAATAGTTCAGAACACTGCTGCTGAAATCTTAACCGAAAACTCCGCCGTTACAGGCGTTTGCTGCACTGACGGCTCAATATTCAAAGCCCGTGCGGTCATAATCACGACCGGCACATTCCTTCGCGGCCTGATGCACATCGGCCCCGAGCAATTCCCCGGCGGCAGGCTCGATGAACCGGCAAGCAATGAGCTTTCCCAAAGCCTCGAGAGGCTCGGTTTGAAACTGGGGCGGTTAAAAACCGGCACACCCGTCCGGCTGGATGGCTCAACTATCGATTTTGGCAAATGCGAGCGTCAAATGGGCGACCCCGACGCGGTGCCCTTCTCGTTTTTGAACGATCGCCTTGATCGTCCCGACATCCCCTGCTGGATTACTTACACAAACCACCAGCTCCATGAGCTGCTGCGAACCAATTTAGACCGGGCGCCGCTCTACACCGGCCAGATAAAATCCGCTGGGCCACGTTACTGCCCAAGTATCGAAAGTAAGATACTGCGCTTTGCCGATAAGGCCCGCCATCAATTATTCCTGGAACCCGAAGACCAGGCTGTAACCTCAATCTACTGCAACGGCCTTAGCACCTCGTATCCCCGTGACATACAGGAGCAGATGCTAAAGCTCATCCCGGGTACCGAAAACGCCCGGATAATCCACTATGCCTATGCTATTGAATACGACTACGTCCCGCCTATGCAGCTAAAGTGCAATCTCGAGACAAAAACCATATCCGGCCTCTTCTGCGCAGGGCAGATCAATGGTACAAGCGGCTACGAAGAAGCAGCTGCACAAGGTATCGTGGCAGGCATAAACGCAGCTCTCAAGCTCCAGAACCGCGAGCCGCTCGTCTTAACTCGCGACCAGGCCTATATCGGCGTGCTCATAGATGATTTGCTAACTAAAGAAATAGACGAGCCTTACAGAATGTTCACATCACGCGCGGAGTATCGTCTTACGTTGCGCAGCGATAACGCCGACCGAAGGCTGACGCCGATCGGGCGGGAAATTGGGTTAGTTTGTGATGAAAGGTGGCAGAAGTTTCGGACTAAAGTTGCCGACATTGAAATCTTCGTTAACGTTTTGAAACAGACGAAAACCGGCGGTCAGGCGCTTTGGCAGCATCTTAAGAACCCTTTAAGTCCATCAGCTGAAATGGTTTATGGAAATGATGCTGTAAAGAAGCTTGGTTTTTCTGCGGATGTGATCGAGGCGGGGATAATAGAAGCTAAATACGAGGGTTATCAGCGTAAGCAGAACCAGCTTGTTGAAAAATTCCATACTTTGGAACACAAAGTGCTGCCGCAAGACCTTGATTATACTGGAGTTGCGCATTTGCGGGCGGAGGCCAAAGAAAAGCTCTCGTTATTTCGCCCTGCTACGCTTGGTCAGGCATCCCGTATCGGGGGTATAACGCCGGCTGATATACTGGTAATCCAGATTCATCTGAAAAAACGAAACACAAAGTGAGTTCTGACGGTGGTCTGACGGTGGTCCGAGGGTATACAGAGGGGAGTTGGTTGTGGGGCAGAGGGTATGAAAACGGTCCTTTTTGGTGGGCGCAGGAGCAACTTTCGGAGTATATATAATTATGGCTGATCATATAAAATTACTTTGCGATATAGGCGAACTGAGCTGGATCTTTACAGACAGCAGTTCTATTGAATCATTCCTTCAAAAAGTCGTACAGATGGTGGCCAAGCACATGGACGCGGATGTGTGCTCGATCTACCTCTACAACGACGACGACGAACAGCTTGTGCTGGCAGCGACACAGGGATTAAGCCCATCAAGCATTGGCAAGGTGAAACTTCACCTTAGTGAAGGTCTTACCGGCCAGGCGTTGCGTGAGGCACGCGCCATAAGCGAAAGGTGCGGCAGGGATAATCCGAATTTCAAATTTTTTGCCGGCATACATGAAGAACATTATGACGCATTCTTGGCTGTGCCGATAATGCGGGGCATGTCAAAAATAGGCGTACTTGTAGTGCAGCGGGGGCAGAAACGGTTCTTCACAGAAGCCGAATCCATGGCGCTGCGGGCACTGGCATCGCAGCTTGCCAATATGATCGAAAACGCAAAACTGCTTTTAAGTATTCACAGCGAATCCAAAAAAGACAAGGCTCACGCAGCTGGGCCGATTGATTTGAGTTTTGTAAAAGGCAAAGTCGCCGCTGAAGGACTCGCGTTTGCGCCGGCGACGGTGGTGGATAAGAATAAATTGCTGGGCATACTTTTACAGAAGCATTTTGAAAGTCATTACAGCACAAGCGAACTTAATGCGGCGATCATAGAAACCGAGCACCAGCTTGAGAGTTTACAGAAACAGGTTGAGGATAAGCTATCTGATGTGGCGTCACTGATTTTCACGGCGCACCTGCTTATACTTAAAGATAAATCTTTTGTGGGCACGATGCGGAACCTGGCAGCGGAGGGGCTAAACGCGGCGCAGGCGGTGCTGAATGTATCACAGCAATATACGCAGATATTCAGCCAGAGCAGTAATCCGCTGCTGCAGGAAAAAGTACAGGATATCCAGGACCTCACGCTGCGTATAATGCGAAATCTGCTCAAAGACAAGGATATGGGGCAGGTTTCGACATACGTCGGCAGAATAATAATCGCGAGGGAGCTCTTTCCAAGCGACCTTCTGAAGATGTCTTCCGAAGGGGCGGCGGGGATAGTGCTTGTGGGCGGAGGGGTGACATCGCATTTATCAATACTGGCCAGGTCGCTTGCGATACCGATGGTGATCGCGGACAGGCCCGAACTGCTTAGCGTTGAGGACTCTACGCCGGTGCTTGTAGACGCGGAAGCCGGCAGTATTTATGTTAACCCGGCAGAACAAATTCTTGCTAATTTCAGATTACGCGAGCAGGCCAGGCTTTCGATACAGAATCAAAAGCATGATGCGAAAGCACAGACATTTACAAAAGACGGCCAGCGCATATATCTGTATGCGAATATAAACCTGCTGGCAGATGTGAAACTCGCAAAACAGCTGCCCTGCGACGGGATAGGGCTTTATCGAACTGAATTTCCTTTTATGATACGCTCGGATTTTCCGTCGGAGCAGGAGCAATACGCAGTTTACCGCAAGCTTGTCGAACAGATGCAGGACAAGCCTATAACATTTCGCACGCTGGATATGGGCGGCGACAAGGTGCTGTCGTATTACGAAGCTTCGCGAGAGGAAAATCCGTTCCTTGGAATGCGTGCTATACGTTTTTCACTTGGCAATACGACAATTTTTACGCAGCAGATACGGGCAATGCTAAGGGCTGGAGTTGGAGCTGATTTGAGGATCATGTTCCCAATGATCTCATCGCTGGACGAATTCGAGCAGGCACGGAGGCTTGTATTTGATTGTATCGGCGCGCTGCAATATGAGCAAGTGCCGCACAACAATGAGCCAAAGATCGGCATGATGGTGGAGATACCTTCGGTTGTAGATCTTATGGAGGATTTCGCGCAGACGGCGGATTTCTTCAGTATCGGAACAAACGATCTCGTCCAGTATATGCTGGCGGTGGATAGGACAAACGCGACTGTGGCGAATTTATATCAGCCTTGTCACCCGGCGGTACTGCGAGCGATAAATAAAATTGTAGATGTCGCAAATAATTATAAAAAGGACGTTTGCCTGTGCGGCGACATGGCCCACCACGAAAAGTATATCCCGCTGCTTATAGGGCTGGGGCTCAGGCAGCTTAGCGTTGAACCTCTTTACCTGCTTAAAATGCAGAAGACTATTTCACAGATCACCGTTGCCGGGGCTGTTGAAATGGCAATGGAGATGCTTGGCGATCCCAGGGTGGGTAATATCGCGAGGCTGCTAAATGGCAATGGGGAAGACGGAGAAGGGACGCAGTGGAAGTAGATGCTGCGGAGTTGTTGCGGATTGCGGATAAAAATAGAAGTGCATGGTTCAAATTTATTCTGTAGATTTAGTATTGACATTACACGTTTTGTGAGTATGTTCATAATGTGAGTTAAATTTCGAGAATCAAATAAGGTTCCCTAAAAAAACTTAATATTGAAAGTCCACTGGACTTAGCGCGTTCCATCTCAAATCGCCAGTTTGAATTGCGGAATCGCATAAGAGTCAGTGCCCCAGACGGGGCGCTGCTTGTGTGTCAGCTAAGCGCTCTGGCGAGCGTCAAACAGACATTTACTGCAATTCCAACGGGTGGGATTGGGGAATTAGATCATCTTTTCTGCGGGAGGTTCTATGGGTTTTGCAAGGGGTTTGCTGGTTTTCGGGGTGTTGGTTTTTGCAGTCAATTCTTTAAACGCACGCATTCTTTCTTTTGCAAGCCCGGGGTACATTCCTGAACCAAATGAAGAGGTAACTGTGCAGATCAAAACGGATGTGCCGTTGTTCTGCATGGGCGCGGCGGTTTATATTACAGGTGATGCCGAGATAACCACGGCGATGTGTGAAGCTGATTGTAATTCGCTGGGCTGGGACAACGGCTGGAATTCAGATCCGCATATTGACCCCAACGGCTGGTTGTATCTCAGCGGCGTTTCATGGCCAAGCGAGCCAAACAATATCGTAAGCTATTTTAAGTTCATCTACCACGGCGGCGAGGTCGTCGTTTCGTTCGATACCGAAAACAGCTGCGCTTTCGATGCTGATTTCCAAACCGTACCCGTAGACAACAATTCGCTTGTATTTGGCCAATCGCAGCAAAATATGGCTATGATGATTAGCGAAGAATCGTCGTCGCAAGCCGATACGAACATGCCAGCAACATCTAACGAGATTAACAGTCCTGCGCCAATCTTATTAATAGCTTGCCAAGTGGATTCAAATAATACTAAATATAGCCACGCTAATACCACGAACAACGAAAGTGTGATGGCAGGCGGGGATACTATAGCAATGCCTTTGTCTGTAAGCTATGAGCAGATGCTTATGGGCCAGCAAAGTGTCATTGAAATATCCTCGGATATAACGACCAACCAGGTTTGGACAGCAGATAATGTTTACCATGTTACCGACCAGATAAACGTGCAGTCATTACTTGTGATCGAACCGAACACAACGGTTCGTTTTGCTGCTAACAGTGGAATGTTCATCAATAACGGCGGCACGCTAATATCAAAGGGAACGCCGGATAAACTGATTGTCTTCAAATCTGATATTGCCACACTTCAGCACGGGTATTATTATTGTCCAATTTACATCCAATCTACTGCTTCTGCAGCTACTACAGTTGAATATAGTTACATTGATTCAGCAAAGTATGGGATTGTTACGGATAATATCAGGCTGGATAAACCTCTTGAAAATAATTTCTGCTACTATAATTCCACAGGTATAGCTCAATGGGGCCCGCAGCACACGGATGTAATTAATAATCTTGTTTATTATAGCGATATTTCCGGAATAGATGTGAATATGGCATCAGTTACGGGACAAACAGATGCAACCAGTTCGATTCTAATAGAAAATAATACTTGCCATGCTTATCAGTATTTTGGAATAATGGTGTCAGGCGCAGAAAATGAGGCCGATGCCGGAACTATAGAATTGTACAATAACATTGTATCAAATTCTTACACAGCAGGTTTGAATCTCGGCGGCTGGGCAATCTGGCTTGTTAAAAATACAGGCTATTATGGAAACATAGCGAATACAAATGATAACCTGCCCGAAAACAATCCTGTCATAGCCATGCAAAACCCTTATGTCGCAGGTAGCGGCTATTTTGATATTTGCTATCTTAGCCAGACGTGCCCTTTCATCAATGCCGGAACGGATTATATCGAGCAAACACACCTCATTGGAACAACAACGGCTTTAAACAGCACCCCCGACGCAAATCTGGTTGACCTTGGCTTTCATTACGCAAACTGGAATTTCACCAACGCCGGCACAGGATTGGCCGCGGGCGATATGAATAAGGACGCCGTTACCGATTATAAAGACCTGTGGGAAATAACATCCCGCTGGCTAACAAGCGTAACACCCGGCAGCACCGGCGACTTAAACAACGACGGCCACATAAACTTAATAGACTTCACGACACTCGCAGCCAGTTGGCAAAAAACGCAGGGCGAACCAAATATCACGGTTGCGATACCTGGTAATGTTAATAATTTGGCGGGTCATGTACAATTAAGTGTTAGCGGAAGTGATTCGAGGGTTTACCGAGTACTGGTATTACTTGACGGCTTGATACAGGGAGAATTTGGCGACCTTGAAAATGGTTCATTTGTCGGCATTGATACAACACATTTCAGTAACGGGAATCACTCACTAAAGACAGTTTCTATTTATGATGGACATGTTGCGACCTCTTCACCCATAGCCATCGCATTTAATAATCAATTAAGCAATCTCACTATGCCGGCAGGTTTTACGCCGGGCAAAGATTACCATATATATGCGTTAGGACAAGGCAATCTTTCTGTTTCATTGTATGATGCGGTCAATGAAACAACGACATTTACAAGCAATTGCCAAAATGGCTTAAGTGTAAACATACCGAGCACAGCATTTGTAGAGCCGCATGGAATTTATAATTTTAAGGCCAATGATTCAGTAGAAGATATAATAAACTTTGTTATTGGAAGAAAATTCAAAAAGGAAGATTTTCCACCAAATGTCAATATTGGGATGCTGATTTCAATCGGAAGCGAAGACCTTCAGGCTTCAAAGGAAAAATGTTGGAAATCTGCCGTGAAAGCTGCTGTAAAAAAAGGTATTTGGCCAGTTTTGTTGAAATACGAAGACTGCACTTGGGATAATGTGAAATATTGCCTGAATTTAAATAACGTTAAAATGTGGTATCACTTGTCACATATGAATTATGACCTTGCAGGGCAACCACAAAGATCGTGTATTTGCGTCAATGGTACCAAGGTTTTTTCTTATTTGAGAAAAGACTTTGTCACTGTTCCGCCAAATTACCAAAATCTGTGGTGGTGGTATGAAAACAATCCATCAATAGCAGAACTTGGATTTCAGAATAGCTCAAAAATGACATGGACACAATTTAATGGTTGCTATAGCGCAAGAACGACTGAATTTGCGACTCAATTAGGAATATTACCTATCAAAGACCCTATGGGTATCGGTAAACAAATTTTCGTAGGATGGTATAATAGCGCAAAAGCAACAGATATGGTCGAACACTATAACGAATATGAGAAAAGATTGTGGGGTTATCTGCAAACAGGAAATATGCTGAAATATGCGTTTGAAGAATCTATAATTGGTTTGCAAGGCGGGTTAACCATACAGCAAAATTTCCGTTACTATGGTGTTGTAGATTATCAATACGCGTGGTTCAGATACCCAAACATCAATTAGAAAGGATTTGTAGTGGTAATACAACAAAGTAAGCCGCAAAGGACAGTTATCGTTCTTGTAATCATGCCGATTTTCTTGTTTGTGGCGGTATGTTCAATTTTACTTGGTGTTTTGTGGAATCCGATTGGGCATATAATGACAAAACTATACGGCCTTTTTAATTGGAATACGCAGATTTTTTTTTGCTGGCTGCTTCTCGCTTTTGTGGTCATTAATATGATCTCCGTGAGTTTTTCACTTTTGTTCATAAAAAATAGACATTCTGTGATTCAGTTTAATGTGGTTAGCATGACGATGATCTTTGCGATATTTTTCAGCATTGTGTTAATTTATCTCAGCCAGATGTGCTATATATAAATGGTGGGCCTTTGTATAGCGGATTGGCATTATGAGCAAAAATAAATTACAGTGGTTCATGGGCTGCTTGGCACTCGTCGGTCTATTTTTGATCGCATTGATGTTGCATCCCAAGATTATTTTCGCAGAGTCTTTTTGGGTTGGCTGTGTTTATGTAGTAGTAGATGCTTTTGCTTTTATTATAGGGTACAGCATATTGCAAAAGCTTAATACACTCATATTTTGGAAATTTTTGGCATACCTTTTGGTTATTGTGTCAGGAAGTCTAGTTATGAATTTCCTATTATCCGGGATGCTATATAAAAGCATGCTGCTTTTTCTTTGTGTAGTTTTTACACTTTTTAATTTCTTGAATTTTGCATTTTGGAAAACACTTTTTCATACGAATTTCCGCCAAGCTTTTTTGGTTAGCATGCTTTTGAGTCTAGTCAACTCGCTTATTTGTTTCATGGGGACTACTGTAAGAATGTGATTAAAAAAAATTAAAATCGGTTTGGGGAATTGGTATGCTGTAATTGGTTTTGGGGGGTACACAATGGATACAGCGGCTCTTGGGGCGGCAGTGGCGTTATCAAAGCATGCGGGGCATGTATTTATCGCGACTGTGGGGCCGGAGAGGGTGCCGCATATGGCGGCTGCGGGGCCACTGCTCCTGGAGGATAATCATGTAGCGATAACCGCTTGGTATTGCCCGATGACGTTGGCTAATATACAGCAGTTTCCGGAGGTTTCGATCGTTGTTTGGCAAAAGGAAACGGACAGCGGTTATCAGCTCATCGGCAAGCTGGAAAAGGTGCGCGATGTGGCACAGATAAATGGTTACGCTCCGAAGGAGAATGTTTCGCTTTATCCACAGATCGAAAGGCAGCTGGTTATCAAGGTGGAATCCGTGCTGTTTTTCTCCAAGGCACTGCATGCGGATACGGCGGAATGATAGGACTAGCGTTCAGCGTTTAGCGTTCAGGGTTCAGGTTACAAATTAGGGTCGGCGGGGGTGTTGGGTTCGCCGAGGCGATTTGAGAGGCGGCGGAGGACACGGGACTGATTAGTTAGGGTTTGTTCGGCTTTTTTTAGTCTGCCGTTTACGTTGCCCAGATCTCGTTCGATCTTTTCTAGCTTGCGCAATATCGCCTGCGTGTCAGATTCATTGGCCTTTACCCTGTCGAAAACGGACTGGAGGTCCTGGTCGATGCTGGTTACATCACTCTGGATCGTGCTGAAGCGGTTTGTGTTAGCTCGTTCATAATCTTCCAGCAAACGTCGGAAATAATTCTGGTCGGTCAGGCTATAACTGTCATACGGGGGGTATACAGGGGGCACGACGATGACGCGATTGTCGCCTCTTGACTGAGGCGATTTTTGTGTTGCCTGATCCTGCTGGGCGACGCCGAGGGGAAGACAAACAAATACGCTGATCGTGGTTACGATGACAGATATCGCAATAACTTTAGATTTACTTTGCATATATACCTCCAATAAGAACATTATAAAACGAGGGCTGGGATTGTACATTGAAAAAAAGCTGGGGCAGGGTAAAATGCCTGTGTGTTTGAGGGCTTCGGGATTTTGAGGTTTTATGGCTGTTGGTTTTATACTTGGTAGAAGCGGCACGGGCAAAACAAGCTTTTGCATCGAGGCTATTTCCGCGGGGCTGCTTGACCGTGGAGAAAAACGGCCGCTGGTTTTCCTGGTGCCAGAACAAGCTACTTACCAGGCCGAGAAAGCCATTCTGACATCGGGGAAAATTGAAGCGTTTACGAATTTAAGCGTTCTTTCGTTTTCGAGACTCCAGTTCCTTCTGCTTGGGCGAAATTCCGCCAAGACGGAACTTTCAAACCTTGGGCGTGAACTGCTGCTTAGCCGTATTCTTCGGGCCAGCGCAAAAGAGTTAAAAGTGTTCGGATCGTGCGCGGCTTATCCGGGAATGGCAACTCGCATAGCACAGACCATCATCGAGCTACATCAATGCGGCCACAAGCCCGAGGATGTGGAAAAACTTTACGCGGAACTTGACGGGGCTGCGCCTGGTTCGCTGACGGCATGCAAATTTCATGATGTATCATATATTTACAGGCGATACACAGAAGCGATCGCGGGTAAATTTATAAATCCCGATATACAGCTTACGCTTGCGTGCGAGGCGGTAAAGGGATCGCATCTGCTTTGCGGGGCGGCTGTGTGGGTGGATGGGTTTTCGGGTTTTACGCCGCAGGAGCTGGCGATCCTTGGTGAGATATTCAAGGCGGCGGATACATGCAGGGTCGCACTTTGCCTGGATCCATCGACGACCGACCTGGGAGTGACCGACGCGGCGCAGCTGGATGAGACAGACCTGTTTAGCCCTACGCAGCGGACGTACGCGGCGCTGAATAAAATTATTAAATCAAATGGTATCGGACTGCTTGAGCCTGTGATCCTTAATAAGCAGAGGCGATTTGCGCGTGCGGCGGAGCTTGGGCATGTAGAGAAAAATATTTTCTCGGCACAGCCGGACCGAATTGTAAACAAAGGCGCTATCACGATCTCGGCGGCGGCTAATATGCGAAGCGAGGCGATCTGGGCGGCAAAACAGATACGCTCGCTTGTGCGGCAAAATGGGTGGCGGTGGCGAGATGTTGCGATCGTGGCAAGCGATCTGAATTCATATCGGCATTATATCGGGCCAGCGCTTGAGGATTGCTCGATTCCATATTTTATCGATATTTCAAGGCCGCTGGGCAGACATCCCGTCGCGGAACTGCTGACAAGCGCTTTGGGCATTATCGCAGGCGGATACAAAAGTGCCGACGTGCTTGCGTTTTTAAAAACTGATCTGGCGCCATGCGGTCGCGGGGAAATTGACCTTTTTGAAAATTATGTGCTGGCGCTTGGGATAGAGGGGGCCGATTACAAGTCAGCAAAGTGGAGCGGCGCGGAAATCGGGAAGACAAAATTCGATATTGAAAAGATCGAGCGGGTACGAAACGCCGCTATTGGGCCGGTTATCGCGCTTGAGGAAAAACTGGCGACGGCGAAAAATCTCAGTGCGGCGGCGTTCGGGGCGATCCTGTTTGAATTCCTTGGAGAATTGAAGATTGATGGGCGGGTATCCGAATGGATCTCACAGGCTCAGCATAGCGGCGATCACGCCAGGGCTGATGAACACGCGCAGTTCATCGGGCAGTTCAAAAATATTTTTACCGAGATGATCGAGGTCTTTGAGGAAGATGCTTTCACGGCGGCCCAGCTGAGCACACTGCTGGGGCGGGCGCTGGAGCAGCTTTCATTGCGACTGATACCGCCCAGTCTCGACCAGGTACTTGTAGGCTCTATCGAGCGAAGCAGGCATCCCGATCTCAAGGCTGTATTTCTGCTTGGGGCGACGCAGAAGGCGTTCCCGGCGGGAATCAACCACGATACGATCCTTACCGACAGCGACCGGCAGGCAGCGTTTGAAGCGGGTCACCAGCTTGGCGATTCCATAACGGCACAGTTGTGTCAGCGGCAGTACCTGGCATATATTGCTTTTACACGTCCCAGCGCGAGGCTGTTCATCAGCTATCCGCTGAATGATGAGAAGGGGTCGTCGATCACGCAGTCGCCGTTTATATCCGATCTGCAGGAACTGTTTACGAATTTAAAGCCATGTCTGTGCGGGACGAGCGATGAGGGGCTTGAGCCGGCGGGAGTATCACAGCTGAAAGACACGTTGTGCATGCAGCTTGGCAGGGATTGCGATAATTATCCCGCGGCAGCAGACCGAGGGGTGCTGGCGGCGGCGAAAAATGCGATGCACGATGAAGCTGCGCTGGCGGCAACGGCCCAAATGGTTTCAAAGGTGCTTGCATACGAGAATAAAGCTCATCTCGATGAGGGATGCTCAGCGGAATTATACCGAGACATGAAACGCATCTCGCATACGCGCACCAGTACGTTCGCTTCGTGTCCGTATAAGCATTTCGCGAAGTATGGGCTTTCGCTCAGGCCGCGGGAAGTGTCCAGGTTTGAAGCTATGGATCTGGGTGATTTTTATCACCAGGTGCTTGATCGATTATTCAAACAGACACGTGCTGATTTTTCGACACTTGATTGGGAGAGCCTCAAGGGACAGCTTAACACGGCAGTGGAATATGTGATGAGCAATCAGGCGCGGTTTTCTAATTTCGCGGCTCGCAATGTGCTTAATCAAGCGATATTCCGTTATGGCATTGATGTGCTTGAAGATATGCTGGGGGAATTGCAGAAGCTCTCGCTGGCTGGGAAGTTTGGGCAGGCGGGATCGGAAGTTTCGTTTGGCATAGGTAAGAATCCTGAACTGCCGGCGATCGAAATAAAGCTCGAAAGCGGTGAGGTGGTGTATTTTACGGGCAAGATCGACAGGCTGGATATTAGCAGCGGCCAGCCGTGCGCGGCGGTGGTGTATGATTTTAAAAGCCGCGGGCAAAGTCCGGACTGGTGCAATATGTATTACGGTATCGATTTGCAGCTTGTGTCTTATGTGCTGGCGGTGAATGGGCGATGCTTTGGGGGGAAAGGGCCGATCAAGGCGGTTGGGGCGTTCTATATCCCGATCGATCCATCGACGCAGGCGAGCGATTATGATTCGTTTGATGAGGTTTCCAGATTCCGCCGCAAGGCTAAGGGTGTTTTTGACGGGGATTTTGCGACGGCGCTGGATAAGAATGTTTCCGGTTTCAGCCAGTTTTTAAATTTCAGCTATTCAAAGGACTCCAGCCCTTATTCGAATTTTGAGATATCGGGCGCTGTCGAGCCGGAGAGGTTTGAGGGAGTGATAGATTTCGCGGTTAAAAAGATCAAAGCTATCACAAGCTCGATACTGCGGGGTTCTATTGATATAAATCCTTACAGGCTGCGCGAAGTTTCGCCATGCTCGCGGTGCGATTACAAATCGCTGTGCCGATTCGATTGGCATATCAACGATTATAATCACTTGACGCCGGTCTCGAAATCCGGGTTTTTTGAAAAGATCGGGAGCGAGGCGGTATGAGCACAACAAAACCAAGCTGGACAGTTCAGCAAAAGGCGGCGATTACCCAGACGGGTCGCGAGGTGCTTGTCACGGCGTCAGCAGGGACGGGGAAGACGGCGGTGCTTTCGGCGCGATGTGCGGAATTATTGGCGCAAGCGTCAAATCCGGCGCAGGCTTCGCAACTGCTTGTGCTTACGTTTACGGAGGCGGCGGCTTCTGAAATGAAGGCGCGTATCGCTAAAGCTGTGAAGGAAAAATATGCCGCGACGGGCGACGCGAATCTTCGCAAACAGGTGCTTTTGCTCGACGGGGCGGATATAAGCACGATAGATTCGTTCTGCAAGAAACTCGTAACCGAAAATTTTCATAAGCTGGCGATAGACCCGGCATTTCGGATAATCGATCCGGATGAGGGGCAGCTTGTAAAATCCGAAATACTTGAGCAGGTGCTTAAAGAGGCTTGTGAGGATCAGTCGCTGTGCAACGCGGTTGTTGATCTGTTTAACTGCAGGCAGATGGACGGGCAGAGCAATTTCAGCAGGTCTATTATAAGGATACACGATTATCTTGATGGGATATGCTGGCGGGATGACTGGTTTGAAAAGAGCCGGCAACTGGTGAGTGATTTGCCGGGCAAAGGGCCGGTTGCGGATGCGCAAAAGGAACTGATTGCGGCAAAACTGGGGCAGATCATTGAACAGCTCGAACATAGCTGCGTGCTTGACAATATGCTCAACCCATCCAAGGCGTGGGCGGCGCAGATAGAAGCGGATTATATACCTGCGATCAAAAAGGCGATTTCGGCTATAAAGCGAAATGATCATGCGGGTTGTGCGGCTATCATAAATGATTTTGAAAAGTCGGACTGGGCCAGGAAAAATAAATCGCTGGAAAAAGAGATCGCGGAGCTGATCAAGGCGCCGGCGGATAAGGCACTTAAGGATTTCAGGTCGCTTGGGCAATTGGCGTCGCTTAATCCGCGGTATGCGGAGTTTATCGCCAAGGCGGAGGGGCGACATACCCTTACGCTTATCGAGCTTGTGAGCAGGTTCAGTCGGCTGTATTCACAGAGAAAGAAGCAGCTTAACTGTCTCGATTTTGCGGACCTGGAGCAAAACGCACTCAAGCTGCTGGTTTGTCGGGATACGTCTGAGCCGACGGAGCTTGCTTTGAGACTGCGGGAGCATTACCGGTATTTGCTTATCGATGAGTTCCAGGATATTTCGATGGTGCAGGAGGCGATAATCAAGAGCCTCGGGCGAGGGGATAATCTGTTTGTTGTGGGGGATGTTAAGCAGAGTATTTACGCTTGGCGACAAGCGCAACCAGAAATATTCATAAGCAGATTAAAGGCCGCTTCGCCGTTCGAGGACACTCAGACCGGGGCGCCGATTTCCATACCGCTGACTTCAAACTTTCGCTCGCGCGGGGAGATACTGCATTTTGTAAATCTTGTGTTTGAAAAGATAATGACTGAGAGTTTCGCGGGCACGGATTACGACCAGACCGCACGGCTTGAAGGCGGTTCGCAATACAAGCCGCTGAGAGAGGCCGCCCTGGATGGCTCGTCATCGCCGGCTGTTTCGATGCATCTGCTTGTGGATGATTATACCGATGAGGATGATGACCCGCATCATCATGCGATGCCTCAAAACGACGAAATGGACAAAACTTCCGCACGACTGCGGCAAGCGGCGCTGGTCGCCAAGCTGATAAAGGACATGGTAACGGGCAATAACGGCAGCGGGCGATTTGAGGTGGTCGATCGCGGCAGCGGTTTGTCAAGGCCTGTGGAATACCGCGACATCGTTATCCTTATGCGAAGCCTTTCAAGGAACGCAAACGAATACGCGCAGGTACTGCGGATGCATTCGATACCGGTATCATCACAAAGCGCGATCGGATATTTTGAGACTACCGAGATCACCGACTGCATAACACTGCTTTCGGTGCTCGACAACCCGCAAAAGGATATCGAGCTTGCGGCGCTGTTGCGCGGGCCTTTCTTCCGAGTCGATGATTCGCAACTGGCACATATCCGCATTGGCTCTCGCGGCGGTGAACAGGAGCTGGATTTTTATAATGCATTTAAGTTTTACTGCGCATCTGGCGCCGACGAGGCGCTTCGGGAAAAGCTCGCCGGCATCGATACGCTGATTGAAACTTGGCGAAGCAGGGCAAGGCAAGGCTCCATATCCGATCTGCTGTGGGATATATTCAAAAGCACTGATTTTCTGGCGTTTGTTTCCGCGCTGCCAAACGGGGCACAGCGACGAGCGAATGTCCTTAAGTTCCATCAGCGTGCTATCGAATTTGAAAATTTCGTCAGTTGCGCCAGGCAGGTTACGCTAGCCCGCTTTATCGAGTTCATCCAGAAGCTTTTGGACCAGGGGCAAGACTGGTCGCCGGCACCGCCGGATACATCGGCTGATAATGCCGTGGGCATCATAAGCATACATAAAAGCAAGGGACTCGAATTCCCGGTCGTAATACTTGCTGAGCTTAATACTAAGTTTAATCAGTCCGATATGGCCGACCAGTGCCTTGTGGATTCCGACCTTGGCATAGGGCTAAAGGTAATCAGCCCGGCAGCACGAAAGACCGTGGCGGGCCTGGCTCACCAGGTGATACGGGAAAAGAAAAAAGCCCAGGCGCTGGCTGAAGAGATGCGTGTGCTATATGTAGCCATGACTCGCGCCCGCGAGCGGCTGATACTGACAGCATCGGCATCTAAAGCGGAAATTACCCGCTGCGTTTACAATGGCGCACTTGCGCAAAAAGCATTGCCGGCGTGGATGCTTTCGAGCTGCGATAGATCGATCAAATGGCTGCTCTATAGTTTGGCAGGTCAGAAAAAGCTTTTATCCGCATTTGAGATCAATCTTGATGCGGGCGCGGTTGATAGCGATCTGTTTTCCCTGAATGTGCATGGGCCCCAAGAACTGCTTGAGCTATCCCGACAGATAGAACACTTGCGAACCGAATCGCGGAAGGGCCGTGATATTGCGCCTTCTGCGGACAGCGCCAAGGCACAGGAAATGCTGGGCAAATTCAAATCATCAATGAACTGGCTTTATCCCTTCAATGCCGCCGCCGGCATACAGGCAAAGACAAGCGTTTCCGATTTTCTGCATAAAAATATTATCGAGCCTCGCCAGTATCAGGAGGTACTTTCAGATGCGCCTCGCACAAGCCAGGCACTATCGCTGGACAGTGAAAAGGCGATGCTCATCGGCACAGCGACACACCTGCTTTTGCAGAGGATCGATATCTCAGGCCCTGTAACGCGCGAGCTTATTTATTCTACACTCGATGGATTTGTAAGCAGTTGGGCTATTTCAGATGAAACAGCAAAGGCGATCAATATAGACGGGCTGCTCGTGTTCTACCAATCATCGCTTGGACAGATGCTCTTCGATAAGCAAAATACTATTTTCCGTGAATTGCCTTTTACCTCTGCTCTTGATGCCTCATGCTTTGCTTATAACACAACAGGTCTTGAAGGTGAAAAGGTTATCGTGCAGGGAATTATAGATCTGCTTATCAAAACACCAAATGGACTGATAATCGTTGATTTCAAGACGGATAATGTTTCGGCCAGTCAGGCATCTTTCCGCGCACAATCTTACAGCGACCAGCTTCGCCTTTATGCATCTGCGGCTTCAAAGGCTTTTGATATGCCCGTTATCGCCCGCTTCGTATATTTTCTGGCTTGCGGCATAAGCATCGAGATCGCCTGATAAAGATGCATCGCAGAGAAGAGGGTACAGAGGAGCAGAGAGCGCAAAGGTCAAAACTGCTGCGGGTTGAAAACCACTTGAGAATTTTATTGGCTACTCGCTTTTGTTTTTTCGGCGGGTTCTATCTTAGGATCCTCGGCAGAGCCGAACATGTCGAAAATTTCAGTATTCTGATTGTTACAGAAATGCCTGCACTGCTTAGGGTCGCTCCTGCAGAACCTGCTGATGTAGCCGTCGCTGACCATGCCATTTTCGTTAAATTTCACGATTGGGCAATTCTCGTACCATTTGCATTGCATTGCCTCACCCCTTATCAATAGCGATAACCTGCTGCCAAATATCATTTAAAGCCGATGCCGCCCCGGCAGAAATCTTATAATCCACAAACTGCGATACCTCTGTAGTATCGGGATTTATCTCTATCGTGCGTGCGCCATTCTTTTTTGCATTAAGCACCGGGCCTGCGATATACGGAAAGACGCTGGTCGTGCCTACCGAAAAAACCATGTCGAAACCAATTTCAAGCTGACGGTTGAGCAGGGTGCATTTTGGTTCATCGAGCATTTCGCCAAAGAGCACCACATCGGGCCTTATGATCGCGTCGCAACGGGGGCACTGGGGCGGAATTTTAAGCCCGTTGTAATTTTCGACCCGTTTGCGATAGTTGCACCTGGTGCAAATGAGGCTGCGTACATCGCCATGTATCTCTATGACATTCCTGGAACCGGCATCTCTATGAAGGCCGTCAATATTCTGCGTAAGCACCCAGACTCGCTCGAAATGCTTCTCCATCTGGGCTATAACTTCGTGCGCACGATTGTATTTTGCGCCTCGGCAGCAAGATTCTATCTGGTAAATATATTTCCATGTGAGTTCCGGCCTTTGCGCAAGCATTTTGACTGAGAGAATTGCCTCGATGGAGATACCTTCTTCTGTGCTGTTGCCATTATACAGCCCGCCGAAGCCGCGGTATGTGGGCAGGCCGGAATCGGCACTGATGCCTGCACCGGTAATAAAAAGGATGCTGCGGGCATTTGTGAGTTCGCGCGCGATCTTCTGGATCATCTCGCTATCAGTCATGAGCATATTATATCACCAGCAATGCACAGGTGAACTGAATTTTGCCTACCCCACCGGCATGGGCTGCTTTCTTATGAGATCCATTGTTACAAGATTTGTGCATGTGCCGCGCCTTTCATAGCAGCTTACATTTTCCAGCGTCGTTTCGCTTATGTTCCTAAGCGCATTGATCGTAAAGAACGCAAGGTGACCCGTTATGATGACATTGGGGAACCACAGTAATCTCGCAAAAACATCATCCTGTATGACCTGATTGGAAAGATCCTCGAAAAACAGGTTTTCTTCTTCCTCATAGACGTCCAGTCCCAGATAGCCTAGTTTGCCCGATTTAAGCGATTCGATTACCGCGGATGTATCAATTATCGCCCCCCTGCTGGTATTGATGAGCATGACTCCATCTTTCATCCGCGCCAGCGTATCGGGATTGATCATGTGGTATGTGTTTCTGGTCAATGGACAGTGCAGCGTGATTATATCCGAACGGGCAAAAAGGTCTTCCATGCTCTCATACTGAACACCCATATCCGCCAATTCCTGGTTTACATTCAAATCATAGGCGATCACCTCGCAGCCGAAGCCAAGCATTATTTTGGCAACAAGTGATCCTATTTTACCCGTACCGACTATGCCCACGGTTTTTGTGAAAACATCGAAACCCAAAAGGCCATCAAGGGCAAAATTGCCTTCGCGCACCCTTGTAAAAGCCCTGCATACCTTTCGGTTTAATGTCATTATAAGAGCTATGGTGTGTTCAGCTACACTATTTGGTGAATACGCCGGCACTCGCGCTATGGTCATACCATTGTCTATCGCGCGTTCTACATCGACATTATTAAAACCAGCCGACCGAAGCGCTATAAGCTTTGTGCCGTTTTCCGCCAGTTTATCTAATACTTGCGCATTAAGCGTATCATTTACAAATGGACATATCGCCTCATAACCGGCGGCAAGGCCCACTGTTTCTTCGTTGAGCCGCGGCTCAAAATACGTTATCGAATGCTTGTAATGCTTGTTTGCCTCATCCATGAAATATCTGGTGTACTGCTTTGTTGAAAAAACCGCTAATTTCATATCACCTCCCTTGCAGATACGACAAAACGACGCAGCCATTAAATCAGCAATGACCGCATCGTCTTGAAGGCTAAACTACTTTACCTTGTGACTGTCCCGGGCGTTTCATAAGTACGGTGATGAAGATGAGTAGCCAGGCTTATTATTGACCATAGGGCAGAAAGCCCAACGATCACATAAACGATCCTGCTTATCACCGACATTTCACCAAAAAGCGCCTCTACCAAATCGAAGTTGAAAAATCCTACCAAGCCCCAGTTTAAGCCGCCTATGATCAGCAGCACCAGGGCCGTCCAGTCGACTCCGTTCAGACGCCAATCTGTTATCGTTGCGCGATCCATTGTACACCCCCTTTCGGTATTTTATTAAGTTTTTAACTTCTCTACTAAATCGTACGCCCTAAAAATAGGCCTGTTTTGGTGCGCTTACTTTTTTATGATTTTGAGTAGATTTCCCTTTGCGTTCTAATGTTTTTCGAGCGTGCTAATATGTATATGCACAAAGTATTAGCTCTTGCGCAGGGAGGCACATTCTGGGATTGTTCTTTCGCCTTTGCCATTGACATCGCGCCTGCCCTGCCTTAGACTTTGCCTAAATGATACTATAATGGATTGGCGGAGATTAAAATGGACCCTTCAATTTTCAAAGCGTATGACATTCGCGGCCTCTATCCCGACCAGCTTGACGAAGATGCCGCATGGAAGATCGGCAACGCCTCGGCACAATTCCTGCGTTCACTTTTGCGAGGATATGAGCGAGGACAGGCCAATGCCCAGTGCGTTTGCGTCGGCAGGGATATGCGCACCCACAGCCGTTCGCTTACCCACGCCCTTATCGAAGGCATGAACGCGACAGGCGCAAATGTTATCGATCTCGGCCTAATTGATACACCACAGATGTATTTCGCGATCAATCATCTGGGCACATGCGGCGGCGTCCAAGTTACCGCTTCGCACAACCCAGCTCAGTATAACGGTTTTAAAATTTCCGGCCTTGGTGCCAAACCCGTGGGCGCAGATACCGGCCTTAAGGACATAAAACACATCGCCACAGCATTTCGCCACACAAAAGGCCCCCAGGGCGGCTCGGTCGAAACCGTCGACCTTTCGGATGAATATCGCAAGCATGTCCTTAAATTCCTCAACCCCAAAGTCAAGGGGCTTAAGATAGTCGTCGATGCGTCAAACGGCATGGCGGGCAAAATGGTGCCAATCATATTCGGAGCCGTGCCTGTTGAAATAATACCGCTGAATTTTTCTCATGACGGTACGTTTAAACATGATCCAAATCCACTTGTGGAATCCAATCTGGCGGAATTGAAACAAGCTATTATAAGCGAAAAGGCGCACGCGGGCTTTTGCTTTGATGGCGACGCCGACCGCCTCATGATGGTCGATGAGACGGGTACAAATGTTCCCGCCGATCTTATGGTCGCGATGATGGTTCCATATTTTCTTAAAAAGGAACCGCCGGCAACAACCGTAATATATGACCTCCGCAGTTCGTGGGTCGTAAAGGAAGAAATACAAAAGTACGGCGGAACACCGCGCCGGGACCGCGTGGGCCATGCGTTTATGAAAAAAACGCTTAGAGATACGCACGGCGTTTTCGGCGGCGAGCTTTCCGGTCATTTCTATTACCGCGATAATTTCTACGCGGATTCCGGGATGGTTACGCTATCGCACATGCTTAATATTATTTATGAGGACGGAAGGCCGGCCAGTGAGATCGTCAAACCGCTTCGCAGATATGCCGCTTCGGGCGAGTTAAATTTCAAGGTCGATAAAAAAGAAGAGATGATGAAGGAGATGGCCAAGAAATATAAGGAAGGCCAGGCTGACGACCTCGATGGCATCACGATCCAGTTCAAAGATTGGTGGTTCAACTGCAGGCCTTCTAATACCGAGCCGCTGCTGCGACTCAATGTCGAAGCTCGCACAAAAGAACTCCTGGATGCCAGGCTGGTCGAATTAAAAGCCATGCTGGGGCAACCTGTAGAACACTGATTTTCCATTTGGGACCAGTTTAACCGCATAAGGCACAGCAACAAGCTGTGCCTTTTTAAATTTCAACTCAGAATCAATTTTGCCTAAAAAAAACTGCTCCGACCAAAAAAAATCTTATTTATAAATCGTTACATTTCCGGCATTTAGGATTAGCTAGTATTTAAATCCCGAATATTTTATTTGATTCCAGTATGTTATAAATGGTATACTACTTTCGTTTTACCCACTATTTTTATATGGAATGACTATACGGAAAGGGAAAACTCATGAAGTACTGTTTAGTTATAATAGTTATGTTAATTTCTATGCCGGCCTATTCAGGAATGATCGATCTTTCCTCGGTAGGTTCATCTGCTCAGGTCAATGGTGCGATCTTTCTACAGATCAGCCCAAGTATTCCCGCAGGATCGGGAACATGGAATTCGTTTCTCAAACTCCAAGCCAAGACGACTACTAACGAAATGGGCTACAATACCAACGGCTCAGTACCGAATTCAGATAAAAACAAAGGCCTTAAAGAGGGCAAGGCTATCCAGGTGGGCAACATCCCAATCCTCATTTATGGCGGCGTTGCTTATCGCGAGTTCTGCCTGGATGTAAGTCAGAACAATTCGGGCTTTCTTTCCCTTGATCAACTCAAGTTTCATTTAGCCAACACAGGCAATAAAGTCGGCTATCCCAACAGCGAGTTAGGACCCGCGATATTCGACCTGTCTGTAACCGGCAATTGGATAAAGATGAAAGATCGCAATCCCGGTAACGGACGAGCGGATCTGGCGGTTTTGATACCCTCAAGTCTTTTTGGCTCAGACAATGCAAAATATGTATATCTATTTTCAGAGCTTGGAGCTAATTGCAATGCCGATAACGGCTATGAGGAATGGGGCATAGGCACTGGCGGTACATTGATTCCCGAACCGGCTACGCTTGCGATACTCGGTTTAGGTGCTGCTGTGATTGCCACACGACGAAAAAAATAGTAGGTTTCCGCTTCGAACTTTAAGGCTGGCTTATTGAAGTCGGCCTTTTTTTTTGCATAATAGTGTTGGGAGGGCACTATGATTTGCGCAATGTTAATGGCGGCGTTGTCGCTCGGTTTCGACTATTCGGCTGATCCCTGCTCGATCCAGCAGATAAATATCAGTATGAATACCGAACCCAGCACCGCAAGAGGTATAAACAACTGCATACAGATGGCCGGCTACGGTACCGGCTCAAATCACGCAAACCAGGCATACACCTATTATATTTACTATTCCTATACAGCAATACCCACCCTGGGCGGCTCATCAAGCCAGGCACTAAGCATTAATGACATAGGAATGATCGTCGGCTGGACAACAGACACTTTCGGCAAAAAAAATGCGTTCATATATGACGATCCCGTCGGAACAGTAGGTCTGGGGACGCTTGGCGGCGATGAAAGTATCGCAAATTCCATAAACAACGCCTGCCAGGTTGTCGGCGAGGCGAAGACATCGGAGGGCGTATTCCACGCATTTCTCTGGCAAGGCGGCCAAATGATCGATCTTACCGCCGATCACAAAAACGCAACATCAGCACAAGCGATCAATGATTGCGGCACAGTCGTGGGATATTTAGAAACAAACAGTAAAAAATTAGCGGCTATCCTTTACCCTTCCAGGCAGATACTGCCGAATCTGGGCGGCCCCCAGTCTCAGGCCTGCGCTATAAATGATCGGTCCGAAGTAGTAGGTTTCTCCCAGGGCATAGACCTCAAGCCGCACGCGTTTCTTTTTGCTGCTGGACGCATGATCGATCTGGCCCCGCAAATTGAAGAGAGTATGGCCCTTGGAATAAACAACCGCGGCGACATAGTAGGAAAAGCCATGTTCAATTCCTCATGGAAGGCGGTCCTATGGACAGAAGGTAAAATGATCCAACTGCCCAATACGGAAGATATTGAAAGCATCGCATGGTCCATAAACGACCGCGGCTTCATCGCTGGCCAGGCAACTACTGCTTTTGCCAAATACCCCCGCGCCGTAGTCTGGCAGCCCCCGGGCTATACCCCCGCAACTCTTAACTGCAAATAGCATGGCATAAAAAAAGCTCATGGCCATTACAGTCATGAGCTTTCGACTTAAATATCTACTTTTAAAGGTTGCCCTTGATCCTCTCATATATAGCGCGGGAGAGTACCTCGTCTCCGAAAACACCTATCCTGATCGTAATTTTCGTGAGGCTCTCCCCAACACGGGTAAGCTTGATGGTAACTTTCTTATCCGCGCTGGTGCGTGCGATTACCTCAGCAGTGAGGGCATCCTTTTGTTTCTGCGTCGGCGTTAATTCAAGTTCGCCCAGAGATTTGAGCGTTGAGTTATATACCCTATCCACATTTGCGTCGTATGTCGCTTCGAGATCGCCCCGCACATACGCCACGGTTCCCGCGCCCGCACCTGCTGCAAGCAGGATACACCCGCCGCTGTAAACCGCTAATCCCGATAAGATCAAGGCAAGAACTACTGATGAGCGTTTCATGATATCTCCTTATAAAAATGTCATTATGCTTTTGAAATAGGAAATTGCAACTGCTGTTTACAAAAAAGGCGGCCCGTTTATGGGTCGCCTTCCTAATTTCCGCAAAATTGGATACTATTTCTTTGGGGCGTTTGGATCAGTCTTGCAGCACTTGCCGGCCTTTTCTTTGGCACAGCAGTTTTTACCGGCCTTCTTGCATTCTTTATTTGCCTTGTCGCACTTGGCATTTGCTTTGCATTCTTTGGCTTTGGGACAAGCGTTAGGATCTTTATCCTTTTGGCATGCCTTTACGCTATCACCCTTTTTATGACAATCCTTCGCATCCACGCCTGCTGTCACAGCAAATAGAAATATACCGGCCAGCAGCACTGTTACCAAATTCTTCACAATATCTCTCCGTAATCAAAATTGTTGTACCCGTCCCTGCATACAAACAAGGATTGTACAATCTACGAGCCTGCAAAAGGTTTGTTCGTTTCGATTGCTTAAATTTCAAAACTTTCGCCGGATTTGGGAACGCTTACGTTTTTCATCCCGATTTCGGTAAGCGCCTTAGTAAATGGCTCAAATGCCCCGTCATCGCCGTGAACACAGAACGCATGTTCAATACTATTAGGGCCGCATTTCTGAAAATACTCCAGCATTTCATTTTTGTCCGCATGTGCCGATAATGCGCCAACCACTTCCACCTGTGCCCGCAGTACGAATTCCTCGCCGAATATTTTCACGACTCTGGCCTTATCCGCGATGCGTCTGCCCAGGGTATTTTCCGCCATGTAGCCGACTATCATTATGATATTCTTTTCATAGCTGATATTTTCCTTGAGGTGATGCAGTATGCGCCCAGCTTCCGCCATGCCCGATGCCGATATAATTATCATTGGCCCAGGCATATCGTTGAGATGTTTTGATTCGTCCACACTTTCAGTATAGTGCAGCGCCCCGAAACTGAATGGCTTGCCTTCGTTCAAAAGGAAATGTTTTGCTTCCTGATCCCAGCATTCCTGGTGCTTATCATATACCGCGGTAGCCGCGCTCGACAACGGCGAATCAACGTACACCGGCACCTTGCATATCCTGCCCTCGATGTACAGCTTGTTGAGCATGTAAACCAGCATCTGCGTTCTGCCTATGCTGAAGGCGGGTATTATTATTTTGCCTTTTGTGCGGCAAATCGTGTGAATAAGTTCTTCCAGCTTGCCTTTAACATCCTCCGCAGGCGGATGCAGTTTGTTGCCGTATGTGCTCTCGGTGATAAGATAATCTATGTCCTTGATGGGCACAGGATCCTGAAGGATCGGAATATTCCTTCGCCCAATGTCGCCGGTATACATTATCTTAACACGCCGGCCGTCTTCATTGGCGATTATATCGGTAAACGCCGAGCCGAGAATATGCCCAGCATCATGAAAGCTAACTTCAAGCCCATCGACAGGGCTAAACGTCTGCGAATATTGCACCTGCGACAAACACTCTGCCGCGATCTGGGCATCTTCGACAGTATAGAGCGGCTCGAATAGTTTTTGTCCTTGTTTGGCGCGCCTCTTATTTACATACGCAACGTCAAGTTCCTGGATATGTGCGCAATCTTTGAACATGATATGGCAAAGGTCAGCCGTCGCATTGGTACACCATATTTTGCCCCTGAAACCTTTTTTGACTAGCGTGGGCAAATTGCCGCTGTGATCCATGTGTGCATGCGAGAGCAGAACCACGTCAATCGATGCCGGATCGTATGGGAATTGTCTGTTCTTTTCGAATGCCTCTTTACGTTTGCCCTGGTATAAGCCGCAGTCGAGCAGTATTTTTTTTCCGCCAACTTCCAGTAAGTGTGCCGAACCCGTTACTTCTTGTGCCGCACCGTGAAATGTAAGTTTCATTTAAACTCCATAACCCACAACGCATTCTTTATATAATATATAATATACAATACCTTACGAAAATACGCAATGTTCAGCCGATATGTGCGAATATCTCTGAAAATACGCTCTCAATAGTAGCGTTATTGAACCGAAATCCAGTCCCCGCCAGCCGCTTGGGCAATACCCGTGCACCCCTTAGCACGATCTCCTGGGCCGCCTCGCCGCCCACCATTCTTGCGACCATGCCGGGCAAATGAAAATTCGGCCGCCTAAGCCTGTCCGCGATCATCTCACATAATTCCTTCATCCGCACCGGCCCGGGGCTCGTCAGGTTATAAACCCCTTGGCAAGATTGGCATGCCAGCAGAAACTCTATTGCCGCCGCTTCATCCGCAAGGCTTATCCAGGAAAACCATTGCCTACCCGACCCTGCGTATCCCCCCAGAAAGCCCTTGTATGCCTTAACCATTATATCAAGCATGCCGCCACCGAGCCCCAGCACCACCCCCGACCGCATTATCACAAGCCGAACCCCGCAGGCCCGCACCTCACTTGCGGCCGTCTCCCATTCTTCGCACACATCCGCAAGAAACCCTTCCCCCTTCGGGCTGTCTTCTGTAATATCTTCGTCTCCGCCATCTCCGTAAAACCCTATTGCAGACGCCTGCACCATAACCCTCGGCCTGCGACTCGCCTTTTTTATCGCCGCTATTAGCGCCTTCGTCGGCCCAATCCTGCTCTGGCGTATCCTGTCCTTTTTTGAATCCGTCCAAAGCCCGACAAGACTTTCACCGGCCAGGTTTATTATACAATCGGTTCCATCAATCACTCCCTCCCACGCCCCATCTTCACCCGATTCCCATTTCACCACCCTCGCCCGCTTATCAATTACTCCCCTGCTCTTTGCTTCATCCCGCGTAAGCGCCGTCACTTCATTACCGCCATTGAGCAGTCTTTCTGTGACCGCCTTTCCGATGAACCCGCTCGCCCCCGCTATGATTATCTTCATATCACCCCCAGCTCATTCTTCATTCGCTCGATCTTTTTGACATACGCCTTGGCATCGAATTTCCTTTCTCTGCTTTTATCATAAGCTCTCGACAAAAAATCTCTTATCACCCTTGGCCGCTTTTATCGCCTTTGCGGCACTTGCCTCTTTATCCTTGATCTCCAGCATTATATCAAAATCCCACCTGCGCGTTTCATCCAGGAACCGCTTGAAATTTTTAATATCTATTGATTCCGTATGCGTACCAGCCCTT
>Ga0208789_1000675_pt1 | contig 27760 bp, 23 predicted proteins | sample Methanotroph_Enr_FD_187368 | JGI IMG/M metagenome (GOLD analysis project Ga0208789, IMG submission 187368) | Enriched soil microbial communities from Old Woman Creek wetland in Ohio, USA - Methanotroph_Enrichment_5 (SPAdes) (version 2) | ecosystem: Environmental > Terrestrial > Soil > Wetlands...
ACTCGATCACCAGTTGCTCAACGAGATCATAGCCCAAAGCTCTGCCCATGCCCATATAATTACGATTGACCCCGCTCTCTCCCGAGATCACGAAAAAATACGCCTCACTGAATCAGGCCTCGTTGCGGGTATACGCCGCCTATATCGTCCAAATATGCACATCGCGCCATTGCCTGGTGAATGGCCCCATCACGTTCTGCTTTCGAGCCATGCACTTGCCCAACTCAATTACAGCATCAGTTCCAACTGGTCTGATTTTTGCCGCAGCCTTGAAACTGTTAAGGCTACGTCCATCGCTGTCGGTTCCAGCCTTGCCGATCTTGCCAAAGATGATCAATTAGCTTCTTTCCTTTTATCCAGGGTTTCCGATACGATCCGCCCGGCACAAGGCCAGACTTGCCGTTGCCTTGGTAACGTCATAATCGGCAACAACGTTAAATTCTGCAATAATGTCCTTATCACTGGCCCAGCCATCATAGGCTCCAATTCATTCATCGGCTCCGATGCTATTATCGCAAATTCAATAATAGAACCCGCCGCCCGCGTAGCTGAAAAAGAGGTTCTCCATAACCAATTCCGCCGCCGAAGCAAAACAGTAGGCATATCACAGCACTGCTTTGCGGATTCCGCCGGCCCATTCAGGAATTTCGGCCCGCTTGCATACCCTGGTTTTTTCAAACGTTCCGCTGATATTCTTATTGCCGCCTCGGTGCTGATCCTTTTTGCACCGGTTATATTAGTCGTCTCGGCAATTGTGAAACTGACATCTAAAGGCCCGGCGTTTTTCGGGGATATTCGGCAGGGCCGCCATGGCATAAACTTCTTCTGTTACAAATTCCGCTCAATGATACCCGGCGCAGACAGGCTCCAGCAAAAGCTCCGCAGCTTTAACGAAGTCGATGGTCCACAGTTCAAAATGGAAGACGACCCCCGTGTCACCAGTATCGGCCGCTTCTTACGCAATACCTATCTTGACGAGCTCCCGCAATTCTGGAATGTCCTTTTCGGCCGTATGAGCATCGTCGGCCCCCGTCCGTCACCCGAAGCCGAAAATTCCCAGTGCCCCCTCTGGCGCGACGCCCGTCTATCCGTACGCCCCGGCATTACAGGCCTGTGGCAGGTCTCCAGAACCCGCCAGCCCGGCATAGATTTCCAGGAATGGGTACATTACGATAAATTGTATGTAAGCTCAATTTCGCCCGGTCTCGATTTGTGGATTTGCTGGCAAACAGCATTATATATACTTAAAGCGTTCTTAAAACAATTCTGATGGGGATAATATGCGTCGTATCAATTTTAAGCTTATCATAATAGTAGCTGTTGGGATCGCCGTACTAGCTGTAACAGCCGTAGCTCTTCGTAACTGGCAAAAAAATCGGATGGCACTGGGCCGTCTCACAAGTGGTCTGGAGTCATATCGCGATGCGCATTGGGAACAGGCCGCCTCCGATCTAGGCAAATACATTGTCGTAGTACCTGATGACGTGCAAATACTCCTGAAATACGCCGATTCGCACCTCAATATCCGCCCACTCAAGCGCAAGAACATCCAGCACGCTATATCAACCTATCGCGCTGTTCTTCGCGTTGATCCTGCCAATCGGACAGCTTCCCAGAGACTTGTCGAACTTTATCTTAAGCTGGGCATGTACGGTGAATCCGAACTCATCGCCTCCCGCCAGCTTGAAGTCTCATCAGACCCGAATATTGAGCGAATGCTCATAGCCTCGCTCGTTGCCCAGAGGAAATTTAAGGATTCTTTCGACCGTCTCGAAAAAATAGTCAAGCAGCGGCCCGATGATGTGCTCGCATATGAAGCCCTCACTCAGCTTTGCGACCGCCGAGCCGAACTCAGCGATAATTCTCCGAAATACTGGCTCGACAAAGCCATCGAAAACAATTCTGACAACGCCATGGCCTACATAATCCGCGCCGCCTACAATGCGCGTACAGACCCTAACTCCGCTACCGCCGACCTGGCCAAAGCTGGGCAGCTTGATCTATCTAATGCTTCCACGCGTCTGCGATTAAGCCAGGAACTTGTTAATATCGGTATGCTTGAAAATGCCAAAACTCACCTGCTAACGCTTGGGCAGCAAGATAATAAAGATGTTGATGTCTGGCAGACATGGGCCATGTGGGCGATTAAATCACAGTCGAAAGATGAAATGCTTCGCATCGCAACCCAGGGTTTAGCCCAGCTTGAATCGCAGAAATGGGACTTCATGCCCGTTGCGATCGAACTTTTCATTGATGGCGGCGATTTCACCAATGCTTCCAAATGCCTGGACGAACTTGATAAACAGGATGTCGCCCCCGCAAACGTTTCCTATCTCCGCGGCCTTCTTGCCGCACGCAAGGGCAGGGGGTATGAAGCTGTCGCTTGCTTCCAAAAATCTATCGGATTCGGTAATGATAACCCAAAACTCATGATCACCCTCGCCCAAACCCTTGCCGCCCTGGGTGACGAACAATCCGCGATAAACCAGATCCGCTCCGTCATTTCAAAAGACCCTGAATCGATAAATGCAAGGCTCTATTTAGCCAAACTCCTCCTTCAGAATAACGATCCCGATTCCGCTGCCGCCCAGGCCCAGGAACTGCTACAGTACTCTCAAAATAACATAGAAGCAAAACAAGTGCTTGCTCAGGCATACATTCAGCAGTACGGCTCCAAGCTCAATCAGGATACATACGCCCGTTCCCAGATAGCTACGCTTATAAACGAGATCAAATCAGCCGGCCCTGATTCTCCATCTACCGTTCTGCTCCAATTCGAACTTGCTCTCCAAAGCGGCCAGCTTGATCAGGCTGCATCGTTTCTAACTGCGATGTCCACGATTTCGCCAGATGACCCCGAAGTAACTATCGCCGGCGCTGACCTGCTTGTTGCACAGAAAAAAACCAATAATGCTATTGCCCAGCTCAATAAAGGAATTGCCAAACACCCCGACAACATCGCTATCGTCAGATATCTTTCAAATTTACTCGTAGAAAAGAATGATCAAATCCAAGCCAGCCAGGTGATCAAAAAAGCATTTGACCACGCCTCAGACCCGGACATAAAACGATCGCTGAGCCTTATGCTTGCAGACCACTATCGCAGGCTCAACTCCGATCAGGCCTATTCGCTCCTTGTTGCACTGGATAAGCAGTTTCCCGATGACATTACCATAAAACGCAAGCTTCTCAGTTTTGAAAAAGTAGTTGAAGATGCGCCGCTTGCTGATAATCTTATTCGTCAGATCAAGGCGATCGAAGGCCAGCAGGGCTGGCAATGGCGGTATGAACAGTCAAAACTCTGGTTCGTCCTGAAAAACTTCAGCGAAAGAGTTTCCCAGATCATAACGCTCCTGGAAGAAAATATCCGCGCAAATCCTGAAGATCAGCAAAGCCGGCTTCTCCTGGCGATGGTCTACGACCGCGCAGGCCAAACCCAGTTAGCTATTTCAATTTATGAAGACGCTATTACCCGCTCTCCTCGCGACCTGCGGATAATAATCCCCGCTGTCGCTTGCCTGCAAAAGGCAAAAGAATATGAAAAAGCCGACAGGATCCTAACCCAGGCCGCGAAAGATAATCTGTCCCATCCCATACTCACCGGGTACTCGCTCCAAAGCAGCCTCAGGAAAGGCCACCTTGCATCAGCTACAGGCATTCTCGAACAGCTTCGTTCAGTTGACCCGAATAACCAGTCTCTCGACCTTTACCTGGCTGTGATAAAAATGCGGCAAAATGATTACGCCTCAGCAGCTAAATTGCTGGAAAACCTCCGCCGCCTTCAGCCCGACTCCCTGCCTGTTGCAAATGCGTTTGTTGAACTCAGCTTATGCCAGAATAACAAACGTCAGGCTATCGCGGTCTGCGACGAAATGGTAAAAAAAATCGGCTCCGCAGATGCCACCCTCCTCAGGGCACGCACTCTCCATGCAATCGGTGAACCCAACGCAGCATTGGCGGATTACAAACGAGCCGCCCAGCTTGACCCAAAAAATGCGCAGGTCTGGTTCCATCTCGGCCAGTACTATTATTCGCTCGACAAGATAGATGATGCTGCTTCGGCCATTGAAAAGGCACTCAAGATCGAGCCGCAAAATCAGGATATGATCAAGCAGGCAATTGAACTCTTTCTCCAGAGCACAAATCCCGCTCTTGCCGAGCGAGGCCTTAAGATGCTCAACACAGCTCTGGCGGGCAATCCAGCTGATCTCGATCTCCAGGCCGCAAAAGCTCGCGCCTTGCTCTCATTCGGTACCGGTCCTGCTCTCGATGAAGCAGTTTCCCTCCTAACAAGAATTACCGATTCTAATCCCACAAACCCCCAAGCCTGGCAAACGCTCGCACAAGCATTTCTAGATAAGAACGACCCCTCCGCAGCTCTTGATGCCGCTGTTCACGGCCTTGTTTTTATTCCTAACAACAAAGAACTGCTGCTCTACAAAGCCAAAGCACAGGCCGCCTCGAACCCTCAGCTTGCGATACCCACATTGAAGATACTTTACGAAACCGATCCCAATGATTCCGAAATCGCCCTCAATCTCGCCGGAATATACGCACGCAGCAATTCCTATGATGATGCCCTTGAAATATTACGCAAACAGCTGCCTCGCACCTCCGGCCCCATCCAAAAACGTATTAATGTTGCCCTTGCCATTGCTACTTACAAAAGCGGTGATAAGGCCCAGGCTCGCAAATTGCTTGATCAGCTCAAATCCGCTGATGCGAATGATCCCACTCTTCTCCTGGCCGATATTTCGATCTTGAAGGATGAACTCAAATATGATCAGCTTGTATCAAGCACTTGTGACTGGTTCCGCGTCCACCCGCATGATTCCTCAACAGTAATAACAATAGCAAATGATCTTGGTACTTCCAATATCGATTCATCGAGGATAGCCGCTATTCGCATCCTTGAAAATACTTCTGCCAAGGCAAAAGAATCATATCCTCTCGCCAGTGCTTATGCCCGCATGCTCTATCTTATCGGCAATTCCGAAAAAGCCGCCCAGGCATACTCCCGTGTCCTTCAACTCCAGCCTCAGGACCTCGTGGCCATGAACAATCTTGCCTGGATTCTTTGCGAACAGCAGGGCAAATTTAACGAGGCGCTTAAAGTCACACAGAAAGGGCTTGAGATCTCGCCGCAGTATCTTGACCTCATCGACACCCGCGGAATGGCTTTCTTCAGGCTCGGCCAGTATCAGAAAGCAATAACTGATTTTAATACATGTACGCAGTTATATCCGGCTAATGTACCCTCGGCCGCCGCTTCGAATTTTCACCTGGGCAGGGCTTATGCCGCCACAGGTGAAAAAGCTCAGGCGGTGCGGTACTTACAGACGGCTATGAAAATAAACAGTAAAACAGGCGGCCTCTCGGCAGCGGATGTGACCGAGGCACAAAATCTGCTCGATGGCCTGCTAAAGGAGTCAAAGCTATGACAAATCTACCGCATTCTATTAAAAGCTCTCTCGATTCAGCTGAAGTTGTTTCCAAACTGCCGGATGTCGTCCTCATCGGCGAAGATCAATGGGCATATATCCAGAAATGGTATAATATGACACAACGCGAACTCCAGATCGCCAGGTATGTCTGCCAGGGATTATCGAATCAGCAGATCGCTAACAATCTCAAGATACAGCAGGGCACTGTCAAGACCCACATGAGGAACATTTATAGAAAAACCTGGGTCAACAATAAGATCGCCATGCTTCTCAGGTTTGTAGAGGCATCCAATACTTTAAGTGTGCCGCTTAATACGCCCGTGCAGACAGCCGTCCCTGCAATGCAGCCGGTAAGCTGAGTATCAGTGTATAAGCGTATTCCGGGTTATGCAGGTGTATACCATTGCGGTCAGGCGCGCACGCATACTCGCCGCGCGTATTTGCAAAAGAATGCTCTAGCTGTTCCGATAAATGGAACAGTTTTGGTTTCTCTGATCGCAATGAATAACCCGAAGTTCGTATCAGGCGCATATGATATGGCTTGGCATTTGTGACTTTATAAATTGTTTTTTCGGCTGCGTGTTTTTAATCGAATCACTATTGACAAGATTTGCTGAAAACATATAGTTGGTTGTAGCATGATCTTTTTTGGGGTTGACCAGACAGGTCACGTTATGTATTTGCATAGATCCGGGGGGAATGACTTTGCAGATTCGTGTGTATATTGTATTCTTGTTTTTACTTGCTCCGGCTTGCGTCTCGTTCGCTGGCAACTGTGATTACACAGCTGCAACGGCAAGCTTTAGTGATCCTGTCCGGGGTATCGGAAACGATATCCTCTCCTGCCCAGAGTCCTTGGCACAAACAGCGTCTGCCCCACTTACACCAGCTCTACCTGCTGCGATTTTGCTCACAATCGCCGGTTTTGCGTGCGTCTCTTTCGTACGCGATCGGGCAACATGGCTTTCGATCCTGATCTGTTTCGCTGCAGTTGCTCTGCCGCATCAACTTGCGGGAAAAATTGCCCAGCCCCTAACAGCGGCAACGAGAAAAACCTGCGAACCATTCGCAGGCAGTATTTTGCCCGACTCAATAGCTCCGGCTTCGCCTCAGATATCGCTCGATTACGCCGGGCTGCTTTACAGGCTCACAGCCGGTGACGCCGTCGCCGGGATATTGTCTCAGTCAAAATGCTTTTATTTACAGATCGAGTCCTCTTTCACGTTTTGCATCACTTACTTTACACTTTCAATTCAAAGATCGTTTGTTCTACGTCAGCTTCCTCGCGGTCCTCCAAATTTTCACCTCAGACTTTGATTGTCTCTCGCAAAACGTCCAAAGTTTTGCCACACGTGACAGAATATTTCGCAACTTGGATTTTCTACTAAGGAGAAGTTAAAATGATAAAAATATCCAATATTACGGCCCTGCTGGCGATCGGCGTAATGCTGCTCATGACCCAGACGGTAAACGCTGTACCTACGCTCCAATTTGCCGATGGCTCCGGCTCATGGACGTATGTTCCTACCGGTTCCGCCAGAGGGGCTTTCACTTTTAGCCCGGTTATCAAAGTCACAAAAGGGTGGGGAAATTCAGATTCAGACCCGCTGCGGGGTTCTTATGTCAATATACCCAAGCTTAAACTCACTCCATCGGCCAACGGAACTTATAAGCTTACCCCCCAGAACGGCGGTACTTTCAGCATCACAGATGCAGCCGGTAATACTACTTACTTGACCGGAACGCTCGGAACAGGAAATCTTATTCCTTCTCGCGCCAGCGGACTGGGATACACAGTCTATCAATCGGATATCACCAATATTCAAGTAAACAATACCATCAATTCTGAGGCTCTCAAAAGAATACAGAATCTCGGTGATAATCCTTCCCTTGATTTCGCGATCAAGATCAATGGCGCAAGTCCGTCCTTCAAAGCCATGCTCGACCAGGGACTGCCCGGCCAAAACGGATTTAAAGGCTCTTGCCAGATAATCCCTGCACCCGGTGCTGTACTGCTGGGTTCGATAGGTGTTGGTATTGTCGGCTGGCTCAGAAGGAGAAGAACTCTTTGAGAAGGAAGGGAATGTTAATATGAGAACGGTGGCGAAATATATTAAATCCTTTGTCTGTGTCATGATCGTCATTGCTGCGCTCGTTGCACCAGTGACGGGTTTTGTTCCGCAAAAAGGCTTTGGCAGCGTAATTGCCAAAAATCAGATCGATCAGTCCAATTTTTCTGGGCAGTGGGCTGATTCCATGCTCGATTTTTCAAATATTCAAAATAGCGAGCCGCAAGAGTCGATCCATAAAGCGATCTGGGATTTCTCAAGTCAGGATACACCTGTTGTTATCAATGACACAGACACGCAAAATAGTTTCGCCGATATTCTCAAAGACGATTCCTCTTCCGGGTACGATAAATTAGTTGAGATGGCGCGAAATGGATATGCCGATTTCGGCAGCCAGGTCGTTACATCTTCCGCATATCGATCACAAGGACCTGTTGCTTCGTCACAGCCAGTCTTGAATGATTTCTCCGGCCCTGGCGGTCGCAGAGGTTCAGGTTCCAATGGTTACACGGATGTTCCTGCAAATCCCGGCGATCCGGGAACTAAACCCGTTGATCCCGGTAATGGGGGTGGTGGAATAACAGACCCGGTAGATCCGCCGCCTGTTAACCCGCCGCCGGTCGATAATCCGGTCGTACCCGCTCCGCCTGCTTTATTGCTCGTACTTGGCGGGGCAATGTTGGTTGCAAAATTTAAGAAAACGATCAAATAGTTCAAAATGCCGCGCGGGCACGGAGCAATGGGCTTCCGTTGCCCGCGCAGCAAGTAATATATGTATGCTTAAGGTAAATGGGTCTATGGTGGAAAGGAGGGCAGCAGCGAAGTTCTGATGTGATCACGTCGACCGTTTAGGTCAAATTCAGAACACAACAAAACATGCCTGATTCGGACCTATCATTTGCTCAATTGCCGGGCATGCAGCGAAAGCCGGCATATTGACAAAATTCAATGGAATTCGCTGCTGAAAAATATGGGGGAAAAATGAAAACGATATTTACTTTTTTGACAGTCCTGCTCATCACGGGACCGCTTCTGGCAGTTCCTACGCTTCAAACTTATATTCAGGGCGCAACAGCAGGCAGTATGGGAAATGATGAAGATTCCTGGTTTGCATCCGGCCCGGGCCCGATAGATCTGGTTCTGACAGGCGCGTATGGCCCAAAAACGACCAACATTAAATATGCCACTTTGGTCGTATCTGTTCCACAGGGCCAGACTGGCACTCTTACGGTCAACGGCGCAAATCTCCTCACAAACGCCAACACGGCCATAAAGGCAAATGCAAACACGGATATTCTCACGAATGTTTCCGGTAATGACGGATTTACCACCAAGGATTTCTTGCCGGCAAAATTCAATGAGCACTACCCGCTCAAATCGAACGTATCCGATTTTCTCGTTTTCGATGTTGGCAGTTTTGCAAAACTCGGAGCGGTTAGTGATTACGATGCGGCTTCAGGCATTATTTCACCAAACGCCGGCATAGGCCAGTCAAAGACCTTCTCCGTAACAGCCACCGGTTTCGACTGGGTACACTTTGACATCTATGCCAAAATCACCGACAAGAAGGGCTCAAGGTGGATTTCAACTTGGGATATCAACCCGGGTTCGCACGACTCAACGTATATCCCAGAGAATGGGAATAACATAATACCCGCTCCTGGTGCGCTTTTCCTCGCCTCTATCGGTGCAAGTCTCGTGGGCTGGATGCGAAGACGCGGCCTCAATTAGCAGTCACGTGGTGGTTAGAGCCATCTCTAGATGTAGCAAAGGCCTGGCTCCTTGCGAAGTCAGGCCTTTGTTTTTCACATTATCCCTTGCGGGATGAATTTAGAACCGCTAATTTATTTCGGCTCTTCGTTGCTCGCTTCCGCAGCCGGCTCGGCGTTCTTCGCCGCGTCGCTCAGAAGGTGAACAATAATTTCAACCCTTCGGTTCTTAGCCTTGCCCGCTGACGTCTTGTTGGATGCCACCGGTGCAGTATCGGCTCTGCCTACCGCGCGAACATCCTGCGGGTTCATGCCTTGTTTCACGAATTCACGAGTAACCGATAATGCTCTCTGGCTTGAAAGCTCCCAGTTGTCTTTCCATTTGCTTTTCTTGATAGGATCGCTGTCTGTATTGCCGACCACATCCACCATCTTACCGGCATACTTCTCATTGATTACCGAGTATATCTTACCCAGCGGGTTACCCTTCTTCAACTCAGCCTTGCCCGAATCGAACAGGATCAGATCAGGCAATGTTACCGTGATCGTTCCTGCTTTGGCATCGAACTTTGTGTCGAAGCCCTCAAAGCCTGTAGCCTGGGCCGGCGTCTTCTTGCCTTCAGCTATCTGCCTCTGAAGTTCGTCAACCAGCGACTTTTCCTGTGCTAGTTGCTGGGCAAGCGAAGCCCTTTCCTGTGCCGTATTTTCATACAGCCCTTTCAGGTTCTGGTGCTCAACATTGAGCCCCTGGTATTTCTTTTTCCAGTTTGTGCAGCCCGTCAATATTGACACAGCTGCGATCGCAGTCAGAACCCACATACTTTTTCTTGCAGCACCGTACATCTCAGTATCTCCTTTACTAAAACCAAGATTCCCTTAATAACCCATCATATGGGTTATATATTCAGAAATAACATCATGGAAAATCATAACCGCACATATAGCCAATGACAAGAACGGACCGTAAGGAATTTGACGTGTTTTTTTAAATATTAATTGGTACATCGCCCACATCAATCCCACAAAAGGTGCTATGAAAAACGCTACAATTGCCATCCCAGGACCGATAATCGTCCCCGCTGCGCCCATCAGATGCACATCTCCAAGCCCCATGGCCTCTTTTCCAAAGCACAGTGTGCCCAGTATTCGCGTCGTCCATACAATCCCAGCCCCGCAAAAATATCCCCAAAGTGCCCCGGCAAATCCGTTAAAAACGGCAAAATTATCCAATTTTCCCCATAACTCTCTCACAGTTTCATTGTTTTTTGTCGCCCAGTAAAGCCCCGTTCCGCACACCAATATAGGCAATAAAAACACGATCTCACGCAAAACTTCAACCCTGTGGTTGTACCTCGCGTCATCCGCCTGGGGCATTACCAGGTCAGTCTCGTTCTCGTTATATTGCGCATAACTTGGCTTGATAACTCCAGTGATCAGCAGCAGGTTAGAAATAATCATCCCTATCCCCGCACCGATCGCCGCCGCCCCAACCCCGCCCTTGGAAAATGGTAATAGACCGTTTGCCCGTATATACTCCGGGTCAATAACGAATCCCGCCGTAATCGACGCCAAAATTCCCACCGCAGTCACGAACCAGCATATCGAAATCGGTATTATCCAAAGTTCAAGATCTATTGCGCTTGCCGCTATAAGCGCACTGATTAGCGTTATATGCACCAGGAATATCAGCCAGCCGCCATTTGCGAACTGTTCCATTCCAACCAGTGCGTTTCGTGTCCCCCAAATAAAATACGCGGCAAAAACACCCACATACACCAGCCCCGTGATAAACTCGACTATGATATATCTTGGCGATATCGGGCACTTGCAGCACCTGCATTTGCCACCCAGCACCAGCCAGGACACCAGCGGAATATTATCATAAAATTTGATACGCGACTTGCATCCCGGGCAGCTAGAAGGTGGATGCGCCAGCGACATGCCCCTGGGCAGCCTCCAGATCACCACATTGAGAAAACTCCCGATCGAGCACCCCAGTGCAAAAGCGAATATTATCCAGATCCAAACCGGTACAAACTCCAAATTTATCTCCATAAAAAAAGTGGGCACGATCCTTCGCACCCACTTATTATCGGCTAAAAACAGCGATTCTCAATTGTAAATCGCTTATTTTTCCCTGTCCACTATCCCAGCCACCTGCATCGGCAGCCCGAAAAGCCGTATAAACCCTATCGCGTCCGTACTGTTATACTCAGCACCCATCGTAAAGCTCGCTAAATGCGGATTATACAGGCTCTTGGGACTTGTCATCCCCGCTACCGTTGCCTGCCCCTTAAACAGCTTAACTTTTACATTGCCGCTGACATTTTCCTGCGTAACATTCACGAACGCGTCCAGCGAATCCCGCAGCCTGCAGAACCACTGCCCGTAATAAACCATTTCCGCATATTTCAGCGACACCTGTTGCTTGTAATGCATCGTCTCGCGATCAAGCGTCAGCGTCTCAAGTGCCCTGTGAGCGTTAACCAGTATCGTCCCGCCCGGCGTCTCGTACGCCCCTCGGCTCTTCATACCCACAAGCCTGTTCTCGACAAGATCGATCTGCCCCACGCCGTGCTTGCCGCCGATGAAATTCAGTTCCTCGATGAGCTTTACGCCATCCATCTTCCTGCCGTTAAGCTTCACCGGCACGCCTTTTTCAAACCCGATCTCAACGTAAGCAGGGCGGTTAGGCGCCTTGCTTATGGGCGTAGACATCACCCAAAGCTCATCTTTTGGCTCATTGCGTGGATCTTCCAGGTCCGCACCTTCATGGCTTATATGCCAGAGGTTCCGGTCCCGTGAATATATCTTCTTCTTGCTCTGCTCTATCGGAATGCCGTGTTTGTGCGCGTAATCGATTGCCGCCTCACGGCTTGTCAGCTTGAAATTGGGATCTTTCCACGGCGCGATTATCCTCAAACTCGGGTCCAGTGCCATGAACGTCAGTTCAAACCGCACCTGGTCGTTACCCTTGCCCGTCGCCCCGTGCGCCACCGCCGTCGCGCCCTCAGCCTGCGCCACATCAACCTGGTATTTCGCTATCAAAGGCCGAGCGATAGACGTCCCCAGCAAATATCCATTCTCATAAATAGCCCCGCTCTTGAGCATAGGCCAAAGGTAATCCTCAACGAACTCTTTCCGCAGGTCCTTGACTATGCACTTCTTCGCCCCCGAAGCCATTGCCTTCTTCTTTATATTTGAAAGCTCATCGCCTTGCCCAAGCTCCGCCGCAAACGCGATAACTTCATAACCATAAGTCTCTTTCAACCATGGCAGAATAACACTCGTATCCAGCCCGCCGCTATACGCCAAAACAACCTTCTCAGCCTTCACCTTAGCCATATAAATTATGTCCTTAAAATGTAATCCAAATCAGCCATTATATCCCCCCAGCCGTGCCTGTCAATCCGCCCCAGCCTTTCTATACACTAGGCCTCACTGTTCAAAATCTTTAGGATTAAATTGGGATGCGAATTTCGTCCCGCTTACCCGCAGTGCCGCCAGGTCCGCCTCGGAAACCTGTCCCAGTATGAATTGTCGCACGGTATCGTTTGGATGATTCTTGATATACTCCGCATCGCCGTCCGCCAATATTCTGCCCTTATGAAGCATGATTATCCGGTCAGATATCTTATATGCGCTTGTCATGTCGTGCGTCACCACGATCGATGTAATTCCAAGCTCTTTTTTGAGCTTGAGTATCAATTCATTTATCACATCCGACCGCACCGGATCAAGCCCGGTCGTCGGCTCGTCATAAAAAACAACCTCCGGATTAAGCGCGATCGCCCGCGCCAGCGCAACTCGCTTCTTCTGCCCGCCTGAAAGATTTGCCGGGTAATACGATTGATAGCCATCGAGCCCCACGACCGCCAGCTTGCTTTTTACAATTTCATCAAGTTGCCGTCGATCCGCTATATTCGTATGCTGCCGAACGGGAAAAAGAATATTCTCATAAACAGTCGCGCTGTCAAAAAGCGCCCCGCCCTGGAACAAAAACCCCATTTGCATCCGTATCTTTCCAAGGTCCCGCTCATGCAGATCATCAATTCGCTGGCCCTTGAAATATATTTCCCCTGCTGTAGGCCGAAGTAGCGCAATAAGGTGCTTTATAAAAACCGTTTTGCCGCATCCGGAAGGCCCGATTACAACCGTCGTCTTGCCTTTCTCTATCGCGACACTCAGTTTTTCCAGCACCGCCTTGCCATTAAAAATCTTCGTCAGGTCTTTGGTAATTATTATTCCGCTGTCTTTATCAATTTCTGCCATTACGCACTTTTTATAATTTTTAACCTTTAACCCTGAAAGCTAAATTAGAGAACGTATCGGATAGAATATACTATACAGCGACTTTGATATTATCGCCGCGGCGAAATCCAGTGCCAGTATCGCAATAAAGCTTACAACAAATCCTTCAGTGCAAGCCTGCCCCACACCTTGTGCTCCCTGCTTGCAGTTGAATCCTTTATAACAGCTTATAGCCGCTATTGCCGCCCCGAAGAAAAATCCTTTAGTCAAACCGACCATAACGTCCCACAGCGTCACTCCGTAAGCCGTGAATTGCCAGTAAGCCTGGCTGTTGATCTTGAAAAACCACACACTTATAGCGTACCCGCCGAAACTGCCCATCAGATCTGCATAAACTATCAGTACTGGCGTTAGTAGTAAGCACGCCAGGATACGCGGCGCAACAAGATATCGCACCGGGTCTGTCCCCATCGAACTTATAGCATCGATCTGCTCGGTGACATGCATCGTACCCAGCTCCGCCGTAAGCGCCCCGCCCACTCGCCCGCTTAGCATCACAGCCGAAAGCACAGGCCCAAGCTCGCTCACCACGCTCAAATTAATAAGTATTCCGATATGCTCGCCCAGCCCCATACCTGCGAGCTGGTCATAAGCCTGGAACGCCAGCGTCATACCCACAAACGCGCCCGTTACCATGATCACCGGCACGGATTTCACCCCGATTATCAGCATCTGCGTAAAAACCAATGGCCATGTCTTGCCCCGGAACAGGCTCGAAACACTCGACTTGAGCGACCGCCAGATGAACCTGGCGAACTGCCCCGTCTCTGCAACCGTTGCTATCGTACTTGCACCGATCTGTTCTACTACCATAGACGTTCCCTGATCGAACTTAGAATTTCAGTTCTTAATTTAATAGCACCAGTGTACCTGCCAGCCTGCATTTTGCAAGGTCGAATTAATGGACTAATTCATCCTGATTTGCTTCAAATTCTTTTCGTGAGGACAATGTATGCATATCGTGCTTGATAAGTGCTTTAGAGATGACAGAAAGAGCGGAATCAATGTGGGGGTGGCAAATTTATTTGGGGGGTGTTGGGGACACGGTGCATTGATATAGAGGCTGGTTATATGAGTTTAGAACTGGCCCCAGTGGATCGGTTGGTTGTTGATCATCAGTATTTCGGCGGAGGTGATGAGCCATTTTTTGTTTTGTTTGGCGAATCTTACTTTAGAGGTGGTCTGGATGACTTTGAAGTTTTCGGCGATCTGGTGTTTGGGGTCGACCTGGGTAACTACAACAAGAACGGCGACGGCGTCGCTGTCGCGGAGTTCGAGTTGCTTGCTGAGAAGGCTGTTCTTTTCTATTAAGGGCGTGCTAAACCATTTTTGGCAGGTGGCAATCATTGCTTGTTTTGAGGGGTGATATCCATCGTTATAGTTTTCGGCAAAGAGATTTTCTATGCGGGGGAGGTCTTCGGCGGCGGTGGAGGCGAGGGCTTCATTTATTAAAGCGTTGAGCTGCTCGCGGTCTGTTTTGACGAGGTAGTCAATGCCGAAGGCCAGGGCGATTATCATTATGGGGATGGCTGTGTGCCATAGTTTTCGGGTTTGGGGTTTTATGATGTGGAGGATCGTAAGAATGATCTGCACGGCTAAGGCGATGACGATGCCTGTCCAGGGGTATTCGAATATGTTCCACATTTTTAGTTCCTCAATGACTGGATGGGTGAAGGTATCCTGCCTTTGCGGGCGATGAATTTGGCGGAGGCGTTTTGGGCGACTTGCATAATCGGGGCTGAGCCGAGTAGACCGCCGAAGTGGACGATCTGGCCTGCGCGTTTGCCGGGAACGGGTATTATTCGCACCGAGGTTGTTTTGCAATTAATTACGCCTATGGAAAGTTCGTCGGCGATTATGGCTGAGATAGTGTTTGCGCTGGTTGCGCCGGGGACGGCGAACATGTCTAGTCCTACCGAGCAGACAGCTGTTAAAGCTTCGAGTTTTTCGAGGTTTAGGGTTCCAGCCTGGACGGCGCGGATCATGCCGGAATCTTCGCTGACAGGGATGAAGGTCCCGCTTAGGCCGCCGACGTTGCCGCTTGCCATTGTGCCGCCTTTTTTGACGGCATCCATGAGCATTGCAAGTGCAGCTGTCGAGCCTGGCAGGCCCATCTGGCCAATACCCATAGCTTCAATGATCTCTGCAACCGAATCGCCTGCGGCGGTTGTGGAGGCGAGTGAGATATCGACGATGCCGAAATTTACATTCATGAGGCTGGCCATTTCGCGGCCGATGAGTTCACCGGCGCGGGTTATTTTGAAAACGGTGCGTTTTATCACTTCACTTAACTGGGTGAGGTCGCAATCGGGGTTATTGAGAATTACCGCACGGACGACGCCCGGGCCGGAGATACCTATGTTGAGGGAATAATCGCCTTCGCCGACGCCGTGGTTGGCTCCGGCCATGAAGGGGTTATCTTCGGGGACGTTGGCGAAGACGGCGAGTTTCGCGCAGCCGATGCCGTCTTTTGTGCCGGCGGCGATTTCTTTAATGATGTGGCCCATTTTGGCGATTGCATCCATGTTGAGGCCTGCTTTGGTTGAGGCTAAATTCAAAAAGGAGCAGACACGGCTGGTCTGGGCAAGAGCCTCGGGCAGCGAATCTATAAGGCGATCGTCGGCGGCGGTGGTGCCTTTTTGTACCATTGCGCCGAAACCACCGATGAAATTGATGTTAGCTTTCGCGGCAGCTTCATCGAGGGTTTTGCAGAAGTTAACCGCGGTGGAAATCCTTGGGGGCAGTGGTTCGAGGAGTATCGAGGCGGGGGTTATTGCTATTCTGCGATTTGTGATGGGGATGGCGTATTTATCCTCTAGGTGGTCTGCGAACTGGTTGAGGAGTTTGCCTTTTTCGACAATACGCTTGAGAACACGTTTTCGGAACGCGGCGAAATTCCTATCCATGCAATCTTTAAGATTTATGCCGAGGGTGACAGTGCGGATATCGAAGTGATGGTCCATTGTCATTTTTACGGTTTCAAAGACTTCGTCTACGCTTATTCTCATAGGGGACTTTCTGTTTTAATAAAAAATCTGATCCTCGGCGGGGTGATTAGACCCGGTGCATCATCTTAAAGATGTTTTCGTGCTGGAAGGTAATTGTGAGCAGCATTTCTTTACCGATCTTTTCGAGTTCCTGCTGAATCTTGTGCATATCGGCGGTGGCCTGGGCGACATCGACGGCCATAGTCATGACGAAGTATGTTTCCATGATCTTTTGGTTGACATCAACGATGTTGATATTCATTTTTGCCATGGCATTTGCTAGCCTGGCGATAATGCCGACCTTGTCTTTGCCGGTGACGGTAACAATGCAAACCTGTGATTCCTGTTTTTTCTTGGCCATCTCTCACCACTTTATTAGATTAAGTTCGCGTGTCTTTTCAAAATGCGTCATATTGTAATGCAGGGCGGTTACGGTTATGAAGCCCTGTACAAGGCAGATTGTGTCGGTCTCGATAGCTTCTTCGCGATGGGTTCCGCCTGAAAGCATATACACGGTCTGGTCTTTTTCATTTTTCTGCTTTACATAATGCTCTGCGAAACCTTCGGTGGATTGGGGGACTACTTTAACTCCCTTCGGCTCGCCATATGAAAGCTTCGGGATGTTTATGTTTATGACTTCGTTGCCAATCGAGCCAATTAATTTTTTTAGGATATCTGAGCAATATGCAGCCCCTTTTTCAAACTGTGGCGCCGGGTTTTCCCATGCCATGCTCATGGCGACGGCGGGGACATGGTAAAAGGCGGCTTCCATGGCGGCTGCGACTGTTCCGCTATAATAGACGTTAATGCCTACGTTAGCGCCGGCATTCATTCCGCTTACGACGAGATCGACGCCACCCGGGACGAGTTCATTAAGGGCCAGTTTGACGCAATCGGCGGGTGAGCCGTAGACGCTGTAACCGGTGAGGCCGTTGACGGTAACCTTGTCGCAGAATAAGGGCTGGCTGAAGGTAATGGAATGGCCGGTGCCGCTTTTAACGTCGGCGGGGGCTACGACAGTAACATCGCCAATCTTTACGAGTTCGTTATACAGGGCAAGGAGGCCCTCGGCAAAGATGCCGTCATCATTTGTAAGTAATATTTTCATCAATTTCTCCGGGGTGGATTCTAATTGGTCGGGCGGGTTGTGTCAAATCGGAAGAATACAGGAGACAGAAGATAGAAGTCAGGATGGTATTGACTTTTGGTTTTATATTCGGTCAGATATGAGATTATGCGAAAATTAAATCGGGAAAACGATGTGTTTTTGAGCCGGGAGCAGGTGCGGGCTGTTGATGGGTGGGCGATCAATGAGCTTGGGGTACCTGGGGTGGTGCTGATGGAGAATGCCGGAAGGAGCTGCGCGGAATATATAATCGCGGCGTATGGGGCGGGTGTGCGGGTTGTAATTTTCTGCGGGCTGGGAAATAATGGCGGGGATGGGTATGTTGTCGCGCGGCATCTGGTGGGGGCGGGATGCGAGGTGCTTGTGGTTATCTGTGGTGATGAGAGCAGGATCAAGGGGGATGCGCTTATTAATCTTGAGATCATTCGGAAAATGGGAATCGATATAATATCCCTGGATCTCAATTCGGAGTTGGTGGGGCGCGAGGTTGAGGAACTTGCGGGCGGGGCGGATATGGTTGTCGATGGGATTTTTGGTACCGGTCTTGGGGGGCAGCTTAAGCCGGCAAGTGTTGGGCTAATCGAGCGGATCAATTCATTGGGCAAAAGTATAGTGGCGATAGATATTCCTTCGGGCTTGGATTGCGACACGGGTGAGCCGCTTGGGGCTGCTATACGGGCCATTGCGACTATTACGTTTGTTGCGGGGAAACCGGGATTTAAGAATCCCGAAGCGGTGCAGTATACGGGGGAGATATTTGTGGCTTCGATCGGGGTTGAACCTGCAAGCTTGAATAAATAAAAAAGGCCGGGATGACCCGGCCTTAGAAATCATATTCAAACCTGTTACAGTTTGGCTTGTGCTGAATAGCCGATAAAGTCGAGGAAACGCTCGGTATTGAATACTGGAATCGAGAGCATTTTTGCCTGATCAACTATGTTGTTGTATCTGGCGTAAGCTGCAAGATCTGCATCGTATTTTTCGTTTGCACGGGGGTCGGCTTCGCGTGCTTCGACTGTGGGCTTTTGCGGGAGCACCGGTGCACTTCCGAGCACGACAAAGCTTGTTGTTATCGAGACGTTATCCGCAACTGAGCCACCCCATTTTTCGATGAGATTCTTGATCGAGGTTGTGCCCTGGCCGAAGTTGAAAGCACCAGCGACAACGAACTCACGCTTTGTTGTGGCATCCCAGATCAGGTTTGCGATCTTGTCATCCTGCATGATCGGGTTTCTCTTGTCGGCTTCGGTGACGCGGGCGATCGCGACATTGGCCTGAACATCAAAGACTTCAACCGTTGCCTTGCCTTTGCCATCACGCGGGATCGGCAGGCCTTTGTCGTAAACCGAGAACGTCAGGCCACGGTAGACGTGATCTGAGTTACCCAGGTTGATGATGACGGTATTGGTCGCTGTGTCAATAGCGATGATTTTGCCATCGGGTTTAAAGGCTGCGGCAGTGTTGTCGGGCTTGGGTACGATCTTTTCAAGCTGGCCCTGGAGATTGTTAATGCGGTCATCGGCACTTTTGAGCTTTGCCTTTGCAGCGAGGAGCTCCTGTTGGTCTTTTTTGGCCTGAGCGTCTGAGGCTTCAAGCTTTGTTGCCAGGCCGGCTATCTGCTGGTCGGCGTTTTGCTTCATAAGTGACTTGAGGTCTTCATAACCCTTGGTGGCTCTTTCACTGTCGGCCTGGAGCTTGGCAATGAATTCGCTGGTCTCTTTTTCCTTTTGGAGGGTGGCCTTTTTATCTTCATCGAAAAGCTGAGTGATCTCGGCGATCTTGGCGTTTACGGCGGCTGCCTGCTGGTTCATGTTGTCAAGCTGGGCTTTTGTGATCTCCAGAGCCTGTATAAGACCGACCGAATTGGCCTCTGCACCCTGAAGATCAAGCTTGGAGAGGATATCTCGGGCCTGCTGCTGTGAACTAAGGACTTTTGCCTCTGCGGACTGTTCGGAATCCACCTTGCCGAGCACCAACTGGGTCATCGCGTCAAAACGCGCCAGCAGTGTGCCAAGAACGGTACGTTCTTGCTTTGTTCCGACAAGTGCGCCGACGCTCTTGATCTGGTTGGCTGAGGCTAGTTCCTGAACTCGTTTTTCGGCATCGAGCACTGTTTTCTGATAGTCGGCGAATTTTATGTAAAAAATCACAGCGAAAACAGTTGAAACGATGAAAAGGAAAACGAATGTTATGAGGCCGTAAAACATGGAATTGTCACTTCTACCGGCGGCCATAAAGACTTACTCCTCGTATAATGAATAATAATTACATTTTAATCCTTACGGATGATAAGAGCTATTAGTATGCTTGCAAATAGGTGGTATGTCAATACAAAAACCAGCGGAACAGATGAGGTCTTTGTTCGTAATTTACGCTTTATCAAGCAGATACGTTCAGGCGGTCCAAAAGATATTCAAGCTGGGCCAGTGAATCGATGGTGTATGCAGGGTAGGCTGAGGGGTGGGGGGCGGTAAGTTTATGGATGGCATCGGGGGAGGTGAGCTGTATTGTGGTGAAGCCAAGCTGATTTGGAGCTATGAAGTCTTTTATTGGGTTATCGCCGATGTAGACGCATGTGGCGGGGTCTACCGTGAAATGGGCGACGATACGTTCAAAGCCTGCGGGCGAGGGTTTCCAGAATTGGCGGCCGAGTTCTTCGGTGTAAATTATGCAGCCGAAATAGGATTGTATACCAAGTGCTTCGACTTTGAGGCGCTGGGCGGGCAGAAAGCCGTCGGTGAGCAGGGCGAGGTTAAATTTTGGTTTTAAGTTGTCCAATATTTGGCGGCTCAGGGCGGGTAAATTCAAATTGGGCTTGTGGTTTCGGTAGACCTCGATAAGCTCATTTATTATCTGCTGGTTGCAGGGGAGTTTGAGGTTATCCAGTGCGGCGTTGAAGGCGTAGCCGTAATTGCCGGCGGAGAATTGTGTCCAAATGGCGTCGAAAATCGTTGCCGACGGCGGGTAGCCGGGTTTGGCACAAAGATAGCTACTTACGGCTTGAAAGCCGCTGCGGCAGTAATCGATTTCCTTATATAAGGTATCGTCGAGGTCAAAAACGACTGTGGTAATCATGGTCTTTCCAAAGTTTTAGGTTGTCAACTACGCCGCTTGGGGCATAATACTGGTTTTACGGCAGTATTGTCGATACAAAAATGACATGATCATGATCTTTACGGAACGAGAATGAAAAATTACATAAAAATGATGCGGCCGGCACACTGGAGCAAGAACGTGTTTGTTTTTGCGGCTTTGATATTCGGCCAGAAGCTGATTGGGCCGCGTGAGGAAGTAATCACGGCGGTGCTGAGTGCGTTTGGGGCCTTTCTGTGTTTTTGCCTTGCGGCTTCGTCGATGTACATTTTAAATGATGTGATAGATCGCAAAAGCGACCTGCTGCACCCTGAAAAGCGTAAAAGGCCTATTGCATCGGGGAAAGTGTCGGCGGGAAATGCGCTGTTGTTTGCGGGTGTTTGCGCGGGGGCGGCACTAGCGGGCAGTTATATCCTTGTTAAAGAGCTTGCGGTCATAATTTTAATTTACCTGGTTATGTCGGTGCTTTACTCGGTTTATCTTAAGCAGATGATGATCATAGACGTGATCATTATAGCGATAGGTTTTGTGCTGAGGGCAGTTGCGGGCGCGATCGCGGTGGGGGTGTTTATATCGCCGTGGCTTATAATATGTACATTTGCGCTATGCCTGTTTTTGGGGTTCTCGAAGCGGTATGCGGAAATAAGCCTTCTTGCTGAAAACGGAAAGGAATTTCGTCGCACGCTGGGTGGCTATACGCAGGACCTGCTTAGTCATATGGTAAATGTAACGTCTGGGCTGGCAGTGGTTTGTTTTCTGCTGTATTCGATGGATGAGCGGACAGTGCACTTTTTCGGTACAAACAGTCTGTTCGTAACCGTTCCGCTCGTGCTATACTGCGTTTTCCGGTTTAGTGCCTTGATCCAGAAAGGTACATACACTGGGCCGGTGCAGATCGTAATAAAAGACAGGCCTTTCCAGATCGGCTTTGCACTTTGGGTATTGGCCTGTTTCGTAATAGTTCACGCTAACCGCCTGGGAATCAGGCTTTCGGATTTGGTGGCATACTGATGGCAAGAGAACGACTTCAAAAGATAATGGCAGCTGCTGGTATTGATTCGCGTCGCAAATGCGAGGAGTTGATCCTAGAAGGGGCGGTGCGGGTAAACGGGCATGTTGTGGATGAACTTCCGGCGTTTGCCGACCCTGAAGAAGACCACATAGTAATTAACGGCAAGCCTATTAAGCATACGCAACGACTTTATTACCTGCTAAATAAGCCAAAAAAAGTAATCTGCACAAATTATGATCCACAGGGCAGGCAGAAGGCTATCGACCTGATCGGCCCGATCAAAAGCAGGGTTTTTTGCGTTGGACGGCTGGAAGCGGACAGCAGCGGGCTTATCATAATTACAAATGATTCGGAACTTACGAATAAGTTGACGCATCCGAGTTTCGGGCTTGAGAAAAAATATATCGCCAAGGTGAAAGGCAAGGTCGACCCCAAGGCGGTGGAAGAACTTAAGAAGGGCGTGTGGCTTTCTGAAGGGCGTACATCGGCCAAAGATGTTAAGGTCATAAAATCCGATGTTACGGAATCAATTTTGGAGATCACGCTTGTAACCGGGCCCAACCGCTCGATCGCAAGAATGCTGGCTAAGCTTGGCTACAAGGTTAAATCCCTGTCGCGAACGCAAATAGGGAAGCTCACGTCAAAGGGACTCAGTTCGGGTCAGTGGCGAAAAATGACCGATAGTGAACTTGATTACATCAAAAAGTTAAGCAGCGTTAAAAAGTAGCGTATAGCGTTTAGGGTTTAGTGGGAAGAGAGAGAAGAAGAAATTAAACGCTGATTGCGCTGATTTAGTATTTGGATAAGAATAACGAATTAATCCGAAGCACTAAGCTCGAATTCCTGCTCTGTAGAAAAGATTCTAAGTTTCACCCCCTACGGGGGTTCTCAGTTGTGTTTAGATCAATTCCAGGGGTTTCCACCCCTGGCTACAGAGCTAGCGCCCCTTACAGGGGCTCGACGAAAAAGGTTTTCTACAAAGCACGAATTTCGAAATAAATTCAAATAACCGCCAAACTCAAAAGCACTAAACACATCTATACTAAGCTGGATGCGGGTTGGGACTCCAGAGTTTGGGGCTGAATGGATTTCTTCTTTTTTGAATTGATCATGTTTTGCAACTGTTCCATGTAAGTGTAGAAAACGGGCGTTACATACATTGTGAGTGTCTGGGAGAAGATGAGACCGCCCACGATCGCCAGGCCAAGAGGTCTGCGAGATTCGGCACCTGCACCGACGCCCATGGCGATGGGCAGGCCGGCCATAAGAGCAGACATTGTCGTCATCATAATAGGTCTGAAACGAATAAGGCACGCCTGAATTATGGCTTCGGATGGACTGAGGCCCTGTTTCTGGGCATCAATGGCAAAATCAATCATCATGATACCGTTCTTTTTGACAAGCCCGATGAGCATTATAATACCAACGAAAGCATAAAGCGAAAGCTGTTCGCCGAAGAGCCATAGCGTAAGCAGTGCGCCGAAACCGGCGAAGGGCAGGGCGGTTAAAATCGTGATCGGATGGATGTAGCTTTCATAAAGAATACCGAGCACAAGGTAAATCACGAAGATAGCCATTACAAGCAGCACAAGCATGCTGTTCATCGATGATGCAAAAGCCTGGGCATCGCCGCGGAAAGTATAGCTTATGGAATCGGGGAGATGCTTTTTGGCCATGTCGTTGATCGCAGTTACAGCATCTCCGATTGAATGGCCTCGGTTGAGGTTGAACGATATTGTAACGGCGGGGAGCTGGCCGGCGTGGTTGATGGTAAGGGGGCCAAGGCCTGTTTTGGTATCGGTGACGGCGCTGAGCGGGACGAGGGAGCCGGATTTTGAACGCACATACAACAGCGCAAGTGCCTGCGGGTCGAGCTGATACTTATCGGCGACTTCCATGATCACATCGTACTGGTCGGTGTCGGCCAGGATGGTGGATACCATTCTTGATCCATAGGCATAATAGAGAGCGTTTTCGATCTGTGCGGCGGTCAGGCCCAGCGATGAGGCTTTGTCACGCAGGATGTTTATGTCGACCTGAGGGCTGTTGATCTGAAGATCGCTGGTGATATCACGCATTGAGGGGACGTCATGGAGTTTTGCCTCAAAAGCGATTGCCTGCTTGTATAATTCTTTTGTATCAGGCGACTGGAGCACGAACTGGTATTGGCTTTTGCTGTGTTCGGCACTGACCTGCAGCGGCGGTGGGTTTTGTAAGAATACCATTATCCCCGGCACGACGGCGAGTTTGGTGCGATATTTATCTATGGCCTGGTCTACCGAAATGCTACGCTGAGTCTTTGGCTTGAGCTTTACAAAAATAATACCCGAATTGCTTGCGCCGAAAGCTCCGTTGAGAGACATGAAAGATTCTATTTCGGGCTGGGCAAGAAGTATCTTATTGAGCTGCTGCTGGTGCTCAAGCATGGATTTATAGGAAATGCCCTGGGAAGCCTCGGTGAAGGTCATGATAAAATCGCGGTCCTCAGAGGGAAGGAATCCTTTTGGCACCCTGGCTGCGAAAAAGAATGTCGCTGCAAGCATAATGATCGATACAGCGACTATGCTGAGGCGGTGATTGAGCGACCACCTGAGAGTGCGTTCATAAAAATTGAGAGTTCCGCCAAAGCCGCGTTCGATGAAGTTATAAACGCGACCGTGTTTTTTGATCTGCTCGTGCGAACGCAGGAACTTGGCTGAGAGCATAGGTGTAAGAGTAAGAGCTACAAATCCCGAAACAAGTACGGCGACGGTTATCGTCACCGCGAACTCGCTGAACAGGCTTCCCACGATACCGCCCATGAACAGCACGGGTATGAAAACAGCTGCCAGCGAAAGTGTCATTGAAAGGATGGTAAAGCCGATCTCTTTCGAGCCGTCCAGTGCGGATTGGAAAATACTTTTTCCCATTTCATTATGCCGGACGATGTTTTCGAGCATCACGATAGCGTCGTCTACAACGAAACCGACCGAGAGAGTAAGGGCCATAAGCGTAAGGTTATTTACGCTGTAGCCGAGAAGGTACATTATCGAGAATGTGCCTATGATAGCCATTGGGAGTGTAAGACTTGGTATTATGGTGGCCCGCAGATTTCGCAGGAACATAAATATTACCATAATCACAAGGGCAAGAGTAAGGACGAGCGTAAATTCTATCTCTTCGACCGAATCCCGAATCGAATCCGAGCGGTCGTAAAGGATGTGCATGTCGACAGAAGCCGGCAAAAGGGCCTTGAATGAAGGAATAAGGTCTTTGATCGAATTGGCGACTTTGATGGTGTTTGTTCCCGGCTGGCGCTGTATGGCGAGGACGATAGAATTGAGCTGGCCGGTTTCATGGCTGCCATACCAGGCAAAGGCTTTGTCATCTTTGACGCTGTCGGATACTTTGGCTACTTCGCTTAGCCTTACAGGCCTTCCGTCGCGATAGGCAACGATGAGCGGTTCGTAAGCCTTGGCGTTTTCCAGTGCGCCGCCCGTTTCGAGAGTAAACGAATTCGTGGGCCCGTGAAGAATGCCCGTTGGGATATTCACATTGCCGTTGTCGATTGCCGATGCGACTTCATCGAGGCCGATCTTCCTGCTTGCCAGTTCATAAGGATCGACTTTTATGCGAACGGCATATTTCTTCTGTCCATGTAATATTACCTGGGCGACACCGGAGATCATCGATATCCGCTTGGCCATGAGATTCTCGCCGTATTCGTTCAGCGACGAAAGCGGCAGAGATGGGCTTGTAAGTGCGATATAGATGATAGGCTCATCGGCGGGATTAACTTTTTTATACGAGGGCAGCGTGGGCATATCCGGGGGCAGCTGGCTCGATGCACGCGAAATTGCCGCCTGAATATCCTGGGCGGCTGAGTCGATATCCTTGTCAAGGTCGAACATCAGCGCGAGTTCAGTGCGAGACTGGTAGCTCTTGGAAGACATCGAAACAACGCCGGATATTGTTGAAAATTCCTTTTCTAACGGTGTAGCGACTGCCGAGGCCATCGTCTCCGGGCTTGCGCCGGGCAGGGAGGCGTTAACGAGAATTACGGGAAAATCCACGTTGGGCAGATCGCTGACAGGCAAAAATCTGAATGAAAAAATGCCGAAGATCAAGATGCCCAGCATCACCAGCGTGGTCATTACCGGGCGGCGTATGAACAGTTCAGAAATATTCATTTGGGTTGTACCTCATTTGCGGCGGCGATTTCGGCAGGCTGCATCGATGGTTCGACTTTCATTCCAGGTGTGACTCGCAAGTGGCCATCGGTTATCACGGTTTCGCCCGGGGCGAGGCCTTTGCTGACCACAGCCATTGATTTCCAAAGCCTTGACTGTTCAACCTGTCGCGATTCGACGGTGTTGTCCGCTTTTATTACAAACGCGTAAAAGCCCTGCTGGTTTCGCTGGACAGCCTCGGCGGGCACGACTGCGGCGTTTGGCTCATAGCTGAGGACGATGGAAGTATTAACAAACTGTCCCGGCCAGAGCTTGCGGTCGGCATTGGCGAAGACGGCCTTGAGCTTGATGGTGCCTGTGTCGGTGCTGATACTATTATCGGAGAAAGTCAGTTTTCCTGTTAAGGTAACGTCGGCGATATCTGGAAAAGATGCTGTTACGTCAAGTTCGCCTTTGGCGGCGGCGGCCTGAACGAGGCTGAATTGCTGCTGAGTAACCGAAAAGCTGACGTTGATCGGTTCGACCTGGTTAATGACGAGCAGTTGAGTGTCGTTTTCCTTTATGGAATTTCCCGCATGGGCAAGCAGGTTGCCGGTGCGGCCGTCACAGGGTGAGTTTATGAAGCAATATTCCACTTTCAGAGCCGCATCTTCTGCCGCTGCCTTATCGGCATCAATAGACGCGGCGAATGTACTCACCTCAGTCGCGGCAGAATCGTTGTCATCCTGCGACGCGAATCCCTTGGCAAATAGTTCGGCTATCCGCTTGGCTTCTTTTTGTGCGTTTTCAAGCTGGGCCTGATCCTTTGCGAGATTTGCCTGGGCAAGTTTGAGCCTGGCCTGGAAAGGTCGAGGGTCTATTGTAAATAGCGGGTCGCCTTTTTTGACGATCTGGCCTTCGGAAAAATGTACTTTTTCCAATACGCCAGCCACCTGCGAACGGATCAAAACGGTCGAATATGGCTCGACTGTGCCGAAAGTGCGTATTTCTACCGGGACGGTGAGGCTCTGTACCTTAGCGGCTACAACCGGCACCGGGGCGGCGACTTTTTCCTGTACCTGCTTTTTGCACCCGCCCAAAGCGGTAAGCGTTATTAGGGCAACGATAATTAAGTGTTTCTGCATAATATGTCCTATATTTACAAACAGCTCGTCTTGTTTATTAAAGTTTGCATTTCACGGGATTTGCCCCGGGGCTGCGTATGCCCCATCTCTCCAATAAAGAGCCGTCAAGCCTGTAAAGCTCAATTATTGAGATAAGATGGTTTACAAGTGCATCCACCTCCGTAATTTGGCTCAGGAGCAGGTCGCGCTGGGCCTGGGCTACGAGGATGGATGTGGATTTGCCCACTCTGAATTTTTCGGCTTCTGCATCGGCACTTTGCTGGCGGAATTGCCGTGTGGCCGCTGTGGCTGAGATAAGTTCATACGTTCTTTTTATTTCTATAAACGCCTGGCGAACGTCAGTATCGGCGAGGAGTTCGAGATTTTTAATCGCTTCTTTCGTCTGGTTGCGGGTATAAATGGCCCGCTGGTTGGCGGCCCTTGCGCCCCGGTTTATCGGCGAAAGCTCGAATTGAACACCGCCGACGAGGTCATAATTGTTGTCCGTTACCGTTCTATTCCAGCTTTTGCCGAATGAATCGGCGTATCCGGTTTTGCCCAGATTAATGAACAAGTCGAGCCTTGGAAGCATGCCGTTCTTGGTTTTTACTAATTCAAGCTGATCGATCTTAAGGCGGAGCCGGGCTTCGTTAAGATCGGGTCTTAGCTGCATCGCAAGTGCCAGATGCTCTTCAACGGAATCTGTAAAATTCGGCTCTGTCGGCAGCGTAGTTAGA
>Ga0208789_1000676_pt1 | contig 27694 bp, 22 predicted proteins | sample Methanotroph_Enr_FD_187368 | JGI IMG/M metagenome (GOLD analysis project Ga0208789, IMG submission 187368) | Enriched soil microbial communities from Old Woman Creek wetland in Ohio, USA - Methanotroph_Enrichment_5 (SPAdes) (version 2) | ecosystem: Environmental > Terrestrial > Soil > Wetlands...
CTTTGACCGCGCCGAAAAATTCTGCCTTTTGAAATCAATGAATGAGAAGTATTATACTTTCGGAGAGTATAAGGAGCTTATCAAGGAAAATCAGACTGATAAAGACGGGAATCTCACGTTTATTTATACTTCGAATGTTGAAGATCAACACAGTTATATTCAGAATGCACAGGAACGCGGCTACGATATCCTGGTACTCGACGGTCCTGTTGATAACCATTTTATAAATTCGCTGGAGCAGAAATTTGAGAAGAGCCATTTTGTACGTGTTGATGCCGAAGTCGCTGACAAACTGATCAAAAAAACAGATGATCTTCCTTCGAAACTAAGCGAAGAACAAACCAAGCAGCTGACCGAATTATTTGAACAACAGGTTAATAAAGCGATTTATCATATTTCGGTTGAGAACCTGGGCGAAAACGATTCGCCGGTTACTGTAACCCAGAATGAGTTCATGCGTCGTATGAAGGATATGTCGGCAATGGGGGGTGGTCAGTATTCGTTTATGGGAAACATGCCCGACAGCTACAACCTGGTTCTTAACTCGAACCATAAGCTGATGAACCAGTTACTTGTTACCGAAGATCAGGAAGTCAAAGTAAAAATGATCAAACAATTAATTGATCTTGCCCTTCTTTCGCAAAACCTGCTGAAAGGCGAAGCATTAACAGGATTCATTAAACGCAGCGTTGATATCATTAAGTAAAATATTACTTTTGATAAACCATAAATCCAATCCACAACTAATACAACTAAGAGATGAAAAAATCATGGATTATTATTGGCAGCATTATACTTCTGGGTGTAATTCTGTTGCTTTCAATTCCTGGCACTTACAATAAACTCGTGAGTTCGGAGGAAAATGTGAACAAGAAATGGGCCGATGTTCAGGGCGCATATCAGCGCAGATCTGATCTTATCCCAAACCTTGTGAGCACCGTTAAAGGGTATGCCAAATTTGAACAGGAAACCCTGATTAAAGTAATAGAACAACGTGCCGCTGCTACCAAGCCTACCATTAATCTTGATGCTACCAAGCTCAATGCCAATACGCTTGCACAATTTCAGAAATCACAGGACGAACTGGGTTCTGCCTTAGGTAGGTTATTAGTTACCGTTGAAAAATATCCCGATCTGAAAGCCAACCAGAACTTCCTTCAGTTGCAGGCACAACTCGAAGGAACGGAGAACCGTATAAATGTTGAGAGACGAAATTTTAACGAGGCCGTCCAGACGTTTAATTCCCAGTTGAGACGTTTCCCTACGAACATTATGGCTGGTTTATTCGGATTTTCAAAAAAGCCATATTTCGAAGCCCAGGCAGGTGCTGAAGAAGCTCCTAAAGTAGCGTTCTAGGTTCGACTTAAGCCAAAACGTTTTTCAGATCATGAAAATAAGATCAGTATCAGACTTATTTTCCCGACCAGATTTAATACAATCTTGTCTTTGTTTCCTGGTTATTCATCAGGATAAACTGAACACTAACTCCAGATGGGAATAACCATCGGAATTAATTTTAAAGAAGCCAGGTGTGAGAAAACAGGAGTTATTATTGGAAGGTTTACTTAAATCAAATACTCTGTGTTCTTGCTTCCGGCTTCTTTTTTCATATTCAACTACAGATAAAGTAATCGAATCGATTAAATAAATTTTCAACATGCCAAATGCAAGTAATTTTTTTACAGTTGCTCAACAAGAAGACATCCGACAGGCCATTATGAATGCCGAGTTGGATACTTCGGGCGAAATAAGGGTACATATCGAAAACACATGCAAGGATGAGGTGATGGACCGGGCACTGGTAATCTTCAAAAAGCTCGGAATGGAAAAGACCTCAAGCCGTAATGGTGTTCTTATTTACCTGGCTGTTAAAAACCGTAAATTTGCCATCATCGGTGATGAAGGTATACATGCTGCGGTAACTGAGAATTTCTGGGATAACATTAAAAACAAAATGCTCAACCATTTCAGAGAAAACCGGTTTACAGAGGGTTTGATTGAAGCTATCGGAGAAACAGGCACTCAGCTAAAGAAATATTTTCCGCACAAGACCGACGATGTGAATGAACTTTCGGATGAAATTTCATTTAATTAATCAATACATCCCGCGCAAAACAATCAAATCATTTTAAATTTTCACTTATGAAATCCGGTAATTATAATAAAGTCTTACTTCTCTTCACAATTTTTCTTTTACAGACCGGAATTAGTTTTGCACAGGGAAGCATTCCTGCCAGGCCTGATCCTCCCCACCTTGTAAATGATTTTGCAAACATATTGAGCCCGGATCAGGTACAAAGCCTTGAATCGAAACTAGTTGCTTTTAATGACTCAACTTCAGTACAGATAGCAGTGGTAATCGTTCCTACGCTGGATGGATACGAGAAGGCAGACTATGCGCAGCAGCTTGGTCAGAAATGGGGTGTTGGCGGCAGCAAATTCAATAACGGTTTCGTTATTCTGGTCAAGCCAAAATCCGCTTCCGAAAATGGTGAAGCGTTTATCGCCACAGGATATGGTGTTGAGCAATTTGTTCCGGATGCCACCAGCTATGACATTGTTAACAATGAAATGATCCCGCATTTCAAGCAAAACGATTATTACGGGGGAATCAATGCGGCTTCTGATGTTTTGATTTCCCTGGTAAAAGGTGAATTCAAGGCCGACAGTTATGGCAAATCGAAAAAAGCCGGAAAATCGGTTTTTATTATCCTTACCATTATAATAGTGATCGTTCTTCTTATATCCCGCAACAACAATAATCATCATACTATTAACCGCACAGGTTCGGGTGCTCCTCTTTTATTTCCCTGGTTAATGATGGGAGGCTTTGGCAGTGGCAGTGGCAGCGGCAGCGGCGGAGGATTCGGTGGCGGAGGAGGAGGATTCGGCGGCTTTGGCGGAGGTGGATTTGGTGGCGGTGGTGCCGGAGGCAGCTGGTAGGTTGGCTAATAAATCCAGTCACAAAATAAATTATATTCCGTAAATCGTATATCGTAGATAACTCAAGTGTTTCAAATTAATTTTAAAGGGATGACGACATCAGTCTTCCCTTTTTTCTTTTCGGTTTTTGACACACAAAATGAATGTTTTGTCGTAAAACATACCTGGTTTCGGAAAAACTTATTCCATTTAATGAAGATATAGCTTTGACTTCAATATATAATTTAGTATTATACAATTAATTTATTCAGGTATTTATATACTTAAATCCGATAATAATATTTTCTATTTAGAATAGTTATAGATACTGTATTCAATTCAAATACTGTATTTTATAAGATTTTTATAAACAAATTACTTATTTAGACTAATTCCAAACTACTCAAATACCTAAAAAACTAAAAAAATAGTGTTGTTTACAGATGGCTAATTAACTAAATTCGCTGTGCTGTGAAATGAATTACAAGTTTTACCTAAAGCATGATAAAAAACTTACTTTCCGGATTACCTTCTTTCTTTTTTAAATCATAAACGACATTCGTGTGCACAACAAGAATGTGCGACGTATTGTCATTTTATATACCTCATTAATCAGTACACACGTATGCATCTACAAGCATCCTATAAACAGAAACTGATAACATTTAAACTGACAGCGCCGTTGATCCTACTAATGGCCGGTATACTTTTAAGTTCAGTTTCGGAAGCACAAAATAAAGGCAAGGAGATTTTCGAAAAGAACTGCGCCGTTTGTCATAAGCTGACGCAGGAAAAACTGGTTGGTCCTGGTCTTAAAGACATAAGCCAGAGGCATGACAAAGCCTGGCTGAAGAAGTTTATCCCTGCATCACAGGATATGGTGAAAGCCGGAGATAAAGCTGCCGTGAAGGTTTTCAACGATAACAATAAAATACCTATGCCGGATCATAAATTCCTGTCGGATGATGATCTCAACCAGCTTATTACTTACATTGAAACTTACAAACCGACCGAGGCCAGGAAAGTTACCGTCGATATCACCAAAAAAGACGGTTTCAGCCGAGATGATATGCTCCGTGGCGAAAGACTCTTTTACGGCGTTCTGCCTTTCGAAAAAGGGAAAACGATAAATTGTGTATCATGCCATGCTGTAATCGCAACCGACTCACTGAACTTCAATCCGTCAGCATCTGATCTTGCCAAAGCCTGGCAGGAGCCCAATGGCACTAATCTTTACCAGGTACTTAATGAGCCTACCTCGACTAAAATGGCAGAAGTTCACAAAGGCCTGCAGCTATCAGATAAAGAAATCTATGATATCTCAGCTTTCCTTTCGGGAGTCGGCAAGAAGGGGATAATATGGGAAGGGACTTTCCCAGCCAGGTTGTTGCTTTTTCTTTTCCTTGGCTTGCTTATGGCACTTGCCCTTGCAGACCTGATATGGTTTAAAAAAGTGAAACACCGCATTATACATGTACTTGTTATTATTGTCGGACTTTCCGTTCATGGCACACTGGTTGTACAGGAAGCGATAAAACTTGGCCGCACAAAGAATTATATGCCTGATCAGCCCATAAAATTCTCACATAAAGTGCATGCCGGTCAGAATAAGATAGAATGTCAATATTGTCACTCCATCGCATCTTATAGTAAGTCGGCAGGGATTCCATCAGCTAACCTATGCATGAACTGCCACAAAGTAGTCGTTGCCGGTTCACGGTCAGGAAAATTTGAAATCAGGAAAATATACAGGGCTGTGGAATCGGGAACACCGATTGAATGGATTCGGGTACACAATCTGCCAGATCACGTATTTTTCAGCCATGCACAACATGTGGGTGCTGGTAAAGTGAAATGCCAGACATGCCACGGACCGGTTGAAACCATGGATCTTGTAAAACAGGTCTCAGACCTCTCGATGGGCTGGTGTGTAAATTGTCACCGCAATACAGGGATACAGGCTAACACAAACAAATATTACGAAAACTTCAAGGCGATTCACGACGATGCAAAAGCCGGCAAGAAGATTACAGTTGAACGCCTTGGCGGAATTGATTGCGCAAAATGTCATTACTAATAACTGTCTTTATTTGGTCAGTAATAAAAATAAAAAAAAAGAACCTTTTATTCTCCTTTATATAAATGGAAAAGAAATATTGGAAAAGCCTTGAAGAGCAGGCTAACCTGCCCGTAACGAATCCAGGTCAGAAAGATATAGATGCATCACGATCATTGCTCAACCTGATTGATGAAGAAATTGACGGCAAACCTTCCTCGCGGCGAAACTTCCTGAAATTCTGCGGATTCAGTTTTGCTACGGCAGCCATTGCTACAAGTTGCAAAAACCCGGTTCAGACAGCAATTCCATACCTCAACAAACCGGAAGAAGTTACGCCTGGCATGGCTAATCATTATGCTTCAACCTATTTCGACGGGCAGGATTATAATGGAATACTTGTAAAAGTACGCGACGGCCGCCCGATAAAGATTGAAGGAAATGACCTTTCATCGATCAGTAAAGGTGCCACAAGTGCCCGTGTACAAGGATCTGTATTAAGCTTGTATGACGATGGCTCACGTTTCAAATCACCATTAATTGGAGGAAAAGCAACCAACTGGAATATGCTCGATGTTGAAGTTTCGTCGAAACTGGCAGCAGCAGCCGTCGCTGGCAAAAACATAGCACTTGTTACTTCAACCATTATCAGTCCTTCTACCCTTTCGGTGATTGATGAGTTTAAGAAAAAGTACCCTACGAGCAAACATATAACGTATGATGCAGTTTCCGCGTCAGCACTGCTTCAGGCCAACAATCTGACTTTTGGCTTACAAACCATTCCTGATTATTATTTTGATAAAGCAGACGTAATTGTAAGTTTTGACGCTGATTTCCTGGGCACATGGCTTATGCCGGTTGAATTCACCCGCCGTTTTGCTGCCAGCCGCAGACTCAACAAAGAAAAACGCACTCTTTCGCAACTCACTGTTTTTGAATCGGGAATGTCACTAACCGGCGCCAATTCTGATTACCGGTTCCCTATAAAACCCAGCCAGCAGGCCTCTGTAATTTTAAGCCTGTATAATGAAATAGCCAAATCTACCGGTGGTACAACATACAATGCTCCTGCACCTGTCATTGACGTAACCAAACTTGCTCAAAAACTACTGGGAGCAAAAGGGAAGTCTATTGTGGTTTGCGGGATAAATAATACGAGTTTGCAAATTGTTGTAAACGCTATCAATACGATGCTGCAGAATTATGGCAATACCATTGATTTTGTGGCCGCACTTAATATCCGCAAAGGAATTGATGAAGATATGGCCGGCCTTGTCAATGAAATGAACGAAGGCAAAACCGGGGCTGTTATTTTTTATAATGTCAATCCTGTTTACAATTACAGCGATCCGAAATCATTTCAGGAAGGTCTGCAAAAAGTTGATCTTTCTGTAAGCTTTGCGAATGCCATGGATGAAACTGCTGCCATATGCAAAGTAGTTGCACCCGATCATCATTATCTTGAATCGTGGAACGATGCTGAACCTAAGAAAGGCATTTACAGTCTTCAGCAGCCAACTATTCGCAACATTTATGATACCCGACAGGCACAGGACAGTTTGCTCAGATGGGCCGGCAACACTACATCCTTTAATGCATACCTGAAACAATACTGGCAGCAGAATTTCAAAGGAAAACAATCAGAATTCACTTTAGTTGCCGATTTCTGGAATTATGCCCTGCAACGGGGTGTTTTTGAGCAGCCTGTTAACTCTGAACAACCCTCATTTTCTGCCCAGCCTATAGCTGAAGCGGCAATTAAAGCTGCAGCAGTAAAATCTAATGAAACTGAACTGGTATTTTATGAAACTATCGCCTTAGGCAACGGACTTCATACCAATAATCCCTGGATGATGGAAATGCCTGATCCGATTTCGAAAGTGTGCTGGGACAATTTTGCCGCTATCTCGCCAAAAATGGCAGAAAAACTTGGTATAACCACAGGTGATATGCTAAAACTTGCCGATGGTTTTGAACTGGTTGCCTTTATACAACCGGGCCAGGCTGAAGGAACTGTATCCATTGCATACGGATATGGTCGCTCCAAAGCAGGAAAAGTAGCCGAAGGAGTGGGTGTAAACGTATTTCCATTCATAAAAATGGAAGGAGGCAACCGTCAGGCTTTCATGGCAACCTCATCAGTGGCTAAAACAGGCAAAAAATACAACCTCGCCTCAACTCAGACACATCATTCGATGGAAGGACGCGATATTGTCCGCGAAACTACGCTTACCGAATGGCAGGAAAAACCAAATTCAGGCAACGAAATGCACGACAAGTTTGAAAAGGAACATCAAACCTTGTATCATGAAGTAGTTTACGAAGGTCATCACTGGGGAATGTCAATTGATCTGAATGCTTGTACCGGTTGCAGTGCATGTGTAATTGGATGTCAGGCCGAGAATAATGTACCGGTCATTGGCAAGGAGCAGGTCGCTCTGACGCGAATTATGCATTGGATCAGGATGGACAGGTATTATTCGGATGAAACAGCGAATCCTTCGGTATACTTTCAACCGGTAATGTGCCAGCATTGCGATAATGCGCCTTGTGAAAATGTCTGCCCTGTTTCCGCAACTAACCACAGCCACGAAGGACTTAACCAGATGGCCTATAACCGTTGCATAGGCACCAAATATTGTATTAACAACTGTCCGTATAAAGTGCGTCGTTTTAACTGGTTCCGCTATGCAACCAACGACGCTTTCGATTACAATATGAACAGTGATATTGGTCGGATGGTGCTTAACCCGGATGTAACTGTCCGTGAGCGTGGTGTGGTCGAAAAATGCTCTTTCTGCGTTCAGAGAATCCAGGAGAAAAAACTACAGGCTAAGCTTGAGAATCGTCCACTTGCCGATGGTGAAATCCAGACTGCATGCATGCAGGTTTGCCCGGCAGGAGCAATTATTTTTGGCGATAAAAACAATACGCAAAGTAAACTTATTGATCTGATTGCTGATCAGCGTAATTATAATCTGCTTGAAGAAATCCATACACTTCCTGCTGTCAATTATCTCACAAAAGTGCGTAACAGGGATGAAGAAACCAATAAGGCTTGACAATAAGATCATTCACAACGGAGCAGTTCTATCAAAGCATAATATTAACTTGCAATACCTTATAAAATATGTATAAAGCTGAAGTACGAGGTCCGCTGATTCTGGGAAACAAGGATTACCGCCAGATCACCAGCGACATCATTGCGCCGATTGACAATAAAACTCCCGGCTGGTGGAAAGTAGCTATGGCTGTGGCTGTAACAATGGCGAGTATCGGATTTTTCGCATTGTACTACACTGTGCGCTATGGTATAGGTACATGGGCTGTAAACAATTCTGTCGCCTGGGGCTGGGAAATCATCAATTTTGTTTGGTGGATTGGTATCGGGCATGCCGGAACAGCGTTCTCGATATTCCTGCTTATACTGAGGCAAAAATGGCGTACCTCAATTAACCGTGCGGCCGAAGCAATGACAGTTTTTGCTGTTGGATGTGCCGCTGTATTTCCCGCTATTCACATGGGTCGTGTATGGCTGGCATTCTTTATTTTCCCTTATCCCAATACCCGCGGTCCACTCTGGGTTAACTTCAACTCTCCTTTATTCTGGGACTTTATTGCCATCAGCGCTTATTTACTCATTTCAGCTTCATTCTGGTACTTCGGAATGGTTCCTGATTTTGCGTCTATCCGCGACAGGGCCAAAACCAAAATCAAAAAAGCCGTTTATGGTGCGCTGGCATTTGGCTGGACCGGTTCCACCAAAGAATGGATGCGTTACGAAGGCTTAAGTTATGTACTTGGAGGTATAGCTGCCGTTTTAGTAGTTTCAGTGCACTCCATTGTAGCTACTGACTTTGCCACTTCTGTAATCCCCGGCTGGCACACCACTATATTCCCTCCATATTTTGTAGTTGGAGCTATTTTCTCAGGTTTTGCCATGGTTATGACCCTCATGATTATTATCCGCAAATATTATCACCTCGAAGAATATGTTACGGATTCCCATTTGAATGCAATAGCAAAAATCCTGGTTTTTATCTCCCTTATCATGGGTACAGCGTATACCACCGAAGTATTTATGGCCTGGTACAGTGGTAATCCATACGAAATGTTTACCTTTTTTCACAATCGGATTACAGGTGATTACACTTTCATGTTCTGGGCCATGGTTATCTGCAATGCGATAATTCCCCAGCTGATGTGGTCAAAGAAAATACGAAGTAATATCACCGTACTGTTTATCATTTCAATCATCATCAACATAGGGATGTGGTACGAACGATTCAATATCGTAGTTACTTCCCTGGCAAAGGACTACCTGCCTTCGTCCTGGGCTACCTATTCACCTACCTGGGTCGAAATTGGAATTTTTATCGGGACATTAGGCATTTTTGCTTCCGGAGTACTGACTTTCTTCCGCTTCCTGCCTATGATTGCTATCAGCGAAGTAAAGAGCGTGCTGAAACCAACTGAGATTATAGAAAAACATTAAAATACCGGATCAACTATGAGCGCAACACATATAATAGGAGTATTCGACAGCAAACATGACCTGCTGATGGGTATTGAGGGGGCCAAAAGTAAAAACTTCACTATCGAAGAAATATACACACCCTACCCGGTTATGGAAGCAATGGATGCTTTAAGACGGAAATCGAGATTTACCACAGCTGCTTTTATTTACGGTGCTGTCGCAGTTGTTGGAGTGCTTTCGTTTCTATACTGGACTTCGGTGATCGACTGGCCGATAAATTACGGTGGAAAACCAACAAACACATTCCCTTCATTTATTATTATTACGCTGGTGCTTACCATCCTGACAGTTACCATCCTGAGTTTGTTTACATTTTCACTGAAAGCCCGCATCTACCCGGGTAAAAAGTATTTCCTTCCCGACGAAAGGTCAACAGATGATAAGTTTATTGTTCTGTTCGATAAGAGGACTGCCGGAGCAGGATTTGAAGCTATATCCTCTGCATTGAAAGCAAGCGGTGCATCGGAAGTTTATGAAAAGGAATTTTAGAAATGATACGTAAAAAATACATTCAAATGGGTTACTTCAGTAAAGCCCCGGTCAGATATACAGCGGCTCTTGTCCTTTCGTCATTAATACTGGCTTCCTGCGACCGGACACGTGTTCAGAAAGGATACGAGTATTTCCCGGATATGGCTCGATCGCTGGCTTATGAATCGTATTCGCCTGACAAAGCTATGAGCAACGGGATTACGATGCAGCTGCCGGTTTTAGGTTCCATCCCCCGCGAAATGATTCCATACCAATACCCGGCAACTCCCGAAGGCCGTACACAAGCCGGGAAGGAACTCATCTGTAAATTCGAAGCTAGCGAAGCTAACCTTGCCAGGGGAAAAGAGATGTTTACCATATACTGCCAGGACTGTCATGGTGTTGGTGGTAAGGGTGACGGTCATTTGTACACAAGTGGGAAATATACTGTGCAACCTGCCTCACTGGTTTCGGAACGTATGCTGGCAGCACCCATCGGCGAAGTATTTCATGTGATCACCATGGGATGGAATGTCATGGGAGCTCACGGACCTCAGATAAGACCAGACGATCGTTGGATGATTGCCCTTTACGTTAAGAATACTCTTCAAAAGAACTCTAAATAAGCTTCCGTGTATGGATACCAACGTTATTTTTTCGAAGAAATTTAATTATATAACCTACAGTCTGATGGCACTTGGGGTTATAGGGCTGATTTATGGTTTTCTTACTGATACTCACCGGACCTGGGCCAACCTGCTGATGGATAATTACTATTTTCTTTCGTTAGCTATAGGAGCCGCGTTCTTTTTCAGTCTGCAGTATATCACACAATCAGGGTGGTCGGCCATGTTCAGACGTATCCCGGAAGCTATAATGGCTTTCATTCCTTACTCTGCTGTTATCATGCTGATTCTTTATTTCGGATTGCATGATATATACCAGTGGTCAAATCCTGACATTGTTGCCCACGACGAATTACTCGCTCATAAATCGCCTTACCTGAATATTCCATTCTTTATGATCAGGATAGTGATATTTTTTGCTGCATGGATATTGCTCACCAGATACCTGCGTAAGCTTTCGCTTCAGGAAGATGCCCTTGGCGGCCTGGTCATGTTCGAAAGAATGGAGTTCTGGTCGAAAGTGTTTATTTTTGTATTGGCCCTGACTTTCTCAATGGCTTCTTTCGACTGGATCATGTCGATTGACGCACGCTGGTTCAGCACCATTTTTGCTTTCAAGAACTTTGGCGCTGCTTTTTACCATGGCTCATCACTGATAGCTCTTATTGCAATAATTTTGCACAAGAAAGGCTATTTTACAGATATGAACGAATACCACCTCCTGGATTTCTCCCGATACATATTCATATTAAGTATCATCTGGGGATACTTGTATTTCTCGCAGTTTGCACTGATATGGTTCGGAAATATTCCGGAAGAAACCATTTATTACGCAAAGCGTTGGGATAATGGCTGGGTAATATTTGTCTTTATTAACTTTGCTATCAACTGGTTCATCCCATTTATCGGGTTGCTGCCACAGAAACTGGATAAGAATATCAACTTCGTTTACTTCATCTGTATTCTTCTGCTCATTGGCTTGTATTCCGATGTTTATGAGCAGGTAATGCCTGATTTCCTGAAATCACCCTCAATCGGGATTATTGAAATAGGGGTTTTTGCCGGATTGTCAGGATTGTTCCTTTTCGCCTTTGGCAAAGCACTTGCGAAAGCACCGTTAATAGCAAAAAACCATCCATACCTGGAAGAAAGCATACATCACCAGATACATTGATATTTTGCAACTTGAATGAAATAAGTCACAAGATAAATTATTACAGGTTTGAGAGGGGCAATAGGATTGATTAAAGGAAAGTGGTTGTAAGAAAACTTCGAAACAAGCCGGAAGTCATTTCCTGGTAAACAATAGACCGCTAAATTTTGTTAATAAAGAGTTAAATTGAAGCAGAAGTAACTATTGCCCTTTACTTTCTGGTTTATTTTAAACCAATTGAGTTTGAAACATTAGAATTGAATAAAGTTAAAATTGTACTGAAAATGAAAAAAACCTTAGTGTGGTTCGCACTGCCGGTACTGCTGGCAGTTTTGCTTTTTTATTCCAACAGAGCATCAGCAGAAAAAGCAAAGGATCTGGAAGTCGGTATTACAGAACATCTTGATGAATACGTTCCTTCTGATATCTTTTTAACAGACCAGAACGGAAAACTGGTAAATCTGAAACAACTGATTAATAAACCGACTGTTCTTTGTTTTGTTTATTACCGCTGTCCGGGGATCTGCAGCCCGCTTATGAACGGGCTGGCAGAAGTTATGGAACAAACAGGCATGGCACTTGGCAAAGATTACCAGGCAATTACCATTAGTTTCGATAGCCGCGAAACCACCGACCTGGCTCAAAAGAAAAGAAATACATACCTGAAAAAGCTTAAAGGTCTGGATGGTTCCGGATGGATATTTATGACCGGAGACAGTGCAAATATTGCGAAAGCAACGAAAGCACTTGGATTTGGCTTTAAAATGATTAATAATGAGTTTATACACGAAGGCGCACTGATCATGATCAGTCCTGAAGGTAAAATCACACGATATCTCAAAGGTATCAGTTTCATACCTTTTGAATTCAAACTTGCACTTATTGAAGCTTCACAAGGAAAATCAGCACCTACTATAATCAAAGTACTTAAATTCTGCTATGCGTATGACCGGAAAACGGAACACTATTCGCTGGATGTAACACGAATAACCGCCGCCTTAACAATAATTATCGCCATTTCACTGCTCTTGTACCTCCTTATCCGTGGCCGCAGAAAAAACTCAAAATCAGTTAACCAATAATCAGACAACAATACATGACCGGAAATTTCACAACTCATCGGATGCCCAGTTACCTTGAATACCAGGGGAAGTACACAGGTATCCGCTCCTGGATTTTATCGACCGACCACAAACGGATAGCGTTGCTATATTTGTATTCCCAACTGTTTTTCTTCCTGGCCGGGGTGGTAATGGGCATCTTTATGAAACTTGAACTCATTGCTCCTGGGAGACAGATCATGGGACCTGCGACCTATAATGCCTTATTTACGGTGCATGGATTAACCATGATATTTCTTTTTATTATTCCAGGTCTTGCTGCATCGTTCGGTAACTTCATGATACCCATAATGATTGGCGCCAAAGATGTTGCCTTCCCGAGATTAAACCTCTTCTCATGGTACTTATTCATTTTGGGCGCAACAATAATTCTTGTAGGAATTTTTACCGGCGATGGTCCACCAGATACCGGCTGGACCTTTTATGCTCCTTACAGTCTGAAAACCAATACGAACGTAGTGTTAACTGTGTTCGGTGCATTTGTACTCGGATTTTCATCCATACTTACCGGACTTAATTTTCTGGTGACGATTCACCGCATGAGGGCACCAGGAATGGGATTCTTCAGAATGCCACTCTTTATCTGGTCATTATACGGCACAGCATGGATACAACTTTTGGCAACCCCGGTAATCGGAATTACTTTTTTAATGATTGCTGCTGACCGATTGTTTAATATTGGCTTTTTCGATCCTGCCCAGGGCGGCGATCCCTTATTATATCAGCATCTTTTCTGGATTTACTCGCATCCGGCTGTTTATATTATGATCTTGCCGGCGATGGGAGCAATTACTGAAATTATTATAACCTTCTCGCACCGTACCGTATTCGGTTATAAAGCTATAGCTTTATCCAGTCTTGCGATTGCATTTGTAGGATACCTTGTGTGGGGTCATCATATGTTCACAGCAGGTATGAGTGAGATCGCCCGACTTATATTTTCTTTTCTGACCTTCCTTGTAGCGATTCCAAGTGCGATTAAAGTGTTTAACTGGACAGCAACTATGTATAAAGGGTCTATTTCTTTGGAACCACCTTTCTGGTGGGCAATGGCTTTTATTTTCGTTTTTATGATTGGCGGGCTTACAGGGCTTGTACTTGGAAGCTTATCAACCGATGTGCATTTAACCGATACGATGTTTGTAGTTGCTCACTTTCATTATATTGTATTCGGTGGTGCCGGCTTAGCTTTTTTCGCTGCCTTGCATTACTGGTATCCGAAAATGTTTGGGAAGATGTATAATAAGAAAGTGGCTAACAGAGGTTTGCTTTTATTGTTTATTGGTTTCAATGTGCTGTATTTCCCTATGTTCATCCTTGGCTATATGGGTCAGCCACGCCGTTATTACGATTACCTTCCGCAATTTGCCACGGCTAACCTGATTTCGACCATAGGCTCATGGATATTGGCAACGGCGCTGATTATAATTATTGTAAATCTTCTCCGCGCAAGAAAAGGAACTCCTGAAGAAATTGACGATCCCTGGGGCGGCCGGACACTGGAATGGAAAACACAGTCACCTCCTCCACTCGAAAATTTTGAAGACATACCCATAATCAGTCATGAACCCTATGATTTAATTTCAAAACAGAGAGTAGATGGAACAAAGTAACGTAGCGCACACAGATCATTTCGATCCGACTGCATCAAAACTAGGTATGTGGCTGTTTATCTTTACCGAGATATTACTTTTCGGCGGACTTTTTATTGTCTATTCAGTTTACCGGTATAAACACCCGGTTGAATTTCACCTGGCTCACCTGGAACTCGATGTAACAATTGGATTTATCAATACAATCATTTTGCTGGTAAGCAGTATGACCGTGGCAATGTCGATTACCGCTATGCAACTGGGAAATAAAAAGCTTAGCCTGATCCTATTGGCAATAACGCTTTTACTGGCATTGGCATTCCTGGTTAATAAATATTTCGAATGGGGCGCTAAAATACATCACGATATTTACCCCGGAAGCGAATTCCTGATGAGCCTAAGCAAAGGAGATATGCTTTTCTTCGGACTATACTTCTTCATGACAGGTCTCCATGCATTGCATATCATTGTGGGGATGGTCTTATTAAGTGTAATTTTTGTAAAAGTCAAAAACGGATCGGTTAATCAAAATCGCGTTTCACTCCTCGAAAACGGAGGATTATACTGGCACCTTGTCGATTTGATCTGGATTTTCCTGTTCCCATTGTTCTATCTAATCCATTAAACCCTATGAGCGAACATAAAAACCATATTTCAACCTATAAATCACATATCGTAGTATTGCTCTGCCTTGTGTTGCTTACCATACTCACCGTAACAATTACCAGTGTACACCTCGGCCCTTACAACACTACTGCAGCAATGGTTATAGCTTCAATTAAAGCGTCCATTGTTCTACTCTACTTTATGCACCTGAAGTTCGACGAAAAAATATTCCGCTTCATGGTTACCCTTGTTATCGCCATTTACCTGGTGGTGATCATCATTACATTTTTTGATTATTTATACCGTTAAACAATATGTTCTCAGGATACTCAAACTTTTCGGGAGGAGTAGATACCGCTTTTGCTATAATTGTTGGCATTTCTCTCTTTTTCCTTATCGGAATTACAACTGTAATTATAGTTTTTCTTGTAAAATACAACAAGAAAAAAAACCCTGTTGCTTCTGAAATAGAAGGAAGCAACAAGTTAGAAATCATCTGGACCGTTATCCCGGTAATAATTGTATTATTCATGTTCTGGCTGGGATGGAGTTCATATATACCCGAACGCAAGGTTCCTGCAGATGCCATGAAAATAAAAGTTACCGCTCAGATGTGGAGCTGGCGTTTTGAATATGAAAACGGAATTGTTGAAGATACACTCTATGTCCCGGTGAATAAAGCGGTTGTGTTAAATATGACTTCAGTAGATGTTATACATAGCTTGTATATTCCGGCATTCAGGATAAAAACAGATGTGGTTCCCGGCAAAGATAATTTCATGTGGTTTAAATCACTGGTGCCTGGTTCGTATGATCTCTTCTGTGCTGAATATTGCGGGTTGCGGCATTCGTATATGGGAACTATTGTTAAAGTGGTTGACCAGCGCACATTTGATAATTGGTATGCCGCCGGTCCTGTAAAACCCGATTCGGCCCTGGCTGCAACGCCTGGTGCCGAGGGTAAATTGCTGGTCGAACAAAAAGGTTGTATTGCCTGCCATTCGGCCGACGGAACAAAAATTGTAGGACCATCCTACAAAGGCATATTCGGACATAAAGTCACCGTTGAAACCAATGGCAAGGATCGCGAAATTACTGTTGATGAGGCTTATATTAAAAAATCCATCCTTGACCCCGAAGCTGATGTGGTAAAAGGATTTACGAAAGGCTCCATGGTATCCTATAAAGGGCAGTTGAATGATGAGCAAATTGATAAAATCGTTGAATACATTAAAACCTTAAGTGAAGAAAAAAAATAGCCCGGGCGAACTGCTCAAGATTATCAACGAACTGGGAAAAGTAAGAATTTCGGTACCTGTTGCGTTTACAACCTTCACTGGCTATATACTTAGCCACGGCAAATTTGACCGTGGCTTTGTTTTGCCTTTTATCGGCATCTTCCTGCTTGCCTGCGGAGCTTCTGCATTTAACCAACTCCAGGAAACAGAAACTGACCGGATAATGAAACGAACCGCCGGGAGGCCACTCCCTTCAGGCCGCATCAGCAAAGCAGGAGCCCTGATTATTGCATTGGTGTACTTTATTTCCGGCTGTCTTGTTCTTTATTTCGGACCAGGATTGCTGACACTGCTGGTAGGTGTTTCGACTTTTATCTGGTACAACCTCATCTACACTCCGTTAAAAAGAGTAACTGCTTTTGCCGCTGTTCCCGGATCAATGGTTGGGGCGCTGCCTCCGCTTGCCGGCTGGGTAGCCGGGGGAGGAAGTCTTACTGATCCAAGGGCGCTGGCGTTAGGATTTTTTTTCTTTATGGGCCAGATACCCCATTTCTGGCTCTTGTTACTGAAACTGGGCAAACAATACGAAAGTGCAAACCTGCCTTCACTTACACAACTTCTTTCAGATGAACAGATCAAGAGATTAACTTTTGTATGGATTGCGGCTACGGCAGTCTCCGCCCTGGCATTGCCTCTTTTCAGATTACAGAATAAAATCTGGAGCATCTCACTGATCATTCTGTTATCAGCTGCATTGATCATAATATTTATTCCGCTGCTTAACCGTAAAAAACCTTTCGATGTCGGAAAGTCATTTGTACTGATAAATGTGTACTACCTTTTCATCATGCTGGTGATGATAGCTGACCGTTTGGTCTGAATTCATCCTACAAACCCAATTTTCGCATTCCCAAAACCCGATACAAGCAGTCTGTTTTTGCCTGACAAATATTCCTATTCTGAACACATACAGATTCTTTTATTTGTACCTGGAAAAATAATAGTACCTTTAATCATGCATTCATAACCCTTTAGATCTAAGTAATATGGACCCAATTGAACCCGGATTAAACAACGTTTACTACCCTTCGAAAGAAGTAGTAAAGAGAGCCATAGTTAAAGACTACGATTCATTGTATAAAAAATCAATCGAAAACAGGGAAGAGTTCTGGGCCACGGAGGCCAAACGCCTGGATTGGTATAAAAAGTGGGATAAGGTACTGGACGACAGCAACAAACCGTTTTATAAATGGTTCACCGGCGGACAGATTAATATCATTCATAATGCCCTCGACAGGCATCAGAAGAATGCTACCCGAAATAAAATGGCCATTATCTGGGAAGGTGAACCGGGTGATGTACGTACGTATTCCTACCATGCTTTGAACCGTGAAGTAACCAAGTTTTCGAATGTTCTTCGTGCTATGGGAGCAAAAAAAGGTGAAGTAGTAACGATTTATATGCCTCAGATTCCGGAACTTGTTATTGCCATGCTTGCCTGTGCCAAGATTGGCGCTGTACACAGCGTGGTGTATGGCGGTTATAGTGTGGAAGCGCTTGCCGAACGTATTGAAGATGCTAAGAGCCGTATACTGCTCACCGCCGATGGCGGTTTCAGGCGGGGAAAAGCAACAAAGCTCAAAACCATTGCCAACGAAGCCATGCAGCGATCGGCAACTATTGAAGTATGCATTACTGTAAAACGTACAGGCGAGGAATGCTACATGGAAAATGACCGTGATTTCTGGTATCACGACCTGATGGGAATGCCACTGGCAACTACCCGCTGCTGTACCGAAAAAACCAATGCCGAAGATCCGCTGTTTATCCTTTACACCTCAGGAACTACTGGTAAACCCAAAGGACTTGTTCATACGCATGGCGGATATTCCGTTTATACTTCGACCACACACAGGTATGTATTCGATATTAAACCTGAAGACCGGTGGTGGTGCGCTGCCGATCCCGGATGGATTACAGGCCACAGTTACATTGTTTATGGCCCTTTGATCAACGGGGCAACCATTATGATGTACGAAGGTGCTCCCAACCACCCTTATCCTAACCGCTGGTGGTCGATGATCGAAAAATACGGCATTAACATACTTTATACCTCTCCTACTGCCATACGGGGACTGATGCGTTTCGGGTCATCCTGGGCCGACCGTCACGACCTGAGTTCACTGAGGTTGCTTGGCTCCGTGGGCGAGCCTATCAATCCCGAAGCCTGGAAGTGGTATTACGAAGTTATCGGCAAAAGCCGATGCCCGATTATGGATACCTGGTGGCAAACGGAAACAGGAGGCTTTATGATTACTCCCTTTCCTGTAACACCGCTAAAACCCGGATCAGCCACAAAACCGTTCTTCGGCATTGAAGTTGCTATTGTTGATGAGCATGGCGTGGAAGTTAAAACAGGCGAAGAGGGCAACCTGGTAATCCAAAGTCCATGGCCCGGCATGGCCCGAACAATCTTAGGCGATCCCGACAGGTATGTTGAAAAATACTGGCATAAATATGCAAAGCAAGGATGGTACTTAGCTGGTGACTCGGCCCGGAAGGACGAAGATGGCTATTACTGGATCATTGGCCGTATTGATGATGTGATCAAAGTAAGCGGATACCGGCTTGGCTCGGCAGAAATTGAAAGTGCCCTTGTAAGTCACCCGATGGTAACGGAAGCGGCTGCCGTCGCACTTCCCGATGAACTGCGCGGAAATATCATCCATACCACGGTGATCCTGCGGAATGGCGCCACCGGGAATCCTGCACTGGCTGAAGAGTTGAAAACACATGTTGAAAAGGAAATCGGGCCGATTGCACGGCCGGCATTTGTTGAATTTGCTGACTCACTTCCCAAAACGCGTTCGGGAAAGATTATGCGCAGGGTGATCAGAGCCAGGGCTTTAGGACAGGATATCGGGGATATATCTGCCCTGGAGGAATAGTATGAAGGGGGATATAGCAAGGGGCGACAAGGAGACAGACAAATACTTTGTGCTTTTTGAATAACTTCCGACTACCTAATTTAAAAGTAAATCTGTATTTGTATAATTTTGCCCTTATAAAACCATTAATTTTGATGTCCAAATCTCTCATTATGAAAAAACTATTTTTTATAGCCCTGATCGCTGCCTTTATGGCTGGTTGTGCAGGGAAATCAACAGGTACCGACAATGCTGCCAAGTCCGCAACGGCTGCCGTTGCCAATAAAACCGTGACCCTGGCCATCGAAGGCATGTCCTGTACCGAGTGCGAAAACACCATACAGGGAGCCGTTACCAAAATTGCCGGTGTCACCGCCATTAAGGCTTCGCACCTGGATTCAACAGCCGTGGTTAGCTTTGATTCAACAAAAACAACGGTTGCTGCCATCGGTGATGCTATCAATGAATCAGGCTATGAATTCAAAGGAGTAAAATCTACTCCTGTTCCTGCAGTAGCTAAATAAATCTGTTTACTCATATTAAGTGATCCTTCTTCCGGAAGATTATATTCGGGGCAAGGATCATTTTTAGTTTAAGCGGTGCGAAGCTGCGGCCAGCCGGCACAGACCTTGCCGGCCAAAGAATTGTCCTGTTTAAAGCTTTGACCTTCAGTCTATTTACTGAACCATCTCCGGGCATTTAAAGTGCATAAGATAGCAGTCGTTTGACTAACGGCGCCGGTAATTCTCATAAAATCCGAGTACAATGGTACGGAAGAATACTAATCCTGCAATGCAAACCAGCGAACTTACCCAGAATATGGCTGAGAGCGAGATATACTGGGCGATTAAACCGGCCAGTATCATTCCCAATCCCATTCCGAGATCAACAGCAGTGTACAGGGTTGAATTTGCGGCTCCACGGTGCGAAGAATCTGCAAGATTATTCACCATCGACGAAAATGTAGGAAATATTACGCCATTGCCAAATCCTATTATTATGGCAGACAAATAGAACAGCAGTTCATTTTTCGCCAGAGCAAGCAAGGGAAAACCAATAATAAGCAGAATAAGGCAGAATGTGATAATCCTTCGAGGGCCATTCCTGTCGAACTCTTTCCCGGAGGTAAGCCGGGCTGCCGCGATACCGATTGAAAAAATCAGGAAGTAGAGCGAAGAGTTCTGGATCCCTATTTCACGGCCATAAAGAGCAATAAACGAGAGTAGCCCTCCATAGGCAATCATTGTGATAAACACATTTAAAGATGGGCGGATGGAGCTTTTATCGAACATACTGTCCCATTTCAACCGGATTCGTTTCCCAACCACAAACCGTTTACGCAGATGAACAGCATACGCACATGCCAGGCTCGCGATGCTTATAAAACATCCCGAAACAAACATGGGGACATACCCCCACTTATGACCGATAAATAATCCGATAACAGGGCCTACTGACATACCAAGTGTTGTTGACAACGCAAAATACCCGATTCCCTGGCCCCTCTTCGATTCAGGAATAATATCAACGGCAATTGTCGCTCCCGAAACTGTCGTGAACCCCCAGACAAGTCCCTGTGCAAACCGGAGCAGGATGATGGACAGGATGGTTATGGCTACGAGGTACCCTGAAAACAGCAACGAATAAACCAGTAAAGCAGATAAAAAGATCGTACGGCGTCCAAACCTGTCGAGGGCAAAACCCGAAAACGGGCGCACCAGCACCGAAGCAATAGTGTATGTGCCAACAACCACTCCTACCTGCATTTTGGATGCATGCAGATCGTTGACTAAATAGATGGGTAAAGCAGAGAGTATGGCATAATACGTAATGTACATTAAAAAATTGGACGATATGAGCAGAATAAAATTTCTGTTCCAAATCCGCTCATCAACCTGCATAACTCCTGAATTAATTATCCTGTCGGCAAAGTTATTGATAATAAAACGGCAGATAGAATATTATCAGATATAATTTGAGAGAGCAACTTATCTTTTGTTCATTTGTAAAAAAAAGATACAGGCTGCAGGAATTCCCGGATGCCATTAAATTCAGCTCTGCTCCCGGAATAAATGCAATAACGTGATATTTCAGAAAGGGATTTTGTGGATTTGAAATCGGATGTTTATGTAGGTAAAGATCATACCGATTAATAACAGCATCAGCAGTTCCGCTCTGTTAACCTGATGTTTGTTATCTTTGCCATGAAATTAACCTTATGCAGCTCTATTTTATCGATCCCGTTACAGCACCCGTTCCCTGCGCAATTAATCTCGGCAGCGAGGAGTCGTTCCATTGCATTAAAGTGTTGCGGATGCGTTCCGGTGAAACATTGCATGTAACAGATGGAGCCGGAAATCTCTATGAAGGCCAGATACTGGCACAGGATACCAAAAGTTGCCCGGTTATGCTCACGAGTGTGACACCCGGATACGGGAAACGGCCTTTCAGGCTTCATATGGCTGTTGCGCCTACTAAAAACATAGCACGCTTCGAATGGTTCCTCGAAAAAGCAACAGAAATAGGCATAGATGAAATAACCCCTTTGATTTGCGAACATTCCGAAAGGATGAAGATCCGGGTCGACCGGTTACAAAAAATCATTTTATCTGCTGCCAAACAATCCATTAAAACCTATCTGCCCGTTCTACACGAACCTGTGAAGTTTGATGATTTTATCCGATTGAACCATACTGCTTCGCGATTTGTTGCTTATGTGGAAGAACATCAGCCGATGCATTTAAAAACTGCTTACCAAAAGGGGGATTGTACTGTTTTAATCGGCCCTGAAGGAGATTTCAGCAAAAAAGAAATGGATTCAGCCCTTCACCAGGGATTTAATCCCGTAAGCCTGGGTCCTTCGAGGCTTCGCACCGAAACTGCAGCAATCGTGGCTTGCCACATAATAAATATTGTGAACGAATCATGATGAAAAGATATAGTATAATCTTTGTGCTTGTAAGTACTGCCTTCTTTAGCAGCTATGCTCAGGGCTCTTTCCAGATTGCGCTCCTTAAATATAATGGCGGCGGCGACTGGTATGCCAATCCGACTTCGCTCACCAACCTGATTGATTTCTGCAACAAAAATCTCAAAACTAATATTAAACCTGAATATGCCACAGTGGATGTGGGAAGCGCCGAAATATTCAATTACCCGTTTGTGCATATCACGGGCCACGGAAACGTGATCTTCAACGACCAGGAAACGTTGAACCTTCGGAACTATCTGCTGGCGGGAGGCTTCCTGCATATTTCGGATAACTATGGTATCGACAAATATATCCGTCCGCAGATGAAAAAAGTTTTCCCGGAACTGGAGTTTGTCGAGTTGCCTTTTGATCACCCTATTTATCATCAGAAATATAATTTCCCGAATGGATTGCCAAAAATCCATGAACATAATGGAAAACCGCCCCAGGGGTTCGGGCTTATCTGGGAGGGACGGCTGGTGTGCTTTTACGATTACGAATGCGACCTCGGCGATGGATGGGAAGATCCGGAAGTACACAAGGACTCACCCGAAAAACGGCTGAAAGCTTTGCAGATGGGAGCGAATATAATTCAATACGTATTTACGAAGTAAAAGTCGGGAAATACAGGAACTGAAGGTATGAACAGTGACTGGTAACTGGAGAAAATCGTAAATTGAAAATTGAAAATACATTATAATAAGAGGTTAACTGGTCTCAAAAGGGTTCATAGCCGAAACAAACTTTAACATCAAATTGCCAATATGAAAATTATGAAATTCGGAGGAACCTCCGTAGGCTCCCCTCAACGAATGCATGCGCTGATCAGCCTGATCAACGACGGTGAACCCAAAATAGTAGTACTCTCAGCCATGAGCGGCACTACCAATGCTTTGGTTGAAATCAGCCAGGCGCTTTACCGGAAAGAACACGAAAAAGCCGGGGTACTTATTGATGCTTTGAAAACAAAGTATCTGCAGGTGATTAAGGAATTATACAAAACCGAAGTACCCTTACAAAAGGCAAAGGAACTCATTTCAACGCATTTTGATTACCTGCAATCCTTTACCCGCGATCTGTTCACCATCAACGAAGAGAGAGCGGTACTTGCCCAGGGTGAACTGATTTCAACGGCTCTTTTTCAGTTCCTTCTCGAAGAGAATGAAATCCCGTCGGTATTGCTTCCTGCGCTTAATTTCATGCGGATGAATGAGAATTATGAACCGGATATGGCTTACATTTCAGAAAATCTGAAACGTGAACTCAATAAATATCCGAAGGCTTCGATGTTTATCACCCAGGGATATATCAGCAGGAATGATTTCGGCGAAATTGACAACCTGAAACGCGGTGGCAGCGATTATACCGCAACTATTGTCGGGGCTGCTATTCATGCCAAAGAGATCCAGATATGGACGGATATCGACGGCATGCACAACAACGATCCGCGGATTGTAAACAACACTTTCCCGATTGCCAAACTCAATTTTGACGAAGCCGCTGAGCTGGCCTATTTCGGGGCAAAAATACTTCACCCGACTTGTATTTTACCTGCCAAAAATCAAAATATTCCTGTCAGGTTGCTCAATACCATGCAGCCGGAAGCTCCCGGAACGCTGATCTCATCCGAAAACCAGACTGAAGGATTCAGGGCCGTTGCGGCCAAAGATGGAATTACAGCCATAAATATCAAATCAGGCCGGATGCTTATGGCCTATGGCTTTCTGCGTGCCGTTTTCGAAGTTTTCGAACGCTTCCGCAAACCCATTGATATGATTACAACTTCAGAAGTCGCGGTATCTGTTACAATCGATAATACGGATGATCTCGAAAATATCCTTGAGGAATTGAAAGCATTCGGCCACGTGAACGTGGACAGTAACCTGAGTATTGTGAGCATCGTCGGGCTTTTCCCCGCAGCAAAACCCGGGTATGCCGGTGCTATTTTCGACGCTTTGCGGAATATTCCTGTACGGATGATTTCATACGGAGGCAGCGAAAATAATATTTCCATCCTTGTGGATACGCAGCTGAAAAAAGAAACGTTGCTGGCGTTGAACAAAGGCCTTTTTAACCTTAAGTAATAAATCTGAAAACCGAATAATGACAACCTTTTCGAAAGAATTAATTCATAAATTCACCCTTACCCCTACCCCGTTTTATTATTATAACATGGAGTTGCTGGATCAGACCCTGCAAAGCCTGAAACAGGAAGCGGATCAGTATGGTTTTATCATCCATTATGCGCTTAAAGCCAATTCCGAAAATACGATTCTGAGCCGGATAGAATCATACGGATTCGGGGCAGATTGTGTGAGCGGAAACGAAGTAAAAAGAGCCGTTGAAAACGGGTTTCCCGGCGAAAAGATCGTTTTTGCCGGTGTCGGGAAAAGTGATGAAGAAATCAGTACCGGGCTGACAAATAATATCCATAGCTTTAATTGCGAAAGCCTTCAGGAACTGGAAGTTATTGATCAAATTGCCGGTGAAATGAATAAAATTGCCCCGGTTGCTCTCCGCCTGAACCCCAATGTAAGCGCCAATACGCATAAATATATCACCACAGGACTAGAGGAAAACAAATTCGGTATCAATCAATGGGAACTGGAAACCATTGTTGACAAACTGAAAACATTAAAAAACATCCGACTGATCGGGCTGCATTTCCATATTGGCTCGCAGATCACTGACCTGACTGCTTTCAAATCGCTCTGCATCAAGATCAACGAGTTCCAGCAATGGTTCGAACAACGGCGTATAGCAATTCCTAACCTGAATGTTGGTGGCGGCCTGGGAATTGACTACCATGATCCGGATATGAATCCGATCGTAGATTTTGCATCCTTTTTCAGGTTGTTTCACGAATTCCTGGATGTTCACCCGGGACAGAAGATTCATTTTGAATTGGGCCGTGCCGTGGTTGCACAATGCGGAAGCCTGATTTCGAAAGTGTTATATATCAAAAACGGGGTGAATACCAATTTTATGATCCTCGATGCCGGTATGACCGAACTGATTCGCCCGGCTCTGTACCAGGCATATCATAAAATCGAAAACTTGACCAATGCCGATGGTACTCTGCAGCGCTACGACGTGGTAGGACCTATTTGTGAGAGTTCTGATTGCTTTGGTAAAGCATTGCAACTGCCTGTCACCTCCCGGGGTGACATCATTGCTTTACGTTCAACCGGGGCATACGGCGAAGTAATGTCGTCGAATTATAATCTGCGTGAGAAAGTAAAGGCATATTATTCGGAAGGATTTTAACTGATTCCGTATAAAGATAAACCACTTAGGACCTCATAACTGAGATATGCTAAGTGGTTTTATGCAAAAAAATATAAACCCGGGGTTTTACTGCTTTGCAAGCAGAGAAATCTGTTCCTCAATCGTTTTGATCTTCAATTCGGCATCAGCCATTTTACGGCGTTCAACTTCAACCACCTCAGGCTTTGCATTAGCTACAAACCTCTCGTTTGAGAGTTTCACCATTACACTTTTCAGGAAGCCACGGGCGTAATCCAGTTCCTGGTTAAGTTTTTCTATTTCCGCTTCAGTGTCAATCTTATCGCCAAGCGGAACATAAAACTCATTTCCTTTTATCAGGAAAGATGCCGCCCCGGCTATCTTTTGATTTGAATACCTGATCGGCGCCAGGTTGCAAAGCTTTTCAATCAGGGAATCAAACAACAGATTCGGTATTTCCTGGCCAGGTTTAAGAATGTACAGATCGAGCTTCTCCTTGACAGGGATATTTTTATCCTTACGAATCGAACGAATCGAAGTTACAATCTCCAGGGTATACGTAAAATGTGTTAAAATATTTTCATCGAACTTTTTGGGCTGCGGCATTTTCGAAATCATAATGCTGCCGGCAGTATCCCCGTGAAGCAAATGCCATATCTCTTCTGTTATAAAAGGCATGAACGGATGTAAAACCTGCATCAGCTCCGATAACAACGAAACAGCTGCCTTATAGGTCTGGGCATCAACAGGCTGCTGGTATGCCGGCTTGATCATTTCGAGGAACCACGAACAGAAATCGTCCCACACCAGTTTATACGCACCCATCAGCGCATCGCTTAACCGGTATTTATCGTAATGCTCATTAATTTCGGCAAGTTCCTGGTTGAAGCGCGACCTGAACCAGGTAACCGAAAGTGCAGCATACATAGGTTGTTTAAGATTTTTATCCACTTCCCAGCCTTTTATCAGACGGAAAGCATTCCATACTTTGTTTGAGAAATTCCGTCCCTGCTCGCATAAAGATTCATCAAACGGAAGATCGTTACCGGCAGGTGAAGTGAGTAACATACCAACACGTACGCCATCGGCACCGTATTTTTCAATCAACTGAATCGGGTCGGGTGAGTTACCAAGCGATTTCGACATCTTACGTCCGAGTTTGTCGCGAACAATGCCTGTCAGGTAAACATTTTTAAATGGAATATCTTTACGGTATTCCTTTCCTGCCATGATCATCCGCGCTACCCAGAAGAAAAGGATTTCGGGTGCTGTAACCAGATCGTTGGTTGGATAATAATATTTAATATCGTCATTTTCAGGATGACGAATGCCATCGAAAACTGTAATTGGCCATAGCCACGACGAAAACCAGGTATCCAGTACATCTTCATCCTGGCGAAGCTCAGCCATTGTAATTTTCGGGAATTTAGCCAGTGCTTTGCCAAGCGCTTTCTCAGGTGAACGTGCAACTATTATACTTCCGTCGGGCAGATAGTAAGCCGGAATGCGCTGTCCCCACCATAGCTGGCGGCTGATACACCAGTCGCGGACATTCTCCATCCAGTAACGGTAGGTATTTTTAAACTTGTCAGGATGAAACTTGACCGTATCATTCATAACCACATCCAAAGCAGGCTTTGTCAGTTCCGACATTTGCAGGAACCACTGCATCGAAAGTTTGGGTTCAATAGCAACATGGGTACGTTCGCTGAAACCAACCTTGTTTACATACTCTTCAATTTTCACAAGGTTTCCCGAAGTTTCCAGGTCCTTAACAATCAGTTCGCGCACGGCAAAGCGATCGAGGCCAATATACATTTGAGCCTTTTCGCTGAGTGTACCGTCCGGATTGAAGATATCAATGCTTTCGAGATTGTATTTTTGCCCGATCATGTAATCATTTACATCATGAGCAGGTGTGATTTTGAGGCAGCCTGTACCAAATTCACGATCAACATATTCGTCGCTGATCATAGGAATAGAGCGGCCAAGCAAAGGAACCAGAACCCGTTTGCCTTCCAGGTGTTTAAAACGGTCATCCTCGGGATGGTAGCATACAGCCGTATCGCCCAAAATGGTTTCGGGACGCGTGGTAGCAATAGTTACCCAATCATCATCAGGGCCTTCGACTTTATACCGCAGGTAATACAGTTTGCTCTGCACTTCACGAAAAATAACCTCCTCGTCGGACAAAGCCGTGAGTGCCTGGGGATCCCAGTTAACCATTC